>Ga0209445_1000110_pt1 | contig 43431 bp, 51 predicted proteins | sample MarorgKNORR_S2LV_4_FD_188223 | JGI IMG/M metagenome (GOLD analysis project Ga0209445, IMG submission 188223) | Marine microbial communities from the Southern Atlantic Ocean, analyzing organic carbon cycling - NADW_A/KNORR_S2/LV (SPAdes) (version 2) | ecosystem: Environmental > Aquatic > Marine >... | reverse complement strand
TAATTATCCCAATAGCCATGGACAAGGAGTTGCGTTTTGCAATTCGTGAAGGTGGCCACACGGTTGGGGCTGGTGTAGTGACGGATATTATCGAATAAGGTATATTATATGGACAAACAAACTATCCGCATCAGTCTAAGAGCTTATGACCATATTATCCTGGATAAATCCACGGAGAAAATTATTAAGACAGCAAAATCTTCCGGTGCCATTATTTCAGGACCTATTCCATTGCCGACAAAACGGACAGTGTATACGGTTTTGAGATCACCACATGTAGATAAAAAGTCACGGGAGCAATTTCAAACGAAGATTCATAAACGATTAGTGGATATACTTAATTCTACGCCTAAAACCGTTGAAGCGCTTATGAAACTAGATCTCCCGGCTGGTGTAGATATTGAGATTAAGGTATAATTATGCGTGGTTTGATTGGTAAAAAAATAGGCATGACACAGATCTATAGTGAATCTGGATCCATGATTCCAGTTACAGTTATTGAAGCTGGACCTTGTACTGTTATCCAAGTGAAATCGGTTGAAACTGATGGGTATGAAGCTGTGCAGATTGGATATGGACAAAGAAAAGTAAAACATTCAAACAGTCCACTAAATGGGCATTTTAAAAAAGCTGGAGTTCAGCCAAAAAAAATATTGAGGGAATTTGGTGTTGTCCCCGGGTTTGAATATAAACAAGGCCAGGAATTCAACGTTTCATTGTTTAAAGTGGGAGATGATGTGCATGTTTCTGGAACATCAAAGGGAGCTGGTTTTGCAGGGGTAATCAAAAGGCATAATTTCCACCGGCAACCAGAAACACATGGTCAGACTGAGTATCTCCGTCATCCTGGATCAATTGGGCAGGCTTCTTCGCCATCAAAAGTGTTCAAAGGGATGCGTATGCCGGGTCACCATGGAAATAAAAAAGTAACGGTTAAAAATCTTGAAGTTGTTAAAGTTTACAAGGAAAAGAATCTTCTATTATTGAGGGGATCTATTCCGGGTGCAAATAACAGAATAGTAACTATTTCCAAGTAATATGGAACTGAAAATACACGGAACAGGAACATCCAAAATCATAGGTGATGATTCTATTTTTGGGATGCAACCCAATGAGGATGTTGTACATCAAGCTGTCCTGGCTGAATTATCTAATCGGCATCAAGGCACTCATGCTTCGAAAAGTCGTGGTATGGTTAGGGGTGGAGGAAGAAAACCATGGCGTCAAAAAGGTCGTGGTGTTGCGAGGGCAGGTACAATTCGTTCACCTCTTTGGAAGGGAGGAGGGGTAGTTTTCGGTCCAAAACCTCATCCCTATAAAAAATCAATCAACAGGAAAATGAGACAATTAGCCCGGAAAAGTGTCCTGTCCAGTAAAGCTTCGGGGGGTGCTATCTTTGTAGTAGATGAATTCAAATTCAATAATCCTAAAACTAGTCAGTTCAATCAACTTGTTAAAGATTTGAAACTGACCGGAAAGAGAATCACGGTTCTTCCTGCAATAGTGGATGAGAATCTTTTTCTTTCTGTTCGAAATCTTAAGAATATAACACTTATAAAAGTTGACCATGCCAGCACTTACGATTTAATTGATAATGATATTCTGCTTTTCGATAAAGCCGGAATAATGTTGTTAAATGAACAATTGAAGAATTAGTATTATGGATGATCATCGGGAAATAATTATTCGGCCTTTGTTAACTGAAAAAATGAGTTTTTTAGAAGAGACACAACGGAAATATGCTTTTGAGGTTGCTTTGTCAGCCAACAAAATTGAAATTAAAAAAGCGATACAAAATAAATTTGACGTTGAAGTGAAAAAAGTTGCTACCATGAGACGAAGAGGAAAAAATAAGCGTACTACAGTTCGTAGTGGAGGACGTGTAATTCGAACCCAAGGTCGGCGATCAAATTGGAAACGAGCCGTGATAACATTAAAGGAGGGCTTCACCATTGATTTACTTAAGGGTGAGGTAACAGGATAGATATGGGAATTCGTCTATTAAAACCGGTTACACCAGGTAGTCGCTTTGCAACACGTCCCGATTTTGTGGATTTAACAACTGATAAACCTGAAAAAAACCTAACAATTGCATTGCGGAAAACTGGTGGAAGAAATAATAATGGTAGAATTACTTCTCGACATCGGGGTGGTGGTCACCGTCGTCGATATCGAATCATTGATTTTAAACGGAATAAGTTTGAAGTTCCTGGAAAAGTTGCTACGATTGAATATGATCCCAATCGATCTGCCTATATTGCACTCATTCATTATACTGATGGTGAAAAACGGTATATACTTGCCCCATTTAGTTTAAAAGTGGATGATCCAATATTAGCAAGTGAAACTGCCCCGCTTAAAATTGGCAATGCACTTCCATTAAAGGCAATTCCTTCAGGGATGGTTGTTCATAACATCGAATTGATTCATGGCAACGGTGGACAGTTAGCAAGGAGTGCAGGTGCTTCTGCCCAGATTATGGCTCATGAAGGCGGATTTACTACATTAAAATTACCTTCTGGTGAGATGCGAATGGTCCGTGAAAACTGTTGGGCAACAATTGGACAGGTTGGAAATAGGACTCATGAACAAGTTGTTTCCGGAAAAGCTGGTCGTTCCCGGTGGTTTGGGCGTCGTCCAAAGGTCCGGGGAGTAGCTATGAATCCTGTAGATCATCCAATGGGTGGAGGTGAAGGGAAATCTTCTGGAGGACGTCATCCAACCACCCCTTGGGGAAAGCCGACAAAAGGATATAAAACAAGGAATCGGAATAAGAAATCAAATGATTTAATTGTTAAGAGGAGAAAGTAGGATGCCACGATCCATAAAAAAAGGGCCATTTGTAGATCCTAAATTGATAAGGAAAATTCAAGCCATTAACGATAAGGGTAAGAAAAAGGTGATTAAAACCTGGTCCCGTCAATCAATGGTTACCCCTGATTTTATAGGTCATACATTAGCTATTCATAATGGAAATAAATTTATCCCGGTCTATATTTATGAAAATATGGTGGGACACAAACTTGGCGAGTTTGCTCCCACTAGGATATTTAGGATGCATTCAGGAGATCGTAAATAAACAATGGAAGCTCGAGCTGTTACTCGATATATTCGTCATTCGCCGCGTAAAATTCGGAAATCTCTGGATGTAATTCGTGGAGAGAAAGTAGGTGTTGCTTTAAATATTTTGCATTTTTCAAAAGAGAAAGCGGCATATGTCATTGAAAAAACATTGAGATCAGCGGTTGCGAATTTAATGGTTGGAAAAATGGATGAAAATATCAATCCAGAAACATTAGATATTAAGGAGACTTTTGTAAATGGTGGTCCACCAATGAAACGGTTTCGTGCGGCAGCAATGGGGCGTGCTGCCCGTATTCGTCGTCCTTCAAGCCATTTGACAATTGTGATTACTACAGAAAAAAATTAGGAGAATATATTGGGTCAAAAAACACATCCAGTTGGTTTTAGATTAATTGTGAATAAAGCATGGCATTCAAATTGGTATGCACATAAAGGGTCTTTCCATAATGAATTGATGGAGGATGTGAAGATAAGGAAGTATTTGAGACATCGTCTTCCAAATGCGGGTGTTTCTCAAGTCAATATTACCCGAACTTCCAAGGGTGTAACTGTTTTAATCCACACGGCCCGTCCAGGAATTGTTATCGGAAGGGGTGGTGAAGAGGTTAATCGTTTAAAAAAAGAATTGAAACAGCTTTCTGATAACGATAATGTCCAAGTTAATATTTCAGAGGTCAAAAGACCGGAAATGAATGCTGCGCTAGTTGGTTCAAGCATTGCCCACCAATTGAAAAAGAAAATTTCCTATCGACGAGTAGTTAATAAAACAATTCAATCTACGATGCGAATGGGAGCACAGGGAATCCGAATAAATGTTGCTGGTCGCCTGGGCGGTGCTGAAATAGCACGAAGTGAAAAGTTTATGAGTGGAAGTGTACCTTTACACACACTTAGGGCTGATATTGACTATGCATTCACAGCATCTCACACGACTTATGGCGTTATTGGAATTAAAGTTTGGATCTGTAACGGAATGGTTTCTGTTTAAAGAAAAATGTTAGAACCAAAAAAAAGTAAATATCGAAGACATCACCGTGGGCATCGTCGTGGCATAGCCACCCGAGGTAATTATGTTGCTTTTGGAAGTTTTGGATTAAAAGCTGTAGAGCCTGGTTGGATTACTGCACGGCAAATTGAATCGGCGCGCATTACAATTTCCCGAATGGTTAGAAATATTGGAAAGATGTGGATCCGAATATTTCCAGATAAACCCATTACAAAAAAACCAGCGGAAACACGAATGGGAAAAGGGAAAGGGCCGCCTGAATATTGGGTTGCGAATGTGAAGCCCGGCAGAGTCTTATTTGAAGTGGAAGGCATTTCAAAAGAGGAAGCAGAGGAAGCTTTTCGTTCTGCCGCTCATAAGTTACCAATTAAAACGAGAATTGTTTCACGAAGGAGATTTTAAGCATTGTGAAAAAAAGTGAGTTAAACGAAATGAATCAAGACGAGCTTGAAAACAAACTACAGGATAATTTGGATGCTTTGCAGAATCTACGCTTTCAAAAGTCGTTGCAACAGTTGGAAAATCCATTAGGAATTAAAGTTTTGAGAAGAGAAAATGCCCAAATTAAAACAGTTCTCCGTGAGTTTGATTTAGGTCTCCGGACTGAAAGAAGTGAGAAGTAGATACTATGGCAGTGAAACGTAGAAGGCAAACATTGATGGGTGAGGTAGTGAGCACCAAAATGGATAAAACAGTAACTGTAAAAGTAACACGAAAGGTGAGACACCCCCTTTATAAGAAATTTGTGAAACATTACAAGAAATACTTATCTCACGTGACATCAGTTGAGCCCAGTTTGGGAGATATCGTAAAAATCTCATCCATTCATCCGATTAGCAAACTTAAGCGCTGGCAGGTAAGTGAAATTATTCGTAAATCAGAAAAAATTGGATAATTATTGTGATTCAACAGGAAACACGATTAAAAGTAGCAGATAATTCGGGAGCAAAAGAAGTTTTGTGTTTTAAAGTACTCGGTGGAAGCCGTCGTCGGTATGCTTCCATTGGTGATATTGTTGTTGTAACCGTAAAGAAGGCTATACCAGGTAGTGTTGTGAAAAAAGGAGATGTTACTCAGGCAGTTGTTGTTCGGACAAAAAAGGAAATCCGTCGGAAAGATGGAACCTATATCCGTTTTGATGATAATGCAGCAGTATTATTAACCGAGGTAGGTGAACTGCGCGGTACACGGATTTTTGGGCCAGTAGCTCGGGAACTAAGGAAAGCAGGATATATGAAGATTATTTCAATGGCTCCGGAGGTACTTTAGGGTGCATGTAAAAAAGGGAATGATAGTCCGTGTTAACAGCGGAAACCATAAGGGAGAAGAGGGAAAAATCCTTCATGTATTTCCTAGGCTTAATCAGGTAATTGTTGAAGGGGTTAATTTTATCAGGCGTGCATCCAGGCCAACACAGGAAAATCCAAGTGGTGGTTTTGTAGAAAAGGAAGCAGGTATCCATATTTCCAATGTAACCGTTGTTCATGGAGGTCAGCCAACACGAATAGGGTATAAGTTTCTTGAGGATGGAACCAAGGTAAGAATTTCTAAAAAAACCGGAGAAGAAATAGAGTTGTAATTGTGGCAGAAGAAAAAAATATTAAAAATACTCAAATGAAGAAATCTTCTAAAAAATCTTCTGGGGAAAAAATAAAATCTGTTCCAACGCACGTGAATGATACTAAATCTTCAAGAAGTAAGAAGGGTAAAAAAGGAATCTATTCACCGAATCTGAAGAATTTTTATTTGGAAAAAATTGTTAACAAAATGATAAGTCAGTTTAACTATTCAAATACTATGCAGGTTCCAAAACTTGAGAAGATTACCTTAAATGTGGGTATTGGTGATACCAAAACTAATTCAAAAGCTTTAGATAGTGCAGTTGAAGAGCTCACCCTAATTGCTGGACAGAAATCGGTAGTAACCAAAGCCAAAAAGGACGTATCAAACTTTAAGATACGCAAAGGTAATCCGGTAGGGACGATGGTTACATTGCGATCCAACAGAATGTATGAATTTCTTGAACGCCTGAATGCAATTGCCTTGCCAAGGACTCGAGATTTTAGAGGATTCTCATTTAAGTCATTTGATGGTCGAGGAAATTATAATTTTGGAATAAATGAACAAATTATATTTACAGAAATTAATTATGATAAAATTGATGCGATTCATGGGCTGGATGTTGCCATTTCAACTACAGCTAAAACAGATGAAGAGGCATACTTGTTGTTAAAGGAACTTGGGTTCCCACTTAGAGAAAAACCCGTCAAAAAAGAGGTAGTTGAATAATTCAAATGGCAAAAAAATCGTTAATCAGCAAAGCGAGAAAAAAAGCAAAATACTCAACGAGGGCTTACCATCGTTGTTTTAACTGTGGTCGTCCTCATGGTTATTTGAGAAAATTTGGGCTCTGCAGAATATGTTTTAGAGAAATGGCACTAAAAGGCGAAATACCTGGTGTGACCAAGGCGAGCTGGTAAGGAGTTTATTCAAAATGACAATGACCGACCCAATTGCCGATTTTTTAACCAGAATTCGAAATGCCCTAAAGGCTGAAAAACGATGGGTAGATATCCCAGGATCCAATATGAAAAATCGTATTGCTTACGTTTTAAAAGAAGAGAGTTACATAAAAGATTTTATATTCATCTCTGATGGTGAAAAGGTGACGATTCGAATCTTTTTAAAATACGACCATCATGGTAAACCAGTTATTTCTGAATTAAAACGTGTAAGTAAACCCGGATGCAGAATCTATGTAGGGGCCAATGAAATTCCCCGAGTTCTTGATGGACTGGGAGTAGCAATACTCTCCACTTCCAAAGGGATTATTTCCAATAAAGCAGCAAAAAAGTTTAATGTTGGGGGAGAATTAATTTGCAATATTTGGTAGGGAATTATGTCACGAATTGGTAAAAATCCAGTTAATCTTCCTGAGGGAATAAAGGTTAAGATTGAAAAGGACTGCACAAAAGTGAAAGGTCCGAACGGTGAGTTGGAAGTAGCTATTCATAGTGGTATTAGTGTTTCTCATACCGATAACAAGTTGATCGTAGAGAGATCATCAGATGAAAGGAAACAGCGTTCAGTTCATGGAACGATAAGGCAATTGCTTGCAAATGCCGTTACTGGTGTATCAGAAGGATTTTCAAAGGAGCTGGAATTGATAGGGGTTGGATATCAAGCAAGTAACCAAGGAAACAGGTTGCAATTACAAATCGGTTTTTCTCATGATATATTGTTTGAACCTCCTGAAGGGATCTCAATTACAGCAAACAGAACTGAAATCAAAGTGTCAGGGATTGATAAACAAGTGGTTGGAGAGGTTGCTGCAAAGATTCGCTCTTTTAGAAAACCAGAGCCTTACAAGGGTAAAGGTATTCGGTATAAAGGGGAATATGTACGATCGAAACAAGGCAAAACTGTTGGTGTAGGTGAATAATAGGTATGAGTAAAATCAAGGAAGATAAGATTCGGTTTTCGCATCGTCGAAACCGAAGTAAAAAAACGGCTTGGTTTCATCCTGATCGGTACAGATTGTGTGTTTATCGTAGTAATATGAATATAGAGGCTCAAATAATTGATGATTTCCAAGGGAATACTCTTATCTCTTCTTCTTCCAAAGATAAAAATCTAGTTAAAGAAATAAAAAAAGCAACATCAAAAGTTGAATGTAGTAAAATTGTTGGCGTTGCTCTTGCAGAACGGGCAATTAAAATGAAAATTAAAAAAGTAGTTTTTGATCGAAATGGATATCCATACCATGGAAGGATAAAAGCACTTGCTGACGCGGCTCGTGAGAGCGGGCTGGAATTTTAGCAATGATTAATCCTGCTGAATTAGATTTAATGGAAGAGGCTGTTGTAAGAGTTAGCCGTGTCTCAAAAGTGACTTCTAGGGGAAGACGATTTCGATTTTCTGCTCTAGTTGTAATTGGTGATGGAAAAGGTCATGTAGGGATAGGACTTGGAAAAGCAAATGAGGTTATTTCAGCAATTACAAAGTCGAAAGAGAACGCGAAACAGAATATTCGCCGGATTTCGATCATCAATGGTACTATTCCCCATAAAATTATTGGAAAATTTGGTGCGAGCAGAGTGATGTTAAAACCAGCATCTCCGGGAACAGGAATCATTGCTGGAGCGGCAGTACGTCCTGTGATGGAACAGGTAGGCATACAAAATATTTTAACAAAAATTATTGGTTCTAATAATCCGTTAAATGTTGTCAGGGCTGTTATGAATGCACTTGAAAGTTTGCAAGATGCAGTAAAAATAGCAACAAAACGAGGTATTACAGTTAAAGAAGTTTTCAGTTGATATAATGGCAAAGAAACAAAAAAAGATACGGATCACACAAATTCGCAGCCGAATAGGTTATAAACCAAAGGCAAAAGCTACGCTGGATGCCCTTGGGTTAAGGAAAATGCACCAAACAGTTGAGAAAGTGGCCTCACCTGCGATCGAAGGAATGATAAATAAAATAGATTATCTTGTGAAAGTTGAGGAGATTTGATGAAGCTGGGTAACCTAAATCCATCGATGGGAGCAACAAAAAGCACAAAGAGAAAGGGACGTGGTCCTGGGTCTGGGCATGGAAAGACTGCAGGTAGGGGGCACAAAGGGTCTGGTCAGAGAAGTGGTCATAAAAGCAGACCCTGGTTTGAAGGAGGACAAATGCCTCTTTCAAGGCGTTTGCCAAAGCGTGGTTTCTCCAACCATTTGTTCAAAAAAGAAGTTCAGATAGTTAACTTAAGAGACATTGAAAATCTGAATGTGGATAGTGTAACTGCTGAGATTCTTTTTAAGAATGGATTGGTTCGTTCTGCATTTAAACCGATTAAAGTCCTCAGTAATGGAAATATTTCAAAACCACTTACAATTACTGCTAATGCTTTTAGCAAGGGTGCAAAGGAAAAAGTTGAAAAAGCTGGAGGTATGGTTACAGTCTTGTGATAGATAGAATTCGAAATATTTTTAATATTCCTGAATTACGAAAAAGGATTCTTTTTACCTTAGGTATACTTTTGGTTGTAAGAATAGGGGCCCATATTCCTATCCCTGGTGTAGATGGTGAAGCTTTAGGAGCAGCTATTCAAAATTTTCAGAACACCTTATTTGGACTTTATGACCTGTTTGCGGGGGGTGCATTTCAAAGAGCAACACTGTTTGCATTAGGAATCATGCCTTATATTTCTGCTTCAATTATTATCCAGTTAATGGGAGCCGTCGTTCCGTATTTTCAGCGACTCCAAAAAGAGGGAGAAGAGGGGAGAAAAAAGATCACTCAGCTTACACGTTATGGGACCGTTCTTATCTCAACTATGCAGGCCTATGGTATATCTATTTTCTTGGGAAGTATGACCTCTAATATTGGAGGCGCAGTTGTCCCCGTTGTTCCCAATCCAGGTATTTTATTTACTTTTACAGCCATTGTGAGTCTTGTCACAGGAACAATGTTGATGATGTGGCTTGGAGAACGGATTACTGAGAGGGGCATTGGTAATGGAATCTCACTAATTATTATGGTAGGAATTATGTCTAGATTTCCAAGTGTGATTATCACAGAAGTGGTCTACGTCCAGGAGGGACTTCGTGGTTTACTCGGTGAAATAATCCTAATTGCGATAATGTTTGTGATTGTAGGTTGTGTAGTTTTATTGACTCAAGGTACACGAAAGATTCCCGTACAGTATGCGAAACGGGTTGTAGGAAGGAAAATTTATGGTGGACAAGCTACCCATATCCCGATGAAAGTAAACACCGCTGGAGTAATGCCAATTATATTTGCACAGTCCATCATGTTTATTCCTACCACTATAGCTACTTTTTTTACCAACAATGAGTTTTTTCAATCAATGATGCGTTGGTTTTCATTTGACCATCCATTTTATTGGTTTGTCTTTGGAACAATGATAATATTTTTCACTTATTTTTATACTGCAATTGCATTTGATCCAGTTCAGGTTTCAACCACTATGAAACAGCAAGGCGGCTTCATTCCTGGTGTTAGGCCAGGGAAGAAAACAGCGGAATTTATTGATAATATATTAACCCGGGTTACCTTACCGGGATCATTTTCACTCGCATTTATAGCAATTTTCCCTTATATCCTGATGCAAATAATGGATATTGATTTCAATTTAGCATCATTTTTTGGAGGAACAAGCTTGTTGATTGTTGTGGGGGTGGGATTGGATACAATTCAACAAATTGAATCGCATCTAATGATGCGACATTACGACGGATTCCTATCAAAGGGAAGGATTCGTGGCCGGAGGCGAATGTAATGGTTAGAATTAGGACAAAACGGGAGATTAACCTCATTGCTGAAAGCTGCCAAATAGTAGCAGATACGGTGGAAATGCTAGCTGGTTATATGAAACCTGGCGTATCGCATTCCGAACTGGATAAACTGGCTGAAGATTATATCCGTAGTCGTGGAGCTCGTCCGGCATTCAAAGGTTATATGGGCTTCCCTTCTACCCTTTGTATTTCTGTTGATGATGAGATTGTACATGGAATACCTTCAAACCGTTTACTTGAAAATGGACAAATTGTTGGTGTTGATTGCGGTGCAGAAAAAAGTGGATATTTTGGTGACCATGCCAGAACTTTTCCCATTGGATTCATTGATCAAGAAAAACAAAAACTTGTTGATATTACACATCAATCTCTAATGTTGGGAATCAAGGAAGCTAAAGCAGGTAATTTTGTATCGGACATTGGCCATGCGATACAAACCTATGTTGAGCAAAATGGGTTTTCGGTAGTACGTGAGTTAGTTGGTCATGGGATAGGTACTGATTTACACGAAGATCCACAGATTCCAAATTATGGTTTACCAAAACAGGGATATCAATTGAAGGAAGGAATGTGTATTGCAATTGAGCCCATGGTCAATATGGGGACAAAAGAAATCATGACAGATAGTGATGGATGGACAGTCAGGACAAAAGATGGAAAATCCAGCGCTCATTTTGAACATACAATAGCAATCCAAGATGGAAAAGCAAAAATTCTGAGCACAATACAAAATAATGACTAAACAACAACCAATTACAATTGATGGAGTTATTAAAGAAACCCTTCCGAGTGCTATGTTTCGTGTAGAGATAGAAATTGGAGAAAAGAAACATGAGGTTCTTGCTCATGTAAGTGGAAAAATGCGGATGCATTTTATTAAGATGTTGCCGGGAGACATTGTCACTCTGGAAATATCACCATATGACATTAAGCGGGGACGGATCGTCTACAGAAAGAAATAGGGGAAATATGAAAGTTCGTCCTTCAGTAAAGAAAATGTGTACCAAGTGCAAAATAATAAGGCGTAAGGGTGTTGTGTTTGTTATTTGTGAAAACCCAAAACATAAACAGAGACAAGGGTAGGAGTTCATAATGGCACGTATTGCTGGCATAGATATTCCACGGAATAAAAAAGTTTCTTATTCATTGAGATATATTTTTGGAATAGGATTAACCCAGGCAAAAAACATATGTGATAAAGCAGGTGTAGATCAGAATATCATTGTTCAGAATTTATCTGCAGATCAAGCGGTTTCTATTCGAACAGCCATGACTGATTTACAGGTTACAGTAGAAGGTGAACTTCGATCAGAAGTTGCTATGAATATCAAACGTTTAAAGGATGTTGGAAGTTATCGTGGTTTACGGCATCGTAAGGGTCTGCCTGTGAATGGCCAAAGAACGAAAACGAATGCACGTACAAGAAAAGGGAAAAAACGAACTGTAGGTATGGGCAAGATAGTTGTAGGAAAGAAAGGATAATTAATTGGCTCAACAATCAGAACCAAAAAAAAGAAAAAAGAAGAAAAAAGGGAGTATTGAACCGGAGGGTATTGCTCATATTAAAGCGACCTTTAATAACACTCATATTACTATGACGGATAAATCAGGGAATGTTATTAATTGGGCGACAACTGGAACCTCCGGATTTAAAGGATCAAGGAAAAGTACGGCTTATGCGGCAACTATAGCAGCAGAAAAAGCGGGAAAAGAAGCCTTAGATCTTGGATTGATAAAAGTTGAGGTGCGGGTAAAAGGGCCAGGCTCCGGCCGTGAATCGGCTATACGTGCCCTGGCAGTAGCCGGCCTCCAAATAACTTCAATTATGGATGTAACACCACTTCCCCATAATGGATGTCGTCCACCAAAAAGAAGGCGGGTATAAAACAATTGAGAGATATAAAGAATGGCTAAACCAAGTAGAATAAGAGGAAAGCTGGTTCGTAAATTTGGGGTGAATGTATTTGGAAATCCCAAATATGATAGATTGCTGAATCGAAAACCATATGCTCCAGGGCAACATGGACAGACAAGACGACGAAGATTGTCAAATTATGGAGTTCAGCTTCAGGAAAAGCAAAAGATTAAATTTATGTATGGGCTTCTTGAAAAACAGTTCAAAAATTATTTTACAAAAGCTGAAAAGATGTCTGGTGAAACAGGTACAAATCTATTGCAGATGCTTGAAAGTCGTCTTGATAATATTGTTTATCGGATTAGTTTTGCCCCTACACGCCCAGCCGCTAGGCAATTAGTTAATCATGGCCATTTTCTTGTAAATGATAAACGAGTCAATATTCCATCTTATATTTTGGAATCAGGGGATAAAATTCAGGTTAGAGAAAAAAGCAAGAAAATGGATTTAATTCTTGATTCAATGAAACGAATAAAAGGGGATATTGATCTGCCATGGTTGGAACTTGATAAGGGCAAGATGCAAGGATCCTTCCTTGGGATGCCTGAACGTGATCAGATAGATCAAACAATTAAAGAACAACTCGTTGTTGAACTTTATTCCAAATAATATTTAATTAAAGGATCAATATTGAATGGCTACTAATGAATTAAAATTAAACTTGAAGGTTGATGATAAACATATAACAGATACTCATGGAATATTTTCGATCCAACCATTGGATAGAGGATTTGGTATTACCCTTGGAAATGCTCTCAGGCGTGTATTACTCACAAGCATACCCGGCGCAGCTATTACGAATGTAAAAATCGATGGTATATTGCATGAATTCTCTACAATTAAGGGTATAAAAGATGATGTTGCCGATATACTAATGAATTTAAAAAGCGTTCGATTTAAACTTTTAGATAATCAACCTGATAAAATTCATATCAAATTGAAGGGGAAACATGTTTTCTCTGCTAAAGATATCCAAGCAGCAAGTGATCAATATGAAATCTTGAATCCAGACCATTATATAACTGAATTGAATGGCCAAGGAGAATTGGATATAGAATTATGGATTGGCGTAGGGAAAGGATATGTTACTAGTGAAGAGAATGAATACCCAAATTCGACAATCGGAATGATATCATTGGATAGTATTTTCAATCCGGTTACAAAAGTCACATTTAATGCCACCCCTTTACCCGGTGCTAAAGAAGATCGTGAGAAATTAACAATTGAAGTTCATACAGATGGATCTATTTCTCCCAAGGATGCTATTAGTCATTCAGCACACGTGATCAATGAACATGTTAAGTATGTAGAAGCAATAAGTAAGCCGGAAATTCTGGAAGTAATGGACCAGGTCAGCGAGAAACTTGTTGCTTTACAGAAACTCCTTAATTCTACTATTGATGAGATGGAACTTTCAGTACGAAGTTACAATTGTCTCCAGGCAGCAGGAATTGAGTATATTTATGAATTGGTTTCCAAAGAAGAGAATGAGATGTTGAAGTACAAGAATTTTGGTCGGAAATCTCTCACGGAATTAATTGAAAAACTGGGTGAAATGGGTTTGTCATTTGGTATGGATGTTAGTGAGCATACAAAGGAAGTGAAATAGTCACGATTCCATGAGACATTTAAATTCAAAAAAGAAACTTGGATTAACGTCTAGAAATCACCGAAAAGCCATGCTGAGCAATATGGTAGCATCTTTTATTAAACATAAAAAAATAAAAACAACTCACGCACGGGCCAAAGAGTTACGAAGATTTATTGAGCCACTGATTACTTTTGCCAAGCAAGGTGATCTTCACTCACGTCGTCAGGTATTAAAAAAAATTAAACACAAAGAAATTGTGCAAACACTGTTTAATGAAATTGCTCCAATGTATGCAAATCGGCCTGGAGGTTACACAAGGATCACTAAACTTGGATTCAGAGATAACGATAGAGCATCTGTTTCCTTGATAGAATTTATTGATTATGTTGAAACCATTGATTCAAAAGGGACATCGACAGAAAAAAAAGGAAGGAAGTCAAAAAAGGAAAACGCTGAAGTTAGTAAATAGCAAAAGAATTGAGATGATTATTTGAAATTATTTCTAAACAATTTCCACAGGGTGACATTATTTGTTGCCCTTCTTTTTTTCCTCTTCACCGAATATGTGAGGGGACGAGAGTTTGATCACCAGTGTCTTTGGGTAGTACGAAACACGATTACATCACCCGATAAAATTGATAAAATGTTGGATTTTGCTTTGGAAAATAATTTTAATCATTTGATGATTCAAGTCCGGGGGCGAGGGGAGGCATTTTACAATTCTGAGTTTGTTCCCCGTAGTTCAGTTCTTTTCAATGATTTATTTGATCCACTTGAATATGTTTTGAAAAAAGCCCATCAGAATAATATTCAAATTCATGCTTGGGTGAATATGTATATACTCTGGTCTTCGGTTGAACCACCTGAAGCAGAAAATCATTTATATTATATTCATCCGGATTGGATTGATCAAAAAGGAAATAATGAAGGAAAGTTTAATCAGAATAAAAACACATTAGAAACATCTAATGATGGTGAGGGATATTATCTTGCACCTAACCATCAGGCTGTGGCTCCATATCTGCTTAATGTACTAAGGGAAATCGTTGAAAAATATGAGATTGATGGACTTCATTTAGATTACATCCGTTACAAGGATTATGAATTTGGAGGAAATGCATTTGCTCTTAATAATTACCAAAAACAAACTGAAGATAATGCACCAATTTTCTTATCCGCTGAAAGTACTGTGGAAGAAAAGGGTAAGCATTCTGCTTCTCGGTCCTTAAAATGGAATAATTACAGGCGAAATGCTGTAACAGAATTAGTAAAAAAAGCAAAGGAAATGGCAATGACTATTCGACCAAATTGTATTCTGTCAGCAGCGGTAAAACCGAATCTATATATTGCACGGGATCGCTTCTTCCAAGAATGGGATGTGTGGTTAGCTTCTGGATATCTAGATTGGGTAATTCCCATGAATTACACTCCTTCGTTTCGGAATTTTGCTGCAAATATTGATTTAATTTATGAAAATTTTCCCCCTAAATATCGGGAAAGAATAATCATGGGAATTTCAACCTACAATCAATCATCATCGGAAGCAGTGAATAAGATTAATTATTCTAAATTAAAACAATTTCCGGGGGTTTCAATATTTTCATATAATGTACTGGAAGAGAATCCTGATTATTATGTGCCAATTAGAAAAGCATTAGTTAAATAGATCCTTCTGAGAATGAACCCCGATCAAGAAGTTAAGAAAAAACCTATGATAAATCGAATCATCCATGCACCAATAGGAGAAAAACTGTCGTGTAAAAACTGGCAGATTGAGGCACCTTATCGGATGATTCAAAATAATCTGGACCCAAATGTAGCGGAAAACCCAGATGAATTGGTTGTCTATGGAGGCAAAGGAAAAGCTGCCCGCAACTGGGAATGCTATGAGTCAATATTGTCGACACTAAAACGCCTTGAACCTGATGAAACTCTTTTAGTACAGTCTGGCAAACCGGTAGGGGTACTTAAAACTCACGCTCACTCACCTCGAGTACTCATTGCAAATTCAAATCTTGTACCAAATTGGGCAAATTGGGAGCATTTTAATGAGCTGGATAAACAGGGCCTCATGATGTATGGACAGATGACAGCCGGGTCATGGATTTACATTGGTACTCAGGGAATTTTACAGGGAACGTATGAAACCTTTTCCTCTGCTGCGAAACAGCATTATGGAAGTGACCTGACCGGAAAGTTTATTTTGACTGCAGGATTGGGCGGGATGGGTGGTGCCCAGCCCCTTGCGGTAACGATGAACAACGGAGTGTGTATTGCAGTGGAGGTAGATGCCCATCGAATTGAAAGAAGGTTGGAAACTAAATACTTAGATTTGGCAACTGAATCCTTGGATGAAGCGTTAAATCTTGCAAGGAATGCTGTATTATCCGGAAGGCCTTTGTCTATAGGATTATTGGGTAATGCTGCAGATATTGTACCAAAGATTGTTGAAATGGAAATTATTCCGGATATCGTAACTGATCAGACATCTGCACATGACGAACTGGATGGGTATATTCCAAACAGGATGACTTTTCAGGAAGCATTAGATTTACGTAAATCTGATCCTGATAGATATATGCAGGAAAGTTTTCGTGCTATCTCAGAACATGTACGGGGTATCCTTCAACTGAAAAATATGGGTTCAGTTGCTTTTGATTATGGCAATAACCTACGGGGACAAGCAAAAAAAGCTGGTGTGGAAAACGCATTTGATTATCCAGGTTTTGTTCCGGCTTATGTGCGGCCGCTATTTTGTGAGGGGAAAGGACCCTTCCGTTGGGTAGCCCTTTCCGGGGACCCCGAAGATATTTTCAAAACTGATGAGAAAGTAATAGAACTCTTTTCAGAAAATGAGCCATTGGTTCGGTGGATAAAGTTGGCTCAGGACAAAATACAATTTCAAGGATTGCCAGCGAGGATATGCTGGTTAGGATATGGAGATCGTGCCAAGCTTGGTATTGCATTTAATAAAATGGTTGCTGCGGGGGAATTAAAAGCCCCAATTGTTATTGGCCGGGATCACCTTGATGCGGGATCGGTAGCATCCCCATATCGTGAAACTGAAGCTATGAAAGATGGAACGGATGCAGTTGCAGATTGGCCACTTTTGAATGCCTTAGTTAATACTGCCAGCGGAGCAACCTGGGTATCCATCCATCACGGTGGTGGTGTCGGCATGGGTATGGCAATTCATGCTGGTCAAGTTATTGTAGCAGACGGGACACCGGAAATGGAAAAATGTCTTGAAAGAGTACTCACAAATGATCCAGGGATGGGAATCCTTCGTCATGCAGATGCTGGGTATGAGGATGCGGTTAAGAATGCAAAAAAATGGGGTGTAGATATTCCTTTGATGACCTAATGTTAAAACTCACCAATATCTCACAATTGGTATCCTATCAATCGGCATCTGACACTATACAAACTATGTCGAATATAGAAATTTTGATAGAAGAGGAAACAATTCAGGAGATTGGACCGACCGTAAATAATGCAGATGAAATTATTGATTGTTCTGGACGACTGGTTACCCCCGGGTTTGTTGACCCTCACACCCACCCGGTTTTTTACAAGGGACGGGAGGAAGAGTACACCATGCGTCTTGCTGGTGCGTCCTATCAGGAAATAGCGGAAAGTGGTGGCGGGATACTTTCAAGTATAAAAGATGTTCGAAATGCATCTGAGGATGAGCTGGTAGAGCGGGTTAAAAAACGAATGACAAGGTTTATAAAACTTGGTACCACCACCGTTGAGGCAAAGAGTGGTTATGGCTTGGATACAGAATCGGAATTAAAATCATTAAGAGTTCTAAATCGGGTAAATGGTGATCATCCAATAGACATCATTCCGACTTTTCTTGGTGCTCATGCATTTCCACCTGAATTTTCTGATGACCCGGATGGGTATGTAGATTTACTATGTGATGAGATGATTCCTGCTGTGGGAGAGCAGGGCATTGCTCAATATTGTGACGTATTCTGTGAAAAGGGCTATTTTTCGGTAGAACAATCGCGACGTATACTGGAGACAGGTAAAACCTATGGATTGATCCCTCGTCTTCACGCTGATGAGTTTGAAGATTCCGGTGCTGCGGAACTGGCAGCCGAAGTAGGTGCGGTATCTGCAGATCATCTGATGGCAGTGAGTAATGCCGGGATCAGTGCTCTTAAAAATGGTGCTGTCACAGCAACGCTCCTTCCAGGGACAACATTCTTTTTAGGGAAGCAATCTTATGCCCCCGCGGAAAAACTGAGAGAAGCTGGTATCTCTATTGCACTGGCAACGGATTTTAATCCAGGCAGCAGTCACTTACAGTCCATACCATTTATGATCTCACTTGCTTGTTCGTATCTCAAGTTGAGTGTGGAGGAAGCATTTCGGGCGGCAACATGGCAATCAGCAATAACCCTTAATGTTCACCATAAAGTCGGGAGCTTGGAAGTTGGAAAAAATGCTGACCTGGTAATTTGGGATTTGGAAAGATTGATTGAAATTCCTTATTTTACATCGGATGTTCCCATATATAAAGTTATAAAATCGGGACGTTGTTTCTGATTTAATAAAATGCCATATTAATAGGAGTTCGACACTTTGAAAATGCTCAGGTTGCTAATTATACTGGTTTTTGGAATCCACTTTTTATTTGGGAATTATGCCTTTTATAGTAAGGTAAGGAACACCTGTTCTTCTTATCGTTTGGTGGTTGAACAAAAGGATATGCGACTTACAGATGAGGGATTTACCTTAACTATGAACAGTAAACGGAATAACTTTGAGAGGGTTATGCTCATTGGATTTGCTTCAGTTGGCAAAGCAATGGAACATCAGCGGTATTTGCAGGGGATAGGCAAGATTGAACAAGCCCTGATTCCTGCTAGTGTAACTATCATTGTTAATGTTCCTGTGACTCGCGATAATTTGATTGTTTCCGCATCAGCATCAACAGAGCTCATTGAGAAACTATCTGCTGGAATTATTGAAACATCACAATTCATGCAAGAGATTAAAGACTCAATACAAACACTATAAGGAGGAAGAATGTTAGATCCAACATCATGGTTAGGATTATTCACAGAATATGCAAGAGCACTAGGCTGGTCGATAGTAGCTGCTGTCGGTTTTGCTTTTGGAATTGGAATTGCTTTAAAAGTTTTTGATTGGCTATCAACAGATATAGACGAGTGGGAAGAAATCAAAAAAGGGAATATGGGCGTCGCACTAATATTTATTTCCTTAATTGTTATGGTTGGCCTCCTTGTCTACAAGGTAATATAAGAATTTCATATCTCAATTCGGTTTTATTCAACATTTTACTCTACGCTAGATTCTGTCTGAATGAGCAGAAAAAAGGTAGATTCAAAAGAAGTTGGATTAGAACTAGGCCTTGTCCTTGGTCGGTATTTTCTTAAAACCGATGATCTTCATTATGGATATTGGCCTAAAGATTTGGAAGTTGATGTAGTAAATTTCCCAAAAGCGCAGAAAAATTATTCAGATTTTGTATTTTCTCATATTCCTAAAAATATTCATCGTATTTTAGATGTTGGCAGTGGATCTGGGAATTTTTCCAAGAGGTTAATTGAAAATAAATACTTAGTAGACTGTGTTTCTCCCAGCAGATACCTCACAAATCAAATCCGTGAAAAACTGGGTGATTCAGCAAATATTTTTCCTTGTATGTACGAAGATGTCAAAACAGAAAAACGTTATGATTTGGCTCTTTTCAGCGAAAGTTTTCAATATATCAATATTCAAGTAGCTCTAGAAAAATCTTTAGAATTACTAAGCGAAAATGGTTACATCTTAATCTGTGACTTCTTTAGAACGGATGCAGAAGGGAAAAGTCCACTGGGAGGCGGACATAGCCTCTCAAATTTTCAAGAAATATTATCTCAATTTTCTTTTGAGGAAATTGAAAATATTGATATCACAAAAGAAACAGCCCCCACAATTCAGATTCTTGATGATTTTCTTAGTGAGGTCGGATTCCCATTTAGAGATATGATAAGAAGATATTTTCAGAGCAACTATCCTGGGTTTTCAAAATTACTGAACTGGAAATTTAAGGAAAGGTTCAAGAAAATTAACCGGGTCTATTTTTCGGGGAATAAGAATATAGATGCCTTCATGAAGTATAAAACTTATAGACTTTTTTTATATAGAAAGAAATAACTTTTGTAAAAAAAAGATAGAAAATAGTTAATTATTTTGATGTATGTTTTTAGTAAACCTGTATTCTATTTAATATTTCTATTGATATTTGGAAATTGTACTCATTTACTTAAAAATTCTGGGATTAAATCAAACAGAATAAAATTTCAACAAAACAATTTCTACAAAAGATTACGAGGATTCCACCTAATACGTGCCGTGTTAAAGCTACTGTAGTGGAATTAGATAGTTCGAAATTAATTCCTTATTCCACAAAACCATGTGAAATTGCACCCTGCACTAGAATCATAAGAATTGACTCCATTATAGGTTATGGTTCAGATTTTGGATCTTCCCTGGTCCTGAAAAATTTGTTCTTCATCAAAACTATCTCAATCCTTTCAATCCAACTACGACAATTAAATATGAATTGTTTCAGTCTTCACGGGTAGCCCTTTCTGTTTACAATATATGCTTGGGCGGTTAGTTAAAACACTGGTAAATAGCATGCAGGAGCCCGGTGTTAGGACCATTCAATGGGATGCTACAAATGAAGAAGAGGGTAATCGAGTCAGTGCTGGGGTTTACATTTATAAATTAAAAGCTGGTAATTTTATAGAAACAAAAGAAATGATTTTGTTAAAATAAAGTTGATGCGTAAATAAAACCCCGCTTTGAGCGGGGTTTCTTGTTTTCAGCATTTCTAAATTATCCAGGTAAGAGGTAACTGCGAAAAAAAATTAATAACCTTACTTATTCTTCTTTCATTTATAAACCGACTGATTAAAACAATTCTTAATGAAATGAATAAGAAATATCTTAACTTTCTCGATAGATATTTTACAATAAAAAATAATTAGCTGGGTTAATATGGGGTTTTTAGGTGCCATTTCAAACACGTTTAACTGGATGTCTGGGGATATTGCCATTGATCTTGGGACTGCTAACACGCTCATTTGGTTAAAGGGAAGGGGAATTATAATTAATGAACCCTCAATTGTTGCCCGGTCTGTCCATGATGAGAAAATTGTTGCTGTTGGTCAGGAAGCAAAGGACATGGTTGGCAAAACCCATAGGGATTTAGAAACAATCCGTCCCCTCCAAGATGGCGTTATTGCGGATTTTAATATGACGGATGGAATGCTGCAGGGCTTTATACGTAAAATTAATCTAAACCGATTTGCAAGACCTCGGATGGTTCTCTGTGTACCAAGCGGGGTAACAGCGGTGGAGCAAAGCGCTGTTAAGGATTCTGGTCAACGTGCTAATGCCAGGGAAGTATATTTGATCGAAGAGCCTGTAGCAGCAGCGATAGGAATTGGACTTGATATCAGCAAACCTATTGGAAATATAATTGTAGATATTGGTGGTGGCACTACAGAGATCGCTGTAATTGCATTAAATGGTGTTGTTACTAAAGAAGCTATCCGTATTGCTGGAGATGAGATGGATGAAGCAATTATTCTTTGGTTTCGATCTGAGCACAAGCTAGAAATTGGTCTTCCCACAGGTGAAGCTATCAAAAAATCTGTAGGATCTGCGATGAGGATAAAACCAATTACTATTTCTGTAAAGGGACGCGATCTTGTTTCCGGTATTCCGAAAACAATTCAAGTATCCTCCGATGAAATACGTCAAGCAATGAAAGACCCTATAAATTCCATTGTGGAAGCAGTAAAATTTGCATTGGAAAAAACACCCCCGGAACTGGCTTCGGATATCCTTGACCGAGGGATTATAATGACCGGAGGAGGTAGCCTTTTAAAAGGCATTGATCAAATAATCAGGGAAAGAACCAATGTACCTGTGAATGTAGCAGAAGAACCATTGTTATCCGTTGTACGTGGTACTGGAATTGTTTTAGAAAATGTGAAGAAATATGAGGATGTGTTAATGTAGGGTGGCTGGAAGGAGTTTATATTTATCTATTCTTCGGAATAAACCTCATATTGCTTTTGTAATTTTTTTTAGTCTTTCACTAAACATCCTTTTAACTGGTGATTCATCGCCCAGTTTAGACCTGATCAGGGGTAAAACTCTTGATATATTTTCCTTCCTTTATTCTCCCCTGACATGGGTGAAATCATCTTTTTTGCTTGAAGAAGAAAACGCTCTTTTAAGAGAGAAGAACCTTCGATTATTTCTTCAGGTTGAATCTATGCTCCAACTTGTATCAGAAAATAAACGTCTTGAGCATCTGTTGAAATTTAAGCGTGAAAGCAAGTTGACACTTTTAGCCTCAAAAGTGATTAACAAGGGATTGCATTCAAATATAACGTCTATTTCAATTGATGTTGGTTCCCTTTCCGGGGTTGGAGTGAACAACCCTGTACTTACATCCTCAGGTGTAGTTGGAAAGACGATACTTGTAGCAGATCGTTCTTCGGTTGTCCAATTACTGAGTGACTTGAATTTTCGGTTGAGCGTAAGGATACTACCCAGTGAAGCGACTGGAATACTTCGTTGGGTGGGAAGGAATTTCTGTGAGATTAGGGAAGTACAGAAAAATGCGGTAATAGAAATGGGGGACAAGGTTGTGACATCTGGATTCAGTAAAATTTATCCGAGAAATCTTCCTGTCGGTGAGGTTATTGGCATTACGGATGAACGGGGCAGTTTTCAGAAGATTATTTCTGTACGTGTCAATGATGACCTTGGTTCACTGATTAATGTTTTTGTTATTACGGATCAAAGTGATGAACTGGATTAAATTGATATATTCATTAGTTGGTGTATTTTCCTTACAGTTTATCTTGGCAGATTTTCTTTCTATAAATGGTATCCGTCCAGATTTTGTTCTGATTTATATTTTATATATTGGATTACATCATGGCAGCTTTCCAAGTATAATTTTTGGGTTTTTCCTGGGACTGTTAGTTGATTTTACTGGAGTTGGATCATTTTTTGGATTGACTTCCTTTACGTATGTTATAACCGGATATTTGTCAGGATTTTTACACGGTAAGTATTATAAAATGATTCCAACATATTTTCATTTGATTTGGATTGGAATAATTTTATTTCATTTCTTTATCTATTCTTTTATCCGGTATCAGGATTTATTTGAAACTACAATGACTGTTTTTTGGTTAAAATGGATTTTGACATCGGGTTATACTCTTGGTTTTCTCGCAATTTTTCAAATGATTATTCCACTTCAACAAGGCGACTAAATGCTTAAAGCAGAGAACTTAATATCAAAGCAGCGGTATTATATTATTGTAGGAGTTGTTATTTTTTTAATGCTAATACTCTTGAGTCGATTTTTCTATTTACAGATTGTTCGATATGAAAAGTACAAACATAAAGCAGAAATTAATCGAATTCGTGCTGTAACTGTTAATGCTCCCAGGGGATTAATTCTTGATAGAAACGGAAATATTTTAGTAGATAACTATCCGACTTATATTTTAACCGCAATACCGGGAGAAATGGAGCAAAAGGAGAAGATATTCAATTCCATTAGTCAATATACTGGAATTGACTCATCAATTATCGCTGAAAATTTCAAGAAATATTATAGGGCTAAATTTGTTCCAACACGGTTGATGAAAGATCTTACGTTTCATCAGATTAGTATTCTTGAAGAGAATATATTGGATTTGCCTGGAGTTAATTATAAACAGTTTCCAGAGCGATATTATCCCAGCAAAATTAATGGATCGCAACTTCTGGGATATTTAAGAGAAGTTAATAAACCAGTCCAAGAAAAACTAGGAAATCCTAATGTGTATGAACTTGGGGATTTGATTGGATGGTCTGGGCTAGAGAAGTTTTATGAATCTCAACTCAAGGGGACACGTGGTGTTAAGTATCTTGAAGTAGATGCCCTGGGTAGGGAAATGGAGGAAGTCAAGGGGTATAATAACCGGCGTTCTGAACCTGGGGCTGACATAAAATTAATGATTGATGCAGATCTCCAATTGTTAATGGAAGAGAAGATGAAAGATTATCGCGGTATAGCTGTATTATCTAATCCCAAGACAGGAGAAATACTGGCTTATGTGAGTAAACCGGATTACCCACCAAATATTTTTACTGGTAAAATGCTTAAAGATGATTGGAATGAAGTCCGCAATGATCCCCATCGACCACTAATGGATCGAGTTATAACTGGTTTATATCCACCAGGATCAACCTTCAAGATTATCACTGCCCTTGCCCTGTTAGAAGAAACCTTATTAGATCCATCAAAGGAGGTGGAATGCAACGGTTCGTATCAATTTGGTGATCGTACTTTTCATTGCTGGAATGAAACCGGTCATGGCTCCGTTAATTTACAAGCAGGTATTACTCAATCATGTAATATTTATTTTTACCAGATGGTTCAGAAATTATCCCTGTCCCAATGGGTAGACAATTGTTTTGATTTCGGTTTTGGTCAGAAAACGGGGATTGATTTGCCCTACGAAAAAATGGGACTCATACCTACTGAAAAATATATGAACAGGAAATATGGGAAATGGGGATGGTCACGAGGAAATTTATTAAACTTGGCACTTGGACAGGGGGATATACTTGTGACTCCAATTCAAATGGTACAATTTATTAATCAAATAGCCACTCACGGCAATGCAGGGCGATTACATTTTGTAAAAGAGGACAATGAAGAGAAGGGAATTCGACCCCAATATTCAGACAATACCTGGAATAAAATTGAAAAATATTTACTATCGACAGTCTCCGATAATCAAGGTACCGGCCGATCTGCTGATCCAAAAATCAAGGGATTAATTATAGGGGGTAAAACTGGAACTGCAGAAAATCCGCATGGAGATCCTCATGCATGGTTCATCGGATTTGGAAAGAAGGATAACCAAATACTAACAACAGTAATATTAGTTGAGAATGGTGGACATGGAGGGGAAATTGCTGCACCCATTGCACGTAGTGCATATTCCCGGTATTTTTTACCAATAAAACAATCACAAATCGTACTTAAAACTCCTTGATATTTTCTGTAAGCGGAAATCATTTTTCTAAGAGTCCTTTTACAATCATTATTGCCAGTATGGTTCTGACATCCATTGGATTAATTTCTTTATTAAGTATTTCTGTCCACCAGAGTTCGGATATTTTAAGGAGTTCATTTTTTAAACAGTTAGTGTTTCTTGGGCCATCCTTAATCGGATTATTGATTATGATATTCATTCCAAAATATTTAATCCACAAATATATTTTTACAATATACTTTATTGTGCTTGGAGTGCTTTTTTTACCATATTTCGGCAGAACTATTGCAGGCACTTACCGGTGGATTGATCTGGGACCTGTTGGATTCCAGCCATCGGAATTTGCAAAATTAATTATTGTATTTAGTCTTGCAAAATACTTATCTGATCATAATCTTGAAATGAAAAACTTTTCGTCATTTTTCTTCCCTATAATAATGGTAATAATTCCTGCTGTGATCATTTTAAAACAGCCAGATTTAGGAACGGCTCTAGTCCTTCTTACGCCTCTTTTACCAATGCTTTATTGGGCTGGTGCAAGGTCATATCATATTTTTCTTTCTCTTGCCCCTTTATTGAGTGTATTGACAGCTTTTCATGCACTTTCATTTTCGATATGGGGTGTTCTTATGATTGTTATAATCTTTTTAGAAAGGCCGAAATTGATTTTTGGTCTCGTGATATATTTTAGCAATCTTTTTCTAGGGCTCCTTGCCCCAGCGCTCTGGAATTCATTGAAAGATTACCAACAAAATCGGATTCTAGCATTAATTAATCCGGAGTTAGATCCCTTAGGTGCTGCTTACCAGATTATTCAGAGCCAGACTGCAATTGGTTCTGGTGGTGCTTTTGGAAAAGGATGGGGAGCAGGAACACAAACCCATCTGAAATTTTTACCTGTTCAGGAATCCGATTTTATTCTTTCCGTCATTGGAGAAGAACTAGGATTTGTTTTTATTTTGGTGATAATACTCATATTTACATGGATGATCTTAAAAATGGTAAAATTAGGATATTCATCTAAGGATCGTTTTTCAGGTTTGGTTTTAATTGGGATTGCCTCTTTATTTATGGCTCATGTTTTTGTAAATATAGCAATGACTGTTGGAATGATTCCCGTAAAAGGGCTTCCTCTTCCATTTATATCATCCGGAGGGTCATTTTTAATGTCATGCTTTATGATGGTTGGTATTGTAATGAATGTTGGTGTAGATTCAACTGAATAATCTAAAGCGGGGTAAAACTTATTGAAGTTCCTTCGATTGAGGGGTAAATTTAACCATTCATTTTTATAATTATTTTGATAGGATATCTATGAAAAATACAAAACTACTTAAGAATACTATTGCGTTGACAATTTTGATAACAACTTTGTTTGCGCAAGGAGAATTAAAATCTCTAGAGGCACAGTTAAAAAGAGAAAGAGTAAGGATTGATTCCCTTGAAACTCATATTAATATTCTTTTACCCAATTTGTTTAATGCTCTTAAAGCTGCTGATTCCTTAACTAAATCAATGGTTGCATCAAATGTAGCGTTGATTAATCGCATCAACAGGAATGAAAATAAAATTCAATTGTTAGAGGATAATGCTGGTCGGACTGATAGTACTAATTTTGAAATTTTGGCAAAATTAGTAATGATTGAAAACAAAATTGTGACCTTGACTAACAGCTTTTCAGAGATGTATAATTTAAAATCAGAAAAGAGTATAATTAGCTCATCCATAAAAGTAAGTCCTGTAGAATACAAAGCAATCTACATAGATGCCATGAGTAACTATCACAAAGGAAATTATGAAGAGGCAATTAAAGGATTTTTTACTATAGTTAAATCTGATCCTAATAATGATATGAAATTGGCTGACAATAGTCAATATTGGTTAGCAGAATGTTATTATTCACAAAAAAATTACAAACGATCTATCACCGAGTTTAATAAAGTGAGCCGATTCTCTTCTTCTGATAAAGATGCTGATTCTCAACTGAAACTTGGTCATGCATTTTTAAATATGGGCAATACTGATAAAGCAAAAGAGGCCTATCAGTATCTGGTTGATTATTACCCTGACAGTGAATACCTACATATTGCTAGAGAAACCATTAAGCAATTAATAGCAGAATAAAGTTTATGAGGTTAAAACTATTTTTTCTGACAACAGAAATTACACCTTTTGCAAATGCTACATCCCTTGCTGATTTCTCTGCTAAAGTACCCCTGCTTTTGCAGGCGAAAGACCATGATATTCGAATTATGCACCCCAAATATGGTTTTATCAGTGAACGAAAATTTATATTAAGAGAAGTTATTCGGTTAAGGGAAATTCCATTTGTATTTGATGGTAAAGACCAGATGACATCAGCGAAAAGTGCTTTTATCCCTAGGACAAGAGTTCAAGTCTATTTTTTGGAGCATTTAGATTGGTTTAAACCTTTATCAAATCTAGTATATAAATCAAAAAATGGCCGAATCTTGAGTGATAATCCTATGCGATATTCATTTTATGGGAATGCCTCCCTGGCCACTTTACCACATCTTTTCTGGTGTCCTGATATTATTATTTGTAATGGGTGGCAGTCATCCATGGTTCCTATCATTTATAATCAGCGGTACAAAAAGGAAAAATTTTATAAAGGAATTAAAACTGTTCAAGTCATTCATTCCATAGACGAATGTTCAGTTTTCAGTCGAAAAGCCTATGAGGCTGCAGGAGTTAAAATTCCTGAAAATATTAAAGGTAAATCTATCAATACCTTTGAAGTCTCTTCTTATTTTTCTGATCATATTATTGTGTTCAATACCCCAGGGAATAATGTAGCTAATAAATTGCTGAAACTCAATGGAGTAAAAGAAAATGAGAAGAAACTGAGTATTATTGATTTGGATAGTACTGAAACGCCAGACTACTCAGCAATTGCCATTGAAATGGAAATTATTCTGAAGAAACTTTCCCGCTGATCCCCCGTTCCATTTATCGTATTTCATGAAAAAACTATTCTACGCCTTTCCAATATTGTGGATTTTTATCCCCATACTGTTCTTTAGCTGTTCGGAAGAACCAATACCTTATGAACTGAGCGAAGGCGATGTAATTTCATTTCGAATCGATCCGGATTCCACCAGTTATTTTCGTTCTTACCAAACTGCACCTGAGATGGGAGGACTGTCGGAACTATACTACGGGAAAAGAGATGGATTCTCTGAGATCTATTCCCTGGTTGAAGTTTATCCTGTATCTGCTCCGTTTTTTCTGGATACAACGTATTCCAGTGATAGCACTTCCTATAATTTTGTTGATTCAATTAAGAGTGTTACGTTTTCTCTGACTTTGGTTGACTCTAGTAATTCACAATATCATCCTGTCCTTTCCTATTTTTCAGGTGATGTTGATACGACGATCTTTTTAGAGAATGAATCTTCATTTTATGCTATTGATCCGACACTGGAAAAAATAGAACTTGATTCATCTATCTCCTATACTGACACGTTAGAAAATGTTCATTTTTCGTTTGATGCTACTTCATTATTTAATGATTACATGCTTGAGACTACCCGTTTGAACAGTTACACCTTTAAAATTGGTGGCGATGGAGAAACAGATTCATTAGTTGCTTTCACAAATCCAAAACTTGAAGTCCAATTTTCAAGAACCATGGGAATTCCTGACTCTACATGGGATTCAACTTGGGTAGATACAGCGACTTATACAGCAAGATATAAATTGATAATTGTAAATCCTGGTGAATGGGAAGAAGGGGAATCAACTTTTTCTATTGGTAGAGCAAAAGGATTAAAGTCTATCCTTCGCTTCAATTTGGATACTTTATCGATGCTTCCTGATAATATCATCTTTAAGGATGCTGATCTTTACCTGAAGTGCGATACCACAATCAATAGTTTTAAGGTATTTGCTTACCCATTTAAGGATTCTATTTCAATAAACGATATCGACCTGTTCTCTGTAGAACAAATGGATACTACTGCTCTTGAATTTATTGGAGCTACTTCTTCAACAGTAGATAGCCTATTAATATTGAACGTCCGAGATTTCGTAAATTATATCTATCTTAACCAACTGACCCACTATGAACTACAGTTATCCAGTTCAACGGGTAATGATCCGTTTTCTACCTTGACTTTTATCAATGCTGGACCATTCAAACCTTATATCATAATGCGTTATGTTGCTACGAATTAAGGTAGTTTTATTTAGTTTGGTTGCCCTGCTGTCTGTGGGTTTCAGCCAATCTCTCATGAATGCGTTTGGAATTGGCTCTCCAGCATCCAATTTTGATGCGGCATCAATGGGAACTTCTCCAATGAGCCTTCTGCCATCATTTCAGGAAGGTGTTTCGATTTCCAATCCGGTTACTTGGAGTCAACTTCATTACACATATCTAACCGGAACGTATGGAGGACAACAATCTGAAATTCAATCTGGTTTAATGAAGAACGGTAGAACTTATTTGCAACAGATACAATTAATCATCCCGATTAAAAAAAAGTATGCTTTTGGACTTTCAATAGGGCCAAATACAAATCGGTTGTACTCAATTGTTGGAGTAGAGAATTTGGTGGACGATGGCATTTATGGTGATAGTTTGACAGTGAGAAAATCGGTGTCCGGGTATGGTGGAATTACTTCATTAAAACCATCTGTAGCCTTTCCATTAACTTCTCTGGAATCAATGGCAATAACTATCGATTACCTGTTTGGATCTTCCAGAGGGATTACTTCAATTAGTATTGATGGAACGAATTATATTCAGAAGGAACAAGATATTTATTCTGGTACGATGATGAAATTGTTTTTCCATAGTAAGAGGTTAAAATATAAAGACTATGGAATGGGTTTTTATCTCTCCCTGAAGAATGCTTTAAAACCGTTATCAGTCAATCGCATTTCCCATCAACCATTTGAAGATAACAATGAGTCGGGAAATCATGATGGATCATATTATTCCGATTTTCCCGATCTTTCCTTGATCCCTGATGCAATTCAGTCTAATTCAATTGGTGAAATAGACCCCTTTGAAATTCAGGTGGGTCTTGATGTAAATATCCGTCCAAGACTCCACATTCTTTCTGAAGGGAGTCATTGGTATGACCGGGGAGATAATGGGCATACTGTTTCTGTACTCAATGATAAGATTGTATCATTAGATCAGATCAGTCTTGGACTTGCTTTATTCTCACGTAGGCTTCCCCGTCAGATCTTGAATCAATTTCATTATCGTGGCGGCTTTTTTGCTAAACAATATACTTTATATCACAAGGGGAAAAGGATAGATGAAAAAGGATTTTCTTTCGGTTTTGGTGTTAAATTTGGCGTTACTGATAATCAGATTGATTTTGGGTTTTCAATCAGCCAGAGAGATGGATTGGATGTGAATGGTGAACTAATTCAACAATTCAGTGTTGGTATCAGTTTAGGAGATATTTGGTTTATTAAAAGGAGAGAAAGATAAATATGAGACAGGTTATAACTATTCCTAAGTTGTGGTTAGCATTTGTTGTTGTACTATTTGTTTCTATGTGTGTGCCCCCCGAAATGGATCTTGAGGAAAAAGATCGTATTGAACAAGCACGATTAGACTCCTTGAGAGAACTCAGATGTCCCCGATTAATGAGTAGTGCGGCTGAATATTACCGCAATCAAGATTGGGAAGCTACAGTACAGATTTATAGAGAGATTGATGAACTTGGCTGTGATGAATTTGATCCCGTATTGGCACCTCCTGAAGAAATTTATTTATATTATGCAATTGCTCACGAATATTTAAGTCATTTTGAAAACTCTGAAGAAGTCCTTTTGAAAGGATTGCAGAAACTTCCGGGAAGTATTGATTTACGAAAACGCTTGGCATATTCTTACAAAAAGCAGGGAAAACTTGATCGCTATATTGTTGAATTAGAGAAAATAATGGATAGGGCGCCTGATGATTCACAAAATATGATTGAGTTATCTAAGGTTTATAGTGAAAATAATCGATATGAAGACCAGATTGATGTTCTACGCCTCCTTTTAGAAAAAGACCCCAACAATGAAATATATCAGGGTGAAATGAAAATAGCTCTAGAACAGTTTGGCGAAGATCCTTTTGATTATATTCGAGAACTTTTCGAAAGGAATCCTGAGAATACTGCTTACGGTCTGGATTTTTCTGATAGATTATTATCAGCGGATAGACCAGAAGAAGCAGTTGATGTTTTAAAGAAGGTGATCAGGTTTGATAGAAACAGTAAGATTGCCTACAGGAAATTAGCTCAAGCATATTCTGAAATTGATGATTTGGAAAACGCCTCAATAGTTTATGAGAACTTATTAAAACTTGATCCAAGGGATCTCCATATAATTGTCCAAACTTCCAAATTGTATATAGAGTTACAGAATTTTAGAAAAGCCTTACTCTGGGCAGATAAAGCTATTCAATTATCAAAATCGTCAGGCCAGTGTTTTGGACAAAAAGGAAACGTCTATTATAAGGCTTTCCAATCCTGTCGGTCCACTGATATTACTAATGATGATCGAATTGTGGCTTCGTTGGCATATAAATATTTTCAGTTAGCAGAAGAAAATAATTATACACATTATTCTGGTTCAGCAGCTTGGTTAAAAGAGAATGAAACGCTGTTTTCACGAGCCAACTGGTTTATGATAGATCCTGATAAACAAAGTCAAGGATATTTGTTACCGGAAACAGCATGTTATAATTGGGTGGAAGAACGATTGAAAAAAGATCCCACCTGGTAACAAAAGTCGTTCCTTTTAAGCAAATGAATTTAAAAGATACGGACGGTGAACTATTTGAAATCCTGAATAGAGAAATCAGGAGAGAGGACGAAACTTTGGAGCTCATTGCTTCAGAGAATTTTGTGAGTAATTCGGTGTTGGAAATGGCTGGTGGAGTTATGACGAATAAATACGCAGAGGGGTATCCGGGTAAACGGTATTATGGCGGTTGTCAGTTTGTAGATGAAGCGGAAAATCTTGCAAGGGATAGGGCAAAACAGCTTTTCAATGCAGAATATACCAATGTACAGCCCCATTCCGGCTCACAGGCGAATATGGCTGCATTGATGACATTTCTGGAAAACGGAGATACAGTCATGGGTCTTGACTTGGCTCATGGTGGTCATTTGACTCATGGAAGTCCAGTTAATTTTTCTGGACAATTATTTAATTTTGTCTCCTACCATGTCCATCCTGATACGGGGCGTGTTGATTTTGACGAGGTATGGAATCTTGCCCGAAAATATAAACCAAAAATGATAATCTGTGGAGGTAGTGCCTATCCTCGTTTCATTGAATTTGAGCGGTTTCGGGAGGTAGTTGATGAGGTAGATGCATTTCTAATGGCGGATATTGCCCATCCGGCAGGTCTGGTGGCAATGGGTTTGCACCCCTCTCCAATTCCTTACTGTGATGTAATTACGACAACCACCCATAAAACTCTCAGAGGTCCTCGGGGAGGAATGATTATGATGGGTGAGGATAGAGAAAATCCTTGGGGGAAAGTTGCTCCGAAGTCCGGCCGAGTGAAAATGATTTCAGAATTGATTGACTCCATGGTGATGCCGGGTATTCAGGGTGGACCTCTCATGCATATCATAGCTGCTAAAGCTGTGGCTTTTGGGGAAGCTTTAAAGCCGGAGTTTTCGGAATATGCTCGTCAAATAGTTGATAATGCTAAATGTATGGCTGAAGAATTTCTTTCCAGAGGATATCATCTTGTTTCCGGCGGGACAGATACCCATTTGGTTCTCATTGATCTGACAAAAAAAGGTATCACTGGGAAAAAAGCGGAAAATGCCCTTGAAAAGGTTGGCATTACTGTAAATAAAAATATGGTACCATTTGATCAGAAAAGTCCCTTTGTCACCAGTGGAATTCGAATAGGTACACCAGCAGTAACGACTCGCGGGATGAAAGAAGATGAAATGAAAACAATAGTAGCGTTGGTTGATAAGGTAATATCTTTCCCAGACAGTGAAGATTTATTATCAACTGTGATGTCTGAAGTGCTGGATCTTTGCCGGGATTTTCCTCTATACAGAGACCTCGTCAGTTAATATTATTCTTAGAAATTTTGATGGCTGAAAGCCACCGGATTTGGAGCCAAAAACTATCAGTAATATTCCTATTTATTCTATATACTGCGTGTACTCCTGCTTATCTGGTTCGGAACCAACCTAATCTTGCGGAAAATATTTATGCTTTGAAAGTTGACAGAATTGAGAAACAGGTAGCCCGCAATCCTGATAATCCCGATTTACTTCTGAAAGCTGTTTCCAATTTAACAATATATTCTTATGGTTTCCTGATGGAGAAAGCTGATAGAGAAGTTGTGAAAAATTATCATCAGGGGAAGAAATTGTACCATCGTGCACAGAATATTTTTAACCGTGCCAAAGATTATGGGTTAAGAGGAATTAAATTTCATTATCCTGGATTTGATAGTTTGATGGAAGCAACAAAAATGGAATCATTTACTTTCAAAAAAGAAGATGTTCCATTTTTTTATTGGACTGCTGCAGCTTGGGGTGGAACCATTTCTGCCAGTAGAGGAGATTTGGATTATGTCGTTGAATTACCTAAAGTTGGTTGGCTTTTAGAACGGGCAATAGATGTAGATTCTGACTGGAATAAGGGAGTGCTCTATTCGGCAATGATTTCATATTCAATGAAGAGGACTGACCAGGGTGGGAAAGGTAAAAAACTGGCCAGATTGTATTTTAAAAAAGCTATAGAATCATCAGGGGGACATGATTGCAGTCCATATGTAACATTGGCGGAACTTGTTTCAGTAAATAACCAGGATCAGAAGGAATTCGAAGAGCTTTTGAAAAAAGCTTTAACTATTGATATTGATATAGATCCGGAATTAAAATTATCCAATATCATTGCCCAGTCCCGTGCCCGTTGGCTTTTGGAACAAAAAGAGGAATTATTTTATTGATATGCTGAAACGTTTATTCAAAAACGCTATTTTTTTCATGATTTTGGTCTCTGTTCTTGTAGCGGGGAAAAAAACTGTAATAAAAATGGCCACACTTGCACCGGAAGGTACGGATTGGCACGGAATGTTAATGGAAATGGGGCAGAGATGGAAAACCGCAACTGAGGGGAATGTTATTTTACGAATTTATCCAAGTGGTGTGGTAGGTGATGAACGTGATATGATACGAAAAATGCGGATTGGGCAGATCCATGCGGCGGCCATTACTACTGAAGGGCTTTCCGAAATTAATCCTGATGTCAATGTATATACTATCCCCATGTTATTTGACGACTACGAGGATGTAGATTGGTTCCGAAAAAAGATTGGGAAAAAACTTGAAGAAGGAATCAAGAAAAATGGTTTTACCCCCTTGTTATGGGCGGATATTGGTTGGGCGCATTGGTTTACCGCAACACCTATTCAATATCCGGAAGATTTAAAAAAAGCAAAAATATTTAGCTGGGCAGGAGATTATAATGGAGCTGAATTGTGGGGAAAAGGTGGTTATACGGCTATTCCACTCGCATCAATAGATATTTTGTCTGGGTTACAAACGGGATTAATTGATGCTATCGGTGTAACTCCAATAGCTGCATTGGCATCACAGTGGTTTGGAATTGCAAATCATATGTTGGAAATGAAATGGGGATTATTGACAAGTTCTATAATCATCGACAATCGTATTTGGGACCAATTACCATCTGTCTATCAAAAATCTTTATTGGAGATTGCGCAGGAAATTGGAGTCCGTCACCAGGAAACCCATCGTTATGATGATGATAAATCCATTGAGATTATGAAAAAAAACGGCCTTATTGTTCATCCTCAGTCAGTGGAAGACCATACCTTTTGGAAGTCACATTTAAAAACATGGTATCCTGATATTCGGGGCACCTTTATTCCGGAAGATATTTTTGATCAGGCTATAGAATTGATGAAGCAGAAAGAATCCAAGTAATACAACTTATCCAACTGTGAATCAGGCGAAAATTCATCTGGTTGAACGGCTGAAATGGGGGGAAGACATTTTAGCTTTAACCGTATTCTTCACGATGGTTTTTATTCCTACTTTTGAGACCATTGCACGATTTGTCAATTTTCGTGGTATTCCAGCTTCTCCGGTACTTGTTCAGCATTTGACCTTATGGATTGGTTTTCTTGGTGCTATCCTTGCAGCCCGTCAGAATAAACTTCTCGCTCTCACAACAACTCCTCTTTTTTCGATTGATGAGCAATTTCATTTTGGGAGATGGATAGCTAAAGTTATCTCTTTTATTGTTGTTCTAACTCTGATGTGGGGTAGTTGGGAATTGCTGAAGGTTGAGTTTACTTTCTCCGTTGATATTGCACCAAATATCCCACGCTGGTTTACTCAGGCCGTTATGCCCTTCTCATTTGGTTTGATTGCTATTCAAATCCTTATCAATAGCACTGAGAATAATTTATACCGAGCTTCCATCCTGATGATGGCGGTCTTATGGATAATTATAGGACTAACCGGTGCTTTTCAGAATGAGTATTGGTTAATATGGATTGGTCTTGGAATTTTGAGTATCTCAGTTCTGTACGGAGCTCCAATTTTCGTCGGGTTGGGAGGTGCTGCTGTCCTTTTTTTCTGGGGTGATTTTATTCCAATTTCTGCTATACCAGCTGAGATGTACCGGATTGTGGTTTCACCAACACTCCCCACAATTCCGCTTTTTACTTTGGCTGGATATATTTTGGCTGAAAGCGGTGCTTCCCAAAGAATGGTAAACGTATTCAGCAGTACGTTTGGATGGATAAAAGGTGGAACGCCGGTTGTAGTTGTTTTGTTGTGTGGATTTTTTACTGCATTAACCGGAGGGTCTGGCGTGACAATTTTAGCTTTGGGAGGACTTTTATATCCTTTGTTAAGAAAATCAGGGTATTCAGAATTATTTTCCCTGGGTCTCATCACTGTTTCCGGATCCTTGGGTTTGTTATTTCCTCCCAGTTTACCTGCCATTATTTATAGTGTAACAGCCGGTGTGTCAGTGAAAAGTGTATTTATAGCAGGATTAATCCCCGGAACATTGCTTGTCGTTTTTGTTGCCGGCTGGGCTATTTTTATTGGAGATAAAGAACGGATAAAAGTTCAGTCTTTTCAATGGGATTCAGCTTTAAAAACCCTTTGGATTGCAAAGTGGGAGATGGTTATCCCTGTCTTAATTTTATTTGGTGTATTTGGCGGATTTACAACATTGGTGGAAACAGCAGCAATGACGGTAGTTTATATCCTGACAATAGAAATATTAGTTTATAAAGATTTACAAGTAAATAGTCTTCCCAAAATTGTCGTGGATTGCGCAACCCTGGTTGGTGGAGTTTTAATTATCCTAGGGGTAGCCATGGGATTGACAAGTTATCTGGTTGATGCACAAATTCCCATGCATTTATTATCCTGGGTTAAGGAAACAATATCATCGAAATATGTTTTTCTCCTTATGTTAAACGGGCTTTTACTTCTTGTAGGGTGCATGATGGATATTTTTTCGGCAATAATTGTTTTTGTTCCTCTTATCAGTCCCTTAGGACTTTATTTCGGTGTTGACCCTGTACATTTAGCTATAATATTCATTGCAAATTTAGAATTAGGTTTCCTCACACCTCCGGTGGGAATGAACTTATTTTTATCTGCTTACCGGTTTGATAAAAGTATGCCTTTGATCTATAAAGCGACTTTACCCTTTTTTGTAATAAGATTCTTGGTTGTTTTACTCATTACTTATCTTCCGATCATTTCTCTAGGATTGTTACATTAAAAATAGATTTGGAGATTTGGAACAAATTTGATCCAGTTTATTATAAATGTGTGGAAAATCACACTTCTGAAACAGTACTTGACAAGTGAAAGGTTCAGAGGATATATTCTCAGGAGTAAATGGAAAACTTAATGACATATCGCTAACCGTTCTAAATACCAGGCCCTGTCTTTCGGGCCTCACAATTAATAACAATTTGAAACAACGGGAGAGGTAAGCCTAATGAAGCGTTTAGCAATATGTTCAGGATTATTACTTATAACACTTGTTAACCCTATTTTTAGTGTAGGGGAAGCGGGGGCAATATTTTTGTTAATTGCACCGGGAGCAAGAGCCGGTGGTTTGGGGGAAGCCCAGGTTGCCGTAACGGATGATGCGTACGCCAGTTATTGGAATCCTGCGGGTCTAGGATTTTTAAAAGGACAGGAATTGTCGTTGATGTATGTCCCCGAATGGCTGCCAGGATTTAACCTGGATGATATGTACTATTCTTTTGCTGCATACCGAAAACATTACCCCTACCTTGGGACAATTGGAGGTCATATAATATTTTTAAGCCTGGGGGAGCAAACCCGCACCGATGAAGCAGCAAACTATCTTGGCACCTTTTCCAGTTATATGGCTGCATTTACGATATCTTATAGTGCATTATTATCTGATAATAGATCTTTTGGATTAAATGCAAAAATATTTCACCAACATCTTACGGATTTAGGTGCAGGAGGTGAAAAGGGCAAAGGCTATTCTACTGATTTTGGTTTTGACATAGGATATTTGCATAAGGAGTTTTTATCCCCCCGTTTGGATTTAGGCGTAACTGTAACCAATATTGGCCCGAAGGTATCCTTCATAGATCCAGCCCAGGCAGATCCTCAACCCACCAACTTTACATTGGGATTTAACTACCGCTTGATTGATGAACAATTTAATAAGCTGAATGTCATTTATGATGTTGATAAATTGCTGGTAGGATCTTATGCAGATATGGATTGGAATGGGGATGGAATAATTGGAGGGTGTGATAAGGAAGGTCATTGTGAAGGGTTAGGTGAATATAATAGCAATGGAAAGCAGGAGACAGCTCACACTGATCCCATTTACTTGGGCATATTTACTTCCTGGGTTGACGATTGGTTTTTAGGAGGTGATAGAGATATTCCGGCAAATAATGAATCTGACGGGAAAATTGGTGGATATGATTGGGATGACAATAATAATGATGGAGTTATAAACGTAGATCAAGGAGAAATTATAGAAGCAGGAATAAATCCGAATGATGGTATTAATTTTGGTGATCCCGATTGGGGAATTTATAACCAAGATGGTGTTAAGGAAGTTGGTAATTCAAAAGACCGTTCCATAAATGATGAATTAAAAAAACTTATCCATCATTTTGGACTGGAATATTGGTATTCTAAATATTTCGCATTGCGTGCCGGGTATTATTATGATCAGGAAGGGAAAATAAATAATCCAACGTTTGGCGTTGGTCTCCGTTTTGCAGGATATGGATTTGATTTTGGTTTTACATCTGGTGAACCGGGGCATCCCCTTACCAATACCATGCGGTTTTCATTGAATATGGAAATAAACAGCCCCAAGCAGGTAATCCAGCCATAATTAGTTTATAGGATTTTTGGATGCCAACCTGCAGGTTCCTCCTGCTTTTCTCTTTAGTTTGGGCTCGATTAGTAGCTTTAGATGTTTTCATGGATCCGATAACAGGATTCAGAAAAATTGCTGCTATCCGGGTATCTTTTCAGCCGGATAGCTCAGATGGGACAACCGGCGATGGAACTTTTCTTTTAGAGCCTGATACTGCTTTCTGTTGGAAATACACCATAGACAGGTCCCCACACGATAAATCCTACTTCGAATCCCAATTACAAGCAGTTGACAGTTATTTCCGCAATGTATCCAATGGCTACTATGGAATTGACTTGGATAGCTCACAAGTATTTCCGGATGGTGAAGCAGCATCTTATCTGTTAGATCATACAATGGACTATTATCATCCTTATGGAGAAACAAATGAGGTTTACGAACAAAAACTTGTGGAATTATTTAGAGATGTTCTTTTTACAGCTGATTCTGCAGATGCTGTTCCATTTACTGATTACGATTTAATTGTTGTTTTTCATGCAGGAATCGGCCAGGATTTTTCTTTGCCCTTTCTAGATCCAACTCCGGAAGATATTCCGTCAACCTATGTAGATAGAGAAATGCTTGGCGATCCGATTTTTGATGTTGAACATGGAATTATTTTGCCTGAGACGCAAAATCATTTACTTTTTGAGGAAGCGGAAGATATTTTTACCGATCCGGCAGAAACCTGTGATTACCAGTTTGGTCTTACGGGAACATTTGCTCTTATGGTGGGTTTTGCGGAAGGGCTTCCGCCGCTCTGGGATACGGAAACTGGTGAAAGCGGAATTGGTGTATTTGGACTTATGGACCAGGGCTCAAACAATGGTCGTGGAATTATTCCATCTCCGCCAGATGCATGGACGCGGATTCAAGCAGGATGGACCATACCATCTACAGTTACACCCTCATCAGAAGTTTTGTTACCAGCACGATCCACCCAGGATTCTATTATTAAAGTACAGATTGACGATGATGAATATTTTTTAATCGAAAACAGGAATAACTGGTTTCGTGATAATTTGAGTATTGATTCTGTCAGATATGCAATATATGATAATACAGATGATTATCCGGATTATGTTGAAGTATTGTTTGATTCTGTAGATATAGAATTTGATGAAAATGGAGTAGTTACTTCTATATCTAGTTACGATTTAGGTTTGCCTGCCTCCGGTCTGCTTATATGGCATATTGATGAATCAATTATCCGGACAGCTCCGGATGAATATTCAATTAACGCTGACAGGGAGCGCAAAGGAATAGATTTAGAGGAAGCCGATGGTGCACAGGATATTGGTTACCCCAATATCCATCTTTTTACCGATCCTACAAGTGGATATTTCGGTGATATGTGGTTTGACGGAAACCTGGAATATGAAACGGTGAACGGAGTAGGACCTCCTGAATTTGGTCCGTATTCATATCCAGATACCAAATCCAATGATGGAGCGTCTACATTCCTGACCATTGAAAATATCAGCGTTCCCGGTGACACTATTTCTTTCACAGTTTCAAATACATTTATGGTAGATGGGTTCCCGGATACGACCGCTTTTATTCGAACTGTGTATGATCTTAATGGTGATGGTGTGAATGATGTTTTTGGAGGGAAGGATTCCCTCTGGTGGGCAAGTTCAGATGATTTAAGTGATAGTAATCGTACTTATTTTTATGATGAATTAGATATAGATAATATCTTCATTGGGCTTGATCAGCAGAACGATTCCATCATTGTCTTTATGGATTTTGAAAATTTTGTCGTTTATAATACAGCTGGCATACCTGACTCCTTATCTTTAGAAGAATGGGAAAATCATCAAAAAAGAGTATTTGTTTCAATTAATGGTATAAAAGACAGCATATTATTAGAAGAAATTAATTCAAAATGGACAGGGATCAACTTTGGATATATTGCAGGAATTGATATTAATTTGGATGCTTCTTTAGACGCTTTAGCTTTGAATGTTGACGGATTTCTTTATAGTTATAACTCTGATCTGATCCTATTGGCAGGATTTCCGTTGGATGTTCAATTACAGCCGCCCATTCTTTCCCGTGATTTACTAGATGATTCCCATCCGGAAATAGTTGCAAGATCAGCAGATTCAACCTCCCTTTATGTTTTTGATTATCAAGGAAGAATTCAATACCAGTTTGCATCAAGGAGAGATGATGAATTAGTAGCACTTGAAAATATAAATGGACATAATTCAATTCTCACAAGGTCATCTGTCTATCAATTTGGAGAAGCAACCGAGACTGATGGGAATGAATGGGCGTTTGAACACGGTGATTGGGGAAGAAGCCGGACAGTTACTTTGAATTATCCATTTACCTCCTCAGGAAATAATCTTATCACTAGGGCATATTGTTATCCAAATCCGATTCGTGAGAATAAAGGTACATTTCGGGTTGAGAGTGTTAATGCAGAAAAAGTCGAAATAGTTTTATATGATCTTGCGGGATATTATATAGATACATATTCAAAAAATGTAACAACTTCCGGTAACCAGATTTCGGAATGGGTTTGGGATGTGAGTGATATAGAGTCCGGCGTTTATTTTGGTCACTTGGATGTCAGTAAAAATTCCAAAACAGAAACTCACATCCTAAAAATCGCTGTAATCCATTAATGCGAATTTTTCTAATTGTATTATATATCTGTACTTTTGGATTAAGTCAGGTAAAATATAATCATCCTGAACTAAACTGGCAGACATTCGAAACGGATCATTTCATGATTCATTTTTATGATGGAACGGAACATTCAGCAAGGGAGGGGGCAGTTGTAGCCGAAAATATTTATCCCTTTGTTACTGATTTATATGATTATGCACCACCGGTAAAAACGCATATAATTTTTACGGACACTGATGATATTGCAAATGGGGCGGCATATTATTACGATAATAAAATTATTATTTGGACCATGCCGCTGGATTTCGAACTGCGGGGGAGTCATCGCTGGCTTCAAAATGTCATCACCCATGAGTTCACTCATATCGTTTCCATGCAAAAAGCCATGAAAGCAGGATTAAAATACCCGGGAGCATATCTTCAGTATATGGGATATGAGGATGAAAAAAGACAAGATGTTTTGTACGGATTCCCAAATACTTTGGTGAGTTATCCTTTGCCGGGTACTGCTGTTCCTCCCTGGCTAGCGGAGGGAACTGCCCAGTTCATGTATGAGGGAGCTGACTATGATAATTGGGATACGCATCGGGATATGATTTTGCGTGATAGAGTATTGCACAATAATCTATTAACTCTGACCGAAATGAATACATTCGGAAAGTCGGGTATCGGGAATGAATCTACTTATAATTCCGGATATGCTTTATGCCGTTATATCGCTGTGAAACATGGCCCGGAAAAACTGAAAATGATCATGGAGGAATTGTCTCATCCCTTCCAGTATTCCATTGATAATGCCATTGAAAATGCAACGGGATTTCCAGGAAAAGAGTTGTACAACAATTATAAAAATGTGCTTGAAGAAAGATATAATTTGTTAACTAAAACAATGCGAGAGAACAGACAAAAAGGGAAAATTCTTATTTCAGAAGGGACAACCAATCTTCATCCGGTTTGGTCACCGGACGGGAAACGATTTGCTTATATTTCAAACAAAAATAACGACTATTTCGGCCAGACAGATTTATTTATTTATACAATAGATACAAAAAAAGAAGAAAAGATTTCCGGTGGTTTAAAAAGTGCTCCTACTTGGCATCCTGATGGAAAGATCATTTACTATACAAAAAAGCCAAAAAATCCCGATAAAACCGGTTCAAAATATTTTGATCTTTTTGAATATAGATTTGAAGCAGAAGAAGAAACCCGATTGACAAAGGGAACGAGGGCATTTTCCCCTGTTTTTATTTCATCTGACAGTTCCATCGCTTTTATTGCGACCAAAGATGGAACCCAGAATCTTCATCAGTTTGATTTAAAGAGAGACATCATCCGGCAACTCACCGATTTTGATAATCATAAGATTATTCATTCGCTCTTTTATGATTCCGTCAAGGAGTGGCTGATTCTTGACCATACGGATCATCATTTTCGTAATATTGGTTACCTGTCTTTGAAAGATTCAACTTATGGTGATTTTTTAAACAATGCACTTTGGGATGAACGGGATATGACGGTATCAGCATCAGGTAAAATCGTTTATTCAGACGATAGAAGCGGGATTTTTAATCTATACCAGATCGATGAAGAAAGCGGCGGACAGGGATATATAACCAATGTGACTGGAGGTGCTTTTATGCCTGACGTTAGTGCAAATGGAGAAATTTTATATTCACTGTATGAGAATGGTGGATATAAAATAGCTTTTTTGGATTCTGTCAATTGGATTAGTGAAGAAAATGTTGGATATTCATCTACCTATTTTCTGAGGAACAAAAAATTTCAGCCACCTTTATTGGAGCAGGATACTTCCATTGCATCAATTTATGAGGACAATTTTCCGTCTATGTTTATTCTTCCAAAAATTATGGCAGATTACGGGACGGTGAAGCCGGGATTTTACTTTTATTCCAGCGAGATTCTTGAACGGCTTACATTATTTGGGGCAGCATCCATGAATCAGCTCAAGGATTTAGATGTGTTTTTTCTTTTTGAGTTTAAGAGGTTTTTCCCAACACTATTTATAGAGACTTATTATTTAACCAGAAACATCAATGAAAAAAATCAATATTCAGTTATTCCTGTTGATGATAACCTAAAATTTCGTCTCGTCCAGTTTCAGGGTGGTTTAAGGTTTCCTGTGAGAGGTTCTCATAATTTGGAATTGTATTCAATATGGCAGAGATATAGAGCCTCAATAAAAGAAACGGTAGAACAAACAAGTACAAACCCTAGAATTGAGGCTGGAGTTGCATATGATTATTACAGAGGGTGGATATCAGGTTTTCGATTGAATACAATAGCAAAAAAGCCAAGATCGGATGGAATTATTAATCCGTCAAATGGATTTGAATACA
>Ga0209445_1000109_pt1 | contig 43510 bp, 43 predicted proteins | sample MarorgKNORR_S2LV_4_FD_188223 | JGI IMG/M metagenome (GOLD analysis project Ga0209445, IMG submission 188223) | Marine microbial communities from the Southern Atlantic Ocean, analyzing organic carbon cycling - NADW_A/KNORR_S2/LV (SPAdes) (version 2) | ecosystem: Environmental > Aquatic > Marine >... | reverse complement strand
CACAGCAACCAACCCGGCAAGCACCCACCTCTATTACTTGATCCGTATTTTTAAAGAACATAGCCCATGCCTGAAGACACAGAGCCGGCGTATTATACGCGTACGAGCCCAACTTACAAGGGCTAAACCGGTAATATCGCTCCCATTTTAGCAGCGCCACTGAGGCTGTCATTGATAAACATCTAGGCTTGGGGAAATAGCCCATTTCTGGCCTTTGCATAGTAAAAAAACCGGTACCCCAATAACAGGAATACGAGGGTGCCATAAAACGCCGCTGGGCCGATATCGAGCCGTAGAATCCATAGCAGGTGGACTACTCCCAGGATACTGGCGACATAGACCAGGCGATGCAGGCGTTTCCAGTTCCTGCCCAGCTTACGCACCATCAGTTTCGGTGAGGTTGCCGCCAATGCCAGCAAAATCAGGTAGGCGCTAAAGCCCACCGTTATGTAGGGCCGCTCGATGATCTCTTCTATAATATCGGACCAGCGGAATCCAAGCAGGAACGTCAACCACACCATAAAATGCAGCGTCGCATAGAAAAAAGTAAACAGACCAAGCATGCGCCTGAGTTGTACAAATTCAATTTTATTGCTAATGCGTCTGAGTGGCGATAGCGCCAGAGTCAAAATGAGGAATCGCAGCGTCCACTCTCCGGTCTCAATGGCGAGTTCTTCTGCAGGGTCTGGTCCGAGATCATTACGCAGAATTCTCGAGATCAGCAAAACAAAGGGAATCAACGCGATAGCGAAAACCAGCGGTTTATTCAATTTAGCCATGAGCTGGAATTATGATACAGAATCCTTAATCAGAGGCTCCCTTAGCTGCAATCCACCCAGGCTAGAAGTTACGCGCCAGGTCCAGGCCTTCATACATCGATGCAACCTGGTCGCCATAGCCATTGAACAGCCTGGTATCCATGTACTGTCGACTAAACAGAGTCTGCGGCAGTCTTCTTTCTTTATCTTGACGCCAGCGCGGGTGGTGTACGGCAGGATTTACATTGGCATAAAATCCATATTCGTTGGCCTGTAAATCGTTCCAGGTTGTATGCGGTTTGGTTTCCCTGAAGTTGATCCTGATAATGGACTTGATGCTCTTGAAACCGTACTTCCACGGCACTATCAAGCGCATGGGGGCACCGTTTTGTGGCGGCAGGTAATTACCATAGAGCCCTACCGCCATCAGCGTAAGTGGATTCATGGCTTCATCCATGCGCAGGCCTTCCCGGTAAGGCCAATCGACGATGGCAAAGCGTGAACGAATACCCGGCATGATATCCCGATCTACAAGCGTCTCAAACTCTATGTATTTCGCCTTGGAAGTTGGCTCAAAACGCTTGATCAGGTTTGCCAGGGGAAATCCTATCCAGGGAATAACCATGGACCAGGCTTCGACACAGCGCAGCCGATAAATTCTTTCTTCCAGCGCCTGGGGCTTGAGTATATCCTCAAGATGATAAGTTCCTGGCTTGGCAACTTCACCGCTAATTTCAACCGACCATGGATCGGCCTTAAATTTTCCGGAGTTCGAAGAAGGGTCTGATTTGTCCATGCCAAATTCGTAAAAATTATTATAACGTGTCACGTCCCGATAGGGGGTCAGAGTCTCTCCCGTATAAAATGGTGCGGAATCCGGGGCAGGCTTGATATCGGAAAACTTTTCCGCCCACCAGGGCGCGGGTGCTGACCTGGACATAGTTGCGGGTGCACGCGCTTTTAGTCTATCCCCGTTTTGTGCATTCGCAATCGATGGCAGCGCACCGGCAACCGCTGCGCCCAGCATTAACCTGGACCCAGCAGCCATAAACTCACGGCGGTTTCGATAGACAACTTCCGGTGTAATTTCCGAGGGCTTGATGTCTGCAGGCTTCTTAATCAACATGGGCTATCACCTATAGAGTTTGATTTTCTTTCAGGATTACGTTTTTGTTGTATTCATAGTTACGATTGTTTGGGAATGTTCCTGCCGATAATGTGCCGGGCCACGGCACCCCGTCTATTCGTCCTCTGCGGGCTTCTTCTTGTTGCTGGATTTCGCCTGGTTTTCTTCTGCGTACAATGATTTCAGCTCAGGCCGTTGCCTGAACAGCCAGATGCACGGGCCCGACGCCACATAGATGATATTTATGCCGAGCAGCATTTCATGGGGATTTTGAGCAACCACCACCAGCAATATTACCGCAAAGACAAACACCATATAAGGCACAGTGCCCGCAAAGTGCAGCTCCTTAAAACTGAAATACTTGTAGTTGGATATCATCAACAGGCCGGTAAAAACCGTCAGCATAGCCGCGAGGTAGGCTATCAGCGGCGTGACTTCTACGCCGTATTTGTAACACACCCAGGGCACGAAGGTGACCAGGCCAGCCGCCATAGGGCTCTGGAGCCCAAGAAAAAAGCGCTTATCCATCGTACCCAATTGCACATTAAAACGCGCCAGGCGTAACGCAGCGCAAGACATATATATAAAACTGGCAGCCCAGCCCACATTCCCCAATGGCCCGGATGTCCAGCTGAACATGATGAGCGATGGCGCCACGCCGAAGGACACCATATCGGAGAGACTATCAAATTGTGCGCCAAAAGCGCTCTGTGTATTGGTTAGTCTGGCGATGCGACCATCTAGCAAATCGAGCACTCCGGCGATCAGAATGGCCCACCCCGCTTCATTGAAATCACCGGACATGCCCGCAATTACCGCATAAAACCCCGAAAATAAGGCGCCCAGCGTCAGTAGGTTAGGCAATAGGTAGATGCCGCGTCTCCGCACCTTCTTGCCACCTTCCGTTACGATTTCCTCGTGTTCATCGATAGGCAGAACGGTATCAGACTTGGCTTCCTGATCTTCAGTACTCATTAATATCCTGCTTATAGCTGATAATTAGCGGGAAACTGGATTATACAGCCCTTGCACGGGCTTGCGGGACTATTTCTACTGTAACTAAACATTTTACCCAAGAATCCAGATGCTATATTATCGCGCCTCACTAAAAAGCATGAATCAAATTCGTCTCAGCATCAATTATCACCATACAAAATAGAGTTTTCGGAGCTTATCCATGAATTATTTCAATACGTTGCCACTGCGCGTGCAGCTAGAACAATTGGGCAAGTGCCGCTTCATGGATAGAAGCGAATTTAGTGATGGTGTAAACAAACTCAAGGTGAAGAAAGTAGTAATCGTCGGGGCCGGTGCACAGGGCTTGAATCAGGGCCTCAACATGCGCGACAGCGGGTTGGATGTTTCCTATGCACTGCGTGAATCCGCCATCAGTGAACAACGCCCATCCTGGAAGAACGCCACCGAAAATGGCTTCGTCGTCGGGACCTACGACGAACTCATCCCTGCCGCAGATCTGGTTTTGAATCTAACACCCGACAAACAACACAGCTCGGTTGTGGAGCAAATCATGCCGCTAATGAAACAGGGTGCCAGCCTGGCTTACTCCCATGGTTTCAATATTGTCGAGGAAGGCATGCAAATACGGGATGACATCACCGTGGTCATGGTGGCGCCAAAATGCCCGGGCACAGAAGTCCGTGAAGAATATAAGCGTGGTTTTGGCGTACCCACTCTCATCGCTGTACACGCGGAAAATGACCCAAATGGTGACGGCATGGACATTGCAAAGGCTTACGCGGCTGCCACAGGCGGTCATCGAGCTGGCGTTCTGGAATCGTCATTCATCGCCGAAGTGAAATCAGACCTGATGGGCGAACAGACGATTTTGTGTGGAATGTTGCAGACCGGATCGATCTTGTGTTTCAACAAGATGATTGAGAAAAACATAGACACAGCTTATGCATCAAAACTGGTACAACACGGATGGGAAGTAATCTCGGAAGGTCTGAAGCACGGTGGCATCACCAACATGATGGATAGATTATCCAATCCCGCCAAGCTTATTGCCAACGAACTAGCGGAAGAGTTAAAGCAGATAATGACTCCTTTATACCAGAAGCACATGGACAACATTATCACTGGTGATTTTTCCGGTGGCATGATGGAAGATTGGGCCCACGATGATCAGAAACTGCTGAAGTGGCGAGAAGCCACTACAAAAACCGGCTTCGAAGAATCTACCGCCGGTGATATGGAAATTCCGGAGCAGGAATATTATGACAACGGCATCCTGATGGCAGCAATGATAAAAGCAGGCGTGGAACTTGCCTTCGAGACTATGACCGACAGTGGCATTATCGAAGAGTCTGCCTACTATGAATCATTGCATGAGGTGCCGTTGATTGCGAACCTGATTGGTCGCAAGAAACTCTACGAAATGAACAAGGTGATTTCCGATACCGCCGAGTATGGCTGCTATCTGTTTTCCCACGAGTGCGAACCACTGCTGACAGATTTCATGACCAGGATCGATACCGACGTTATCGGTAAGGGTCTACAACTCAATGACCTGGGCGTCGATAATGCAGACCTGATCGTCGTAAACGAGAGCATTCGCTCCCATCCGATAGAAGTAGTGGGAAAACGCCTGAGAAAATATATGACTGCTATGAAGAAAGTGCTCTAAGTTTTTCTTCCGGCTTCGATTATCTCGGTTAATAATAGGCAGTTACACAGAATTAATTACAGCGTCCATATTACCGCTGTGGTTTAACCGCGCCCTTTAGCCGCACTCTGAATTAAGATACCAACCATCTATCCCTTCTTATCGCAATCAGGGCGCGAGCAAGAAGGGGTAGATGGTAGGCGCCGGAAAGTTTGACCTGATCCCGACTCTCCATAAATAGAAGTTCAAATACTGAAGACATCCCCTGAGCTATCAATTTACTCTTGTGAAACTTCCGATCATGAAACATCAACTAGTACCTCATAAGCTGAGGACCTTCTCTCCACGAGATATTCCCGACACGCCGGTCCTGGCGACTTCCATCACGATGCTATCTCCTAATGCCGCAATAAAAGCATCCAGCTTGCCGCTGGTACCAGTGAGTTGAATGCTAAACACGCCGCCGGTCAGATCCACGATCTGGCCTCGGAATATATCTACCGTTCTATTCACTTCGACTCTCTGGGCACCAACCGCCTTTACCTTGATTAACATTAATTCGCGTTCTATATGCGCACCATCGGTTAGATCAACCAGTTTCACCACATCCACAATCTTGTTTAGATGCTTGGTAATTTGTTCGATACGCGCTTCGTCACCACTCGTTGTCAGGGTGAGGCGAGACAAGGAATTATCTTCTGTGGGCGCTACCGTGAGCGAGTCAATATTGTAGTTTCGCTGAGAAAATAGACCGACCACCCGGGACAATGCGCCTGGCTCGTTTTCCATCAGTACAGAAATTATATGCCGCATATCAAGTCCGCTCCGATTTGCTCAATATCATGTCTTTCATGGCGCCGCCTTTGATTGCCATCGGGTACACGTGTTCGTCTGGGTCGACCATTACATCCACAAATACCAACTTGTCTTTATGAGCGAACGCCTCTTCAAGTTTTGATTGAAGCTCAGACAGTTTCGTAATTTTGATGCCAACATGGCCGTAGGCTTCCGCCAATTTCGTAAAATCTGGCAAAGACTCCGCATAGGTGCTGTGAGAATGGCGGCCGCCGTACTGCATATCCTGCCACTGCTTTACCATTCCCAGCGCCTGATTATTCACACAGATGATTTTGATGGGCAGTTGGTATTGCATACAGGTGGCGAATTCCTGCAGATTCATTTGAAAACTACCTTCTCCCGTAATACAGACGGAGACTGCATCAGGATGGGCAAACTGCACACCCATTGCTGCAGGAAAGCCAAAGCCCATGGTGCCAAGACCACCGGAGTTTATCCAACGACGTGGTTTATCGAATCTGTAATACTGGGCAGCAAACATCTGGTGCTGGCCCACATCGGAACACACGAAAGCATCACCTCTGGTGATCTCGTAAACTGCCTGCACCACCTGCTGGGGCTTGATAGTCCCGTCTTCAGCCGAGTTTATCGCCAGGCTATCCTTCTCCCGCCATTTATTAATCTGTTTCCACCAGACTTCCAACACCTGCTTATCCACGCTAGTTTTGGAATTCCCGATCTCCGCCAACATCTCCTCTATAACTGATGTCACCGAACCAACGATAGGTACATCCGCATTCACAGTCTTCGAAATTGATGCAGGATCGATATCGACATGCAGAACCGTGGCGTCGGGGCAAAATTTGCTGATGTCGGAATTCGTTACACGATCATCGAAACGCACACCAATTCCGAGTAATACGTCGCAGTAATGCATGGCCATATTCGCCTCATAGGTACCATGCATGCCTAGCATGCCGAGAAACTGTTGGTCCGATGCGGGGAAAGCCCCCAGACCCATGAGGGTATGGGTAATGGGATAGCCAAGTTTGCGCGTCAGCTTAACCAGTAATTCTGAACCATTACCCTGTACGACCCCGCCACCGGTATAGATCATCGGACGCTTGGCAGACAGCAGCGCGTCCACCGCCTTCTTAATCTGTCCTGAATGGCCCTTGCTTGGAACGGTATAAGACCTCAGCTTGATATCCGCCGGGTATTCATAGGGGAATTTTATCTTCGGATCGGTTACGTCTTTGGGAATATCAATAACAACAGGGCCAGGTCGCCCAGTAGTGGCGATATGAAATGCCTTCTTAACAAGCATTGGAATTTCAGATGGATCCCGCGCCATAAAACTGTGCTTCACAATGGGACGCGAGATACCGACCATGTCCGTTTCCTGAAACCCATCAGTACCAATCATTCTCTTTTCCACCTGGCCAGAAATCACGACCAGGGGAATTGAATCCATGTAGGCTGTGGCGATGCCGGTAATGGCATTGGTCGCACCCGGACCCGAAGTCACCAGCACCACGCCGGGTTTACCGGTGGAACGGGCATAGCCATCGGCAGCATGGGTCGCAGCCTGTTCATGACGCACGAGGATATGCTCCACCTTATCCTGGTTAAATATGGCGTCATAAATATGTAATACGGCACCGCCGGGATAGCCGAATATGATTTCGACCCCCTCATCGTGCAGCGCACGAATCAGCATTTCACCACCAGATAGTTGTTCCACTTTATTTGCCCCTAAACCTTTCTACTTTTGCCTCTGCATACAGATAGCCAAACTCATCGGCTGGCTGTAACAGCCTGCCGAAAATTCAATATTTTCTAATTAAGTTTTGACATTCTACAAGCCGCATTAAAACCATGCACAACTTGCTTCAATGTCGGCCTCGTACGCGATAACGTGATAGAAGCCTTAGGTGGATGTTGTCTGACACCCAGACGGTAGTGGGTTCGGTTGCCGGTTGCGGCGATCACGCACTACTGCAGATTGAATGAAGGTTTTCCAAACGCTCTGTTCAAGCACAGCAATTTTGCCATTTATACAAGGAAAGTCAAGCTGTTATGAGGTATAAGCGAGATCTTGACGGTCACCTAGGCAACCGCAGAATCAGGCTCGTGCACGGTTTTGGTGAAGCTGAGCTCACCCTGGGAATCCAGGTCCACAAAAATCGTATCCCCGGCTACGTAGGTTCCCTTCAATACTTTCTGCGCCAGCGGGTTCTCAACCAGATTCTGAATAGCTCTTTTCAGCGGACGGGCGCCATAAACAGGATCGTAGCCAGTGTTGGCGATATTATCCAAAACCGCATCGGAGACCTTGAGAGCGAGTTCGTTGTTGAGCAGGCGCTGATTCAGTAACTCCAGTTGAATCTCGGCAATAGCACGTATCTGCTCCTTCCCTAGGGGGTGGAACACCACGGTTTCATCGATTCTGTTGACAAACTCAGGCGAGAAATGTTTCACCACCACATCCAGAGCGATTTTTTTCACAGCCTCATAGGACTGCTCATCATCAGCTCCAGTCTCCATTAGCTCCTGAATTCGATCGGAACCGAGATTGGAAGTCATCACGATAACAGTATTTCGAAAGTCTACAGTGCGCCCGTGGCCATCCGTCAGCCTGCCGTCATCCAGCACTTGCAACAAGATATTGAAAACGTCCGGATGGGCCTTTTCCACTTCATCCAATAGCAATACTGAGTAAGGTCGTCGCCGGACTGCTTCGGTCAGGTAACCACCCTCCTCGTAGCCAACATAGCCAGGGGGCGCACCGATCAATCGGGCCACCGAGTGTTGCTCCATAAACTCAGACATATCGATTCGGACCATGGCATCTTCGGTATCGAACAGAAACTCCGCCAGCGTTTTGCATAATTCGGTTTTGCCCACGCCAGTCGGCCCCAGAAACATGAAAGAACCATTGGGCCGATTCGGGTCAGACAAGCCAGAACGGGATCGACGCACGGCGTTCGCCACCGCCACAATCGCTTCATCTTGACCGATTACCCGCCGGTGTAGAGCACCTTCCATATCGAGCAGCTTGAGTTTGTCTTCCTCCAGCATTTTACTCACGGGGATACCTGTAGTTCGGGAAACCACATCGGCGATTTCTTCCTCGGTGACTCGATTTCGAAGTAATTGTTTCTCGGCTGCTTCTGCTGCAGCGGCCGTAGTCAACCTTTCTTCGAGATCGGGAATTATTCCGTATTGAATCTCGGACATGCGAGCCAAATCTCCAGCCCGGTGTGCAAGCTCCATATCGCTGCGGGCCTTTTCGAGACTGCTTCTGACGATCTGAGTCCCCTGTAGCGATACCTTTTCCGCCTTCCAGATTTCCTCCAGATCGGCATACTCTGTTTCCAGTTCCTGAATGTCTTCCGTTAATTTGGCTTTGCGCTTCAGTGCAGCCGGATCTTTATCCTTCTTGAGAGCTTCCTGCTCAATTTTAAGCTGGATCAATCGACGCTCCAGCATATCCAATTCCTCTGGCTTGGAATCAATTTCCATGCGAATCATACTCGCAGCTTCGTCGATCAAATCGATAGCCTTGTCCGGTAGTTGCCGGTCGGTGATGTAGCGTTGCGATAATTTAGCGGCGGCGATGATGGCAGAATCGGAAATATCAACACCATGATGCACCTCATAACGTTCCTTGAGACCACGCAGGATAGCAATCGTATCCTCTTCGTTTGGCTCTTCCACCAGCACCTTCTGGAAACGGCGTTCCAGCGCCGCGTCTTTCTCAATGTACTGTCGATACTCGTCTAGTGTGGTTGCACCCACACAATGAAGATCCCCCCGCGCCAGGGCTGGCTTCAACATATTGCCCGCATCCATGGCGCCTTCGGCTTTACCGGCACCTACCATAGTGTGCAGTTCATCGATGAATAGGATAATCGAGCCTTCCTGTTTCGAAAGCTCATTGAGTACTGCTTTCAGGCGCTCCTCAAACTCACCCCTGAATTTTGCACCGGCGATCAGGGAACCCATATCCAGAGACAGAATCTTCTTTCCTTTCAGACCCTCAGGCACCTCTCCGTTGACGATTCTCTGGGCGAGGCCTTCCACGATGGCGGTTTTACCGACACCGGGCTCACCGATGAGAACTGGATTATTCTTGGTGCGACGTTGCAGCACCTGAATAGTGCGTCTTATTTCAGCATCACGACCAATTACGGGATCGAGCTCGCCGTTTTCCGCGCGCTCGGTGACATCGATACAGTATTTTGAGAGGGCCTGCCAGGCATCTTCAGCGCAGGCATCGTCCACGGACTCACCGCCACGTAAATTGACAATGGCATTTTCCAGTGCCTGTAGTGAAACCCCCGATGAATTCAGCAATTTGCCGACTGCACCCTTGTCGTTCATGGCGACTAGCAGAACAGTCTCGCCGGAGATAAAGCTGTCGCCCTTATGCTGCGCTAGCTTATCCGCTTGATTTAGCAGTCTGGACAGGTCTTGGGATACTGTAATCTCACCACCGTTGTCCGACACCTGGGGAAGGTTATCAACCAGTTCGTGCACCTGTTTTCTTAAGTCACTGAGATTAAAACCAACTTGTGCGAGCAAGGGTTTGACCGACCCGCCTTTCTGATCAATCAGTGACAGCAGCAGATGCGCCGGCTCGATGAAATTATTCTCTTTACCCAGGGCGAGCGACTGGGCATCCGCCAGTGCCGATTGCAGTTTGCTGGTCAATTTGTCTATTCGCATATACAAGCTCACAAAAAATAGTAGCTCCATCCTCTTCCTGAGGAGTCATGAGAGCAGTAAATTTTCACACTGATGAGTAAATTGGGTCGATTAAGCTATTTTCAATGTACAGGGAATCTATTTTTGATGAAGATCAAGCATATCAGAACCAGAAATACCAATCAGAAAGAAGCCATAGAATGTTCTCCTTGCTGGAGATAAAAAGAGATGAATAGAGGACACTGCAGTGGGAAATCCTCGTGGTAATTACTTCGGGAACGGAGACTAGCCGATATAAATAAAGCTCACCATGCGACCGGTGACATCGTCTCGGCGATAGGAATAGAACAATTCGGGCTCACAGAATGTGCAGTATTGACCTCCATAGATTCTGGCTATTCCCGACTGAGTTAGTTTAAATCTGACAATGCCATAAAGATCACACAGATACTTGCCCGCTTCTCCCGTTGCCTTAAAGTATTTTTGCAACACTTCCTTGTCTTCAGGATTCTCTACGATCGCCAGGAATGCCGTCTTCACCTCGGCCCCTACTTCGAAATGGCAGGAGCCGATGGCAGGTCCCATCCATGCCACCAACTCCTGGGCAGGCGTGTTACATCGGTTGATTGTACGTTCCAGTATGCCCGCCACCAGGCCACGCCAACCGACGTGAGCCAATGCAACTTCGCCGCCGTCTCTGGCGGCAAACAATACCGGCATACAGTCTGCTGTTAGTACGCAACACACGAGACCTCGCATCCTGGTACAAATGCCATCGGCAATGACGGGGGCACAGCAGGAGTCTGCCCTGTGCACATCGCTACTATGGGTTTGTTGCAACCACTGCCATTGCAGCTGCTGCGGATATCGATCTGTGAGCAGCCGCAGATTGCTATTAACCCTGGCTGCAGAGTCACCTACATGATGGGCAAGATTAAAGCTCTCATAGGGGTGTTGGCTTACACCACCCGCCCTGGTGCTAACCCCCGCTATGATTTCTGCAGGCACATCCCAGTTTGGGGTGATTATCTTCATTTCACTCATTCGGCTGCATTGTGCTCATTTAAAACCCGTAGTTTTAGATTCAGAAATTTCCACCGATCTCCGCATCTTTCGACAATTCGCGGATCAACCCCACCATGTCCGGGGGCGTCGCGCTTTCCCAACTCATTGACTCACCACTGTCTGGATGGTGGAGCGCAAGACGACGGGCATGTAAGGCCTGGCGTTTAAAATTTTTCAAACAATTAATGAGCTCCGAGGAGCAGGCAGCCGGGACTCTTTGCCTGCCCCCGTACATAGGATCGCCAACGATTGGGTGATTCAGGTAAGCCATGTGTACTCTTATTTGATGCGTTCTGCCGGTGTCGAGTTTCACCTCAAGGTGGGTATGGGAGCGGTAGCGTTTGATGACTCGATAATGGCTTACCGCGCGTTGACCAGTCTCAACCACCGCTCGCTTTTTGCGATTCACCGGGTGTCTACCCAGAGCCACGTCGACGGTCCCACCCCCGGTTAATACGCCTTGCACAACCGCTTCATACTCCCGAGATATTTCACGGGCCTGCATCTGATTAACCAGGGCAGTGTGAGACCTTAATGTCTTCGCCACCACCATCAAACCCGTCGTGTCTTTGTCCAGGCGATGCACTATGCCGGCCCTGGGTAATTGCTGCAGCGCATTGTGGTGATGCAACAAACCGTTAAGCAGGGTGCCATCACCATGCCCCGAAGCGGGATGCACCACGACATTAGCTGGCTTGTTGACTATGATTAAGCAGTCATCTTCGAATACGATATTCAATGCCATCGGCTCGGCTGACCAGTTCTCCTGAACAGGCAATTCTGCATCGACTTTGAGCTTGTCACCCGAAAGCAATCGATCCCTGGGTCGCAATTGACGGGCATTTACCAGCAGAGAACCGTCCTTGATCCAAATCTGCAGGCGGGCGCGAGAATAGTCGGGAAACAATTTGGCAGCAATCTGGTCTAATCGATAACCGGACAGATCCTCGGGAACTTCTGCTGTTAACGAGATTCTGGTGGACATGTCACAATGATACTTGATAAACCCGGCCAACAGCACTCATGATCATTCGCTTTGGTTTGCAGATGGAGCCTGGGCCTCAAGAGTTTGGGATTAAGCCCCCGGCTATGGTTAAATAGTGCTTTTTTGCAGCCAATCCAGGCTGCTTTCGCAGAATAACGGGCAAATACATTGACGGGAATTACATTGACGAACAGGCCACTAAAATTGTCCCTGGTCCTTATCGCGAGCGTTCTTATAAGCGCCTGCAGCTGGTTTGGCGACGACGAGGACGCAGACGAATTCGCCGGATTGAGTACCGAGGAGCAGTTCTACCGTCGCGCCCTGGATCAGCTGGATGGCCAGAACTTCAATGCAGCAATAAGCACTTACCAGGCTCTGGAATCCCGCTTTCCATTTGGTCGATTTGCCGCCCAGTCGCAAATCGAAATTGTTTACGCCTACTACCGAAACAACGACGTGGAAGCTGCCAGAGCTGCCGCCGACCGTTTCATCCGCTTACATCCAGAAAACGAAAATGTTGATTACGCCTATTATATGAAAGGACTTTCCGCATTTTCAGATAACCAGGGTCTACTCAATCGCTTTCTCCCCATCGACCCCACAAAACGCGATCCGGGACGATCACGAGAGTCTTTCAGCGATTTTTCCCAATTACTCGCGCTCTATCCCGACAGCCCTTACACCGCCGATGCCAGAGCAAGAATGATATTCCTGCGGAATAATCTTGCCGCCTATGAAATCCATGTAGCTAATTATTACCTAGAGCGTAACGCCTATATCGCGGCATTGCGTCGGGGCCAATATGTTGTAGAGAATTTTCAGGGCACACCAGCAGTTGCCGATGGCGTCGCCATTATGATTGAAGGATATTTACGATTGGGTCTGGACGATCTGGCCGACACATCTCTGGCGCTACTGCGAGAAAATTACCCACAACACGCCGCCCTGGATAATAGCGGCAACTTCATTATTCGAACCGAGATAACCGACCCTTCGCTTCTCTATACCGTGACCTTCGGCCTCATAGGTGACAATAGAGTCGATCCTCCCCTGGCCCCCACTATCAGGCCAGCCACCTCAGGCAGCCAGCAAATAATCAATGCCCAAACCCGGGCCTCTGGTGGACGATCCTGGCTCAGCATACTGACGCTGGGCATTTTTGACTAGAATCGCAGTTGATCAAATCCGCTATGGCGCCGGTGGACTCGCCGTACTGGCTCACATCTTGACAAGCTCTCAACCATAATCCCGATCATGCGTTTTAATCTCCGGTGAAAGAATAAATTCGCGGTCCCGATAGCCGATATATGTTGCAAGCGCTAATAAGACCAGCTGATCACGGCCATTCTCTCGAAGGTGGCGTTGCTATCGGGGACTCTACTCTGAACAACTCGGCAGCCATGGACAGGTTTCTCCGAGCTGTGCGTTCCCGTGCTTTACGCATGGCACAGATAGCGATGGGAAATACAGAAGATGCGCTGGATCTTGGTGCAGGATGCCATGTTTAAACTGGTAAAAAAGTATGCAGATCGCCCGGAAAACGAATGGGCTTCACTGTTCTATCGAATTTTGAATAGCAGTATCAATGATGTGTATCGTCGCAATAAGGTCAGGAATCGCTATCGGGGCTGGTTATCGCCACGAGATGCAGATGAGTCCACAACAGAGAACCCAGGCTCAGAATCAGCAGAGAAGATTTCAAAATCTGTCGCGGCGTACCCTTGAGCGAAATAATTAGACTTCCGGATTCCTTCGAAATTTACTCGCCCAGGGGCCAGGCATTAGTGATTGGGTAGCGCCGATCGCGACCGAAGCCGCGCGCAGTCAACCTCACGCCGACAGGACTCTGGCGCCGCTTGTATTCATTCAGGTCAACCAGGCGCAGAACCTTCTTGACGACTTCTTCTGCATACCCTTCTGCGACGATGGCATCGGCACTGTAGTCGTTCTCAATATAGAGTTCCAGGATTCGATCCAAGTCTTCATATGGCGGCAAACTGTCCTGATCCAGCTGATTCGGCGCCAATTCAGCGGATGGTGAACGATCGATGACCTGCTGGGGTATCACTTCTTCGCCCTGGCTGCCATATTCTGCGTTTCGGTAGGTCGCCAATTGATAAACCAGAGTCTTAGAAACATCTTTTAGAACGTCGAATCCTCCTGCCATATCCCCGTACAATGTGGAATAACCCACGGCACACTCACTCTTATTACCGGTTGTGAGAACCATGAGCTGCTTCTTATTCGAGATAGCCATCAGGATCACACCCCGGCATCTCGCCTGAATATTCTGTTCACTGACATCGACTGGCAATCCTGAAAACTCAAGCTCGAGCGCCTCGATGAATGCCGCATAGATACGGCCGATGGGTATAACTTGATATTCAACATCGAGCCTTTGGGCTTGGTCTGCCGCTGCATCGAGGCTCAATTTTGAGGTGTACTCGAAGGGCATCATGACTGCCTGTACCCGGTCCTTGCCCAAAGCATCTACAGCAATTGCTAGAGTCAGGGCGGAATCGATGCCCCCGGACAGACCCAGTACCGTACCGACAAATTTGTTTTTGTTTACATAGTCCCTAACACCCAACACCAGGGCATGATAAACACTTGCTATCGGCGATTGTTCAGCGGCCAGGCTTTGCCGAGGAATTTCACAGCGCTTAACTGCAAATTCCTGTGAATCCAAATTTTGTATATCAACGATTACAAGATGCAGGCCTGCTTCGAAATTCGGCGCCAGGTAATGGCATTCCCCACTCGCACTCATCGCCATCGAAGCACCATCGAATACGAGTTCGTCCTGCCCCCCTACGAGGTTTACATAGATGATCGGAAATCCCCCTTCCATACTTCTCTGTTTTAATAATGCCTGACGTTGTTCGAGCTTGTGAATGTGGTATGGGGACGCATTGATATTAATCATTAGATCTGCACCCGCGTCGCGCGCCTGTTTAAATGGAATTTGTTCCCACATATCTTCACAGATAGTAAAACCCAGCCTGATGCCGGCAATATTTAACACGCATGGTTCAGCGCCGGCGTGAAAATAACGACGCTCATCAAAAACCTGATAATTTGGCAAGCATTGCTTGTGATAAGTAGCCAGTCGACTGCCCCCCTTGAGCACAGTCAAAGCATTGAATAATTTTCCATCAATTGATTCGGGGAATCCAAGCACGATGTGAATTGGGAGATCTGCCTGCAGGATTGCATCGATGGCGCGATCGATGCGGAGTTTCAGACTGGGACGCAAGAGCAGATCTTCGGGAGGGTATGCGGTGAGGGTTAATTCCGGAAAAACGATCAGGTCCGCAGCAAATTCTGAAATAGCGCGCTCTGCGTTCTCCAATACCAGCGAAGTATTGCCCTCGATGTCGCCAACCATCAGGTTAAGCTGCGCCATTACTACTCTTAATTGCCCCGCCATATTCCCCTCTTTGCTGTTATTCTTAGCCCTGAATCAGGAGTTCTGAAGCGGAAATTTGGACACGAATACCCTGATGGGCAATTCCACCCGAAAAACCCGCAATAGGGTAATTCTGTATCCCGCCGGGTATTGTACGATATATTGTACTGAGAGGCCTCTGATCGCGTGGTCGCAACCTTAACACTACAAAGCAGCCTAGGCTCAGGCGAACTTCCTAGATACAAATTCTGATTTAAAAATATTTTAACGGGAACCATGGCTGAAAGAACCGCGCGATATACAAGCCAGATCTATAATGTAGCGATAGTCTACAATATCTACCGCATCCTGTTGCCGCTGATCTTACTGGTCACCTTCATCAGTAGTCGCAACACGACCTTGTTTTTCAGAATCAACGTTATCGAGTTGGCGGCTCCCAGTCTTCGCGAAAGGCAGGAAGGTCTGCAGGAATTAACCCTGACTATTTTGCACAAGATAGCAAATGAAGATGCAACCGCGGTTTGTGAAATTGACGAAGAGGCGCTGGACTCTTTGCGCCAATATAGTTTTCCAGGCAATGTACGGGAACTGGAAAATATCCTGCACAGAGCGGCAACACTCTTCGAGGACAAGATAATTCGCGCTTCCAATCTCGAATTTATGAGCACCCCGCGGACGGCCGAATCAGCCGATGAAATTTATCAAGAGGCCATCAGTGACAGCAGTGATGAGATAAACGATATTTTGCCTCAATACAACAGCAACGACATCCAGAGTGATTTTGCACTGGGAAAACATCTGGAATCGATTGAGATTAAAGCGATTAAAAAAGCACTCGAAGAAACCAGGTGGAACAAAATTGCTGCTGCAAAAAACTCGGCGTGTCATTCCGCTCCCTACGATATCGACTGACTAAACTGGGTCTGGATTAGACGGATGAGGCCTCATTCGTTCTAGCACCGGGACGGTAGGGGCGTGGATCGAGAATTGGAGTACCGCCCAGCAGTTCATCGGCTAGCAATCTGGCCGATGCCGGCGCCAACACCAGGCCGTTCCTGAACTGGCCGGCATTGATATACAAGTTCTCAAAGCCCTCTAGTTTACCGATAAAGGGAATCCCCTCCGGTGCCGCCGGTCGTAAGCCGCTCCATTGAGCTACCGGTTTATGCCGTTTTAACATCGGCAAGATTTCATAGGCAGAATCCAATAGACTTTGTTTCGCTGCAGGCGTGGGCGATTTGTCAAAACCACGGTACTCCAGGGTACTCCCAATTAACATATGGCCATCTCTTCGAGGAATCAGATAGCGTCCCCCATGCAACAGGATAGATGCAATTGGCTGCTGCTTGAATTTAAATAGCAACATTTGACCTTTTACCGGCTCAATCTTTAGAGGGGCACTAAGGTTCTTCAACACTTCAGCGCTCCATGCGCCAGCACAAATCACCACTGCATTAGCCCTCAACTGCGTTTCCTGATGTCCGGATCGAAGTTTCGAACCAATGATTCTATTCTCCCGACAACAAAATCCGATAAGCTCGGTGTGTGATTTCAAGCTAACGTTGGACCGCTTATCCAAACTGCGGACCAGGGCCTTGATCAGTCTTGGATTCCTGACATTAGCCACATCCGGCATCCACAGTGCCGAATCAAACCCGGGCGCCAGCCCGGCTTCCCGTCTTGAGAGATAGCTCGCATCGACTTTCTCCATATTACGCTTGTTGAGAGCGGCCCAGCGTAATGCTTCCTCGGCGTCTTCCGCTGCCAGCATTAACAAGCCAGAGACCTGTAATTCAGGATCGATGCCACTCTCTTCGATAAGCGCTAAAGCCAATTGAGGGTAAAAAGCCTGCGCCCAACTAGCAAGTGCAGTAATAGCAGGCTTATATCGCCATGGATAGAGCGGCGATACGATGCCACCGCCAGCCCACGAGGCCTCCCGGCCAAACTCGCCCTTATCGATCAGGATCACATCCGCACCTGCACTGGCGAGTTCCCGGGTCAACAGGAGCCCATTAATTCCGCCTCCAATTATTAAATAGTCACTCATGAATCCTCTTTCTACTGCACATCCCATAATTTGATCTACAATGAGAGTAGTGAATGACCATTATCACACGGAGGTGTACAGTCATGAACTCGAAGACAGCCATAGGTTCCAGCATAGCCACTGGCTTCAAACCCATCCAGAGTCTATGCAGCAACAGGCATAGTGGCGACAGGTTTACCCTGGTAGAACTCTTGCTGGTGTTATCCATAATGTCCATCCTCTTCAGCCTGTCATTACCAAATTTCCAGGCCATGCACGCTCAGAGGCAAGCCGATGTCGTTATCAAAAAGCTGTCAGAAGCCATCCAGCTGGCAAGAATGTCGGCCATTAGAACCGGCAAACTTGTTATCTTGTGCCGCTCGGACAGAGGTGTCGAATGCAGCGGTCAGTGGCACGATGGGATTATCGTGTTCAGTGATGGCAATGGAGACCGGAAAATAAACCAGAATGATGTCTTGCAACGGTTCTTCACCTTCCCCGGTATCGGCGGTTCACTCAGATGGCGCGCGTTTCAAAATCGGCAATATTTACAAATTACCAGTCAGGGCTTCACCCGTTATCAGAATGGAAATTTTACCTACTGTCCAAATGACGGCGACGCCAGCCTCGCCCGTCAGCTCATAATCAATCGAACCGCCAGAATTCGCTTCGCAGTTGATAGCGACGGAGATGGAATCAGGGAGGATAGTCGCGGACGGCCAATTAACTGTAGTTAGGGCGCCGCTGAGTAATACAGTGATGCCCTAGCGCTGCCAGGCTCGCGGTGCCGGTGGAGCCACGCACACCGGTGTTGGTGATGGTGAGCGTGTCACAGTCATTGATATCCTGGGCCGCCATCTCTGCGCTGGTACAACCGACTATGGTAAAACACGATGCGGTCGCTGCCCCGGCCACGTTATTATAGGCCTCTGCCCCCACTCCCGTGAGGTTGGCACGCATGCGTTCAGCGATATCCATGGATAAACTGGTGGCCTGGGTACGGAAGTAGGCTGCCTGGTTTCCCCGCAGGCTGACGGACTGCACACCGGCCATGCCCATCATGCCAAAGGACAGCACCAGTAATGCAATCAATACTTCTATCAGCGAAGAGCCATGTAGTTTTTTGCCCATAGCAATCAAAGCTTGCTTATTCGTGCCGGCATTAATCATGAACACACCAGTCCGGTATCAATTCTTCGCCCCCTGCCAGAAGCACCTATCTCGATAGAGCGGGCATTACTGGCATTATTGGTCGCCGGGCAGATCAAAAACGTTTGCACACCGCCGGTGGCACCAAATCCCAGATTATCATAGGAAAACAAATTCACCGTGAAGGTATGGGTACTGCCCGCACCGGGAGTCTCGAAAACACGGATCACTATATCCCCTGCATCGATAGAGCCGACATCGCCGTCGGCATCCCCATTATTATCGACGAATACGATCCATCCTTCAGACCAGGTGCCCGCATCGCAATCGATGGCATTATCGCTGGCACAAATTGACACATCGATACCCCGCTTGATCGCTTCGCTACGGGCCAGGTTCAATGATACCCAAAAATTCTTTGCCTGCCGGTTGGTATTCGAACTTTCAATCACGTCCTGAAAACCGGGGAGTGCCAAAGCCAGCAGGGCACCCAGTATCCCTAACGTTACTAGCAGCTCAATCAATGTATAGCCTTTGATTTTATGAGCTTTTTTAAAAATCTCTGATCCACTAGAATCCTGTCCAGGCGATTAAATACGATGGCACAAAGATACGATCGTACTGCAATATCCACAATCGACAATTCGAAGCTGTTGCTTTCCTCAGTACTGCGTCGGTTCAATATCCGATAATTCAATAATGTCCACGAATCATGCCCGGATAAACCATAACCTATGCCTGTTATTAGACTGTGATTCGGCTAAAAATACGAACAGTTTCAGTGTCATTTTTAGTAGAATGTGACGAAAATCACACAGTTTACAACTTTCTGCCCGAGGCTACCGAGCCCGCTCACATACTTGCTTGCTGTAATGCCTCCTCAAGTTGGCATAAACTACGCCACCCCCAGCCCTGTTTGCTATGCATCGGCGCAGATGCGGCCGTGCCCGCAATCGATTTGTAAGGAATTTTCACCATGGAATTAAGCCTGTCAGCAGCCTTGATCTTGTGCCTGACCGGCTTCATCGCGGGGGCTATAAATACAGTTGCCGGTGGCGGCTCAAACCTGACTCTGCCGGTATTGATGATGCTGGGTTTGCCTGCAGATATTGCCAATGGCACCAACCGAATCTCCATCATGCTGCAGAGCCTGGTTTCGACGGTGGGTTATGATCGACACCAGACCCTCGATCGGCCGGCAATCGTGCCGATTCTGATACCGACAGTCAGTGGCAGTATTATCGGTGCTGTCGCCGCCGCTTTAACCCCGAACCTCTATCTCAAGCCGTTGCTGCTCGGCACTATTCTGACAATATCGGTCCTGATACTACTACGCCCCGACGTCATTGCGCCGGCGCCGGGCACTCCCATAATCGCACCCAGCGCGAACCGGCGAGCATGGTGGGGCCTGTTCGGTGCCGGGCTCTATGGTGGCTTCGTACAGGCTGCGGTGGGCTTTATTCTATTGGCTGCCCTGGCGGGAGGGTTGCGCTATGACCTGTTGCGGGCAAATGCATTGAAGACCGTGAGCGTGCTGGCCTTTACCAGCGTGGCCCTGCTCGTCTTCATCATCTTCGATCAAGTCTGGTGGGTGCCCGGATTGATACTTGCTGCAGGATCCATGGTTGGAGCACATCTGGCAGTCAAGATAGCGGTCCGTGCCTCACAAACCAGCATCAAGTGGTTTTTATTCCTGATGACAGTCTGCGCGGTGCTGGCCAGCCTGCTGTTTTAAGGAGCAGGGGCCTGGAAGGCAATTACGAGTCGGGCACCGCCCAGTTCACTAACCTCGAGGAGGATCTCACCGCCGTAGCTGTTGACGATATCGGTAACCACCGCCAGCCCGATGCCGTGTCCCTGTACCAGCGTGTCGGCCCTGGCTCCTCGCTGTAAAACGAATTCCTGCTGGTCCTGGGGTATCCCCGGTCCATCGTCCTCGACCGTAATTTCGACGCCACTTTTCTCGGCCTTTCTATGCGCTACGACAACTGCAACACGTTGCACTGAGTATTTGAACGCATTGTCCATAACATTGCCGATCACTTCCATAAGATCTCTTTCATCGCCCTGAAAATAAACTTTCGGATCCAGTTCGGATGTAAAATGAATTGATTTTTCTGCGTAAACCTTGCGCAAAGCCTTCAATACCTTGTTGACCGTGGCCACCACGCTTACCTGGCGCGCTAGCGAACTAGCGCTACCCGACTGCACTGCCCTCTGTAATTGATAGGTGACAATCTGATTCATACGCTCGAGCTGTTCACCTACCGAGTCGAGTTGTGTATTGATCTTCCGATCGCTGGCTGATCTCGGATTTGCAGAAATACCCTGCAGTACGCCGGTGATGACAGCCAGGGGCGTCTTTAAGGAATGGGCAAGGTCTGCCAGGGTGGTTCTATATCGAGCCTGTTGTTTACGCTCGGTCTCGATTAGCAAATTCAGATTATTGGTGACGCCACGCAGCTCCCTCGGATAGTCGCCCAATAACTGATTCTTGCTGCCGGACTCGATCAATTTCAAATCCCGAGCCATGCGCTGCAACGGCGACAAGCCCCAGCGCATCAGGAAAAATTGAATGAGCAACAGTAATACCGCCACCCCACCGAGCCATGACCACAGGCTGGTTCTAAAGTTGGATATCTCGGAATAATAAGGGCCTGCATTCTCCATGACGCTAAAGCTATATTCACTGATGCCATCCTCCCAGAGAATGCCATAGCTGAGCACGAAGAAGTCTTCCCCCTCATCATTCCGGGTTCGGGCAAACAGGGCTTCACCCACACCAATGGGTTGCCGCAGCAACTGCGGATCGGACAGGCTCAGGGCGAGCGCGGAGTCGCTGCGCCAGAGCTCACCCAGACTCGGCCGGCTGATAAATCCATACAGCCCCGAATCCAATTGGCCGAAGCGGGGTTCCTGCAGGTCTTCAAGAAAATAAAATTCACCGTCTTCTTCATCGGCGGCCGCCAGTAGAAGATATACCTGTACCTGCAGTCTGTCCGCCGCCCCCGCCTCGATACTGTTTCTGAAGGCACTATCAAGCACCAGGCCGGTTAGACCCAGGAACACGAAAAGCAGAACACTGAAGGCAATCAGTAAACGTGATTGCAGGGAATAATCGCTAGCAGAGACTTTCGTTGTCATCCGGGATCAAGACTCGCCAATAGGTGGGAATTCAGGATTCAGGCAGACTGAAACGATAACCCTGTCCACGTACAGTTTCGATCGGCTTGAGGGTTTGTTCAGGATCAAGTTTCTGCCGCAGTCGGCGCACGAACACTTCCAGCACATTACTGTCTCTGTCGTAGTCCTGGGCATAGAGATGTTCGGTAAGTTCAGTTTTCGAAATAACCTGCCCCGGATGCATCATAAGGTATTCGAGCATTTTGTATTCATAGGCCGTCAGGTCGACAATCTGTTCGGCAACCGTCAAACGCTTGGTGGAAATATCCAGAGTCAGGCAGCCAAATTCGAGTTTCGGCTTGGCGAATCCCGCAGCCCGTCGCAACAGGGCACTGAGTCTGGCGACAATTTCCTCGAATTGAAAAGGTTTAACCACATAGTCGTCCGCACCCGCGTCCAGGCCAGCCACCTTGTCCTGCCAGTCTCCCCTCGCGGTAAGGACGAGCACGGGAAATTCTTTGCCCTTGGCACGAATTTGTTTGATGAGGGAAATGCCATCAATCTCTGGTAATCCGAGATCGATGATGGCGGCGTCGTAGTCAAATTCGGTGGCATAGTAGAGACCGGTGGTACCATCTTCAGCCGCATCTACTACGTAACCCTCTTTCCGCAAGCCCTTTTCCAGTTGCTGACACAACAGGCTTTCGTCTTCGACCACTAATAATCGCATCGGGGGTAGACCTCCAGGTCAGATAATCATGGACTGGGAATCAGCTGCCACCCGTAATCCTGCCGGTAGTTGCATGTACGAATACGGTAAATACCTTGCCTTCATTTTCCATGCGTATCTGGTAACGTTGGTTTTCTCCTTCGCCGATCAGGCTAATCCGCAATATATTTCCTGTAAATTGTTGCCTGGCGAGAATTACCGCTTGGCGCTCGGTTACCTTGCTAGTATCCGGCGCATTGGATCTAAGCTCTCGCGCACCGGCATTGGCGTTGAAATTGAGTTCATTCTGCGGTGCCGGTAACACCTGGGCATGGCCTAACCCTGCCAGCCCCGGCAATAAAATGGTCAGCAACAGCGACACGAGAATTTTCTTCAAATCACACCCCAACAGTGCAGCGATGATAGTAGCAAAGTGCTCGAGCAGTCTAATGATCGAATTGCTTCAGGCTCCAGGCGCTCGACCAGAAAAAGCAGTTATAATACAGGCTGTACCGTAACCCGCAGCCGAATCTCGGCCCCCGGATCAGACTTGGTACGGACGGAAAACTTCTCACCATTGAAGAGATACGTCACTTGATACCCCACCAGTCGCTCTTCCTGAGTCTGCTGATATACCGTCTCACAACGCTGAACCGTCTCATACTGGCGGCTCGTTGGTTGCGTCCTGCGCTGCATAATATCACGTCCAATAGAGTGGCCCAACACGGCGCCAACCACCGCCCCAACCTGTTTATTGGAGCGGCCATGCCCCAGCGCGTTACCTATGGCACTGCCGATGACTGTACTCAGCAGCACTGGAGTGCGGGATGGGTACCTGTCGGAGTAGCGATCAATCGCAATCTCTTCCTCCCAGCATTGCTCCTGGGGAACGGAAATCTCGACGATCTGATAGACGGGCCGCGATTCCAATACCTGCGCTGTCTCGAAACTGGTTTGGGCCTGCACGGTGAATGAACCGAACGCCAGGCCGATAACAATGACAGAACCCTGTATAATTTTCATCTGGTAATACCCCTTTCAAATGCACTAATATTGCTCGTAAACAGGAGGGGGTCGAAACGGGCACTATCGAATTTGTCCCTTCCCATGTGCATAAACTAGCAAAATCAAGCTGAATCTTAGCTGAAGCAAATCGGCGCTGGTGACGACAGCAGGCGAATCGTGACAACAGTTTTATTTCCAGCTGGCATGGTGTATTTTTGTCACTGAATTGCCAGGGAGCATTCGATATCTCTAGCCCTCAGAGCCCCCAGAGATCCTTGATCCGGTATATAGGAGGAATTAAGACAAAAAACCGACGCCAAATGGATACCGGCCATAGCCAGGAAATCCCCATAATAATCCCAATAAGAAGAATATGATCATGTTCAAGAAACCTATTTTTATCGCTGCCACAATAACCTTGCTGGCATGCATACCCCTATACTTTCTCAGCAGCCAACAATTCGAAATAAACACCGACAATCTCCCGTTACTGGCGATGTCGCTATTCATCACCATCGTGATAGCTGTATTCTGGACCAACGCGGGCTCGGTAACTGGCAGGTCCGCCTACACAGACATGCACCGCGAGAGCGGCAGCGTCAAATGGTTTAATGCAAACAAGGGCTTTGGCTTTATCACCCGCGACAACGGCGATGACATCTTTGTTCATTTCCGCTCAATCAGAGGCGATGGACATCGGGTATTGCGGGAAGGTCAGCGCGTAGAATTTGTTATCAGCGAGGGTGAAAAAGGACTACAGGCGGAAGACGTCGCCGAAGCCAACTAGAATCAGGGCAGTATAAATACCCGACTGTGGTGACAGCTTGTCTCAGAGTGTTTGAGAAACCCGCAAATCATCCAGCGCCTTAGTAATGAGGCGGTTTTTCATCCACTGCCGGTTCGGCGTGCTGAACCCCATCCTCGGCTAACAGTTCGGAGAGTTGCTCCCGGACTCGCCTCAACTGCAGAGACAGCGCATCGATTTGGCGTTGTTGCAGCAGCATTTCCTTATTCAGTTGCTGTAACAGATCTTCCTGAAAACTGAATTTAGTTTCAAGATCAATTATTTTCTCCTTCACCCGAGCTAATCTCCTGCAATCAGTTTGCTGTGATGATAGTGCCTTCCGCGGTGTAACTCGACACTTTTCCCGGTTCTATTGGGACTATAAAGAATTCATATTTTCTCCGCTATATTTCTAGTATCCTTCCAAGCATTGAGTCCATCAACAGGGTCCACCTCGAGCAGTACCAAGAATTTCGAATTCAATGAATAGTCTTCAGCAGGAATCCGTGACTATGAATAAAGCATCGATTAACTGGACTAATATGTTGTTATTTAGTCTGACCCCAGTCTTCGCTATGATTCTGGTGCCACTTTATGGCTATTTCTACGGCTATGATTTGTATGAGTGGCTGGTATTCATTGGACTCATGGGCTTTTGCGGCATGTCTATTACCGCCGGGTATCACCGGCTCTGGTCCCATAAGACTTACAAAGCCCATCCAATTCTCAGAGCCATATTTGCAATTGGCGGTGCCTGCGCCCTGCAAAACGATGTCCTGCACTGGGCATCAGATCACCGGCGTCATCATCAACACGTCGACAACAATGATCTCGACCCTTACTCCGCCAAGCGCGGCTTCTGGTTCTCCCATATTGGCTGGCTACTTCGTGATTACGCTAGCGGGGCCGAGGATTTCTCCAATGTTGGGGATCTAAAGAAAGATCCAATCGTCATGTGGCAGCACCGGCACTACCTGGGCTTGATATTGATAACCAATATTGCCCTGCCGGCAATCCTGGGCTTCATTCATGGTGATATCATTGCCTGTCTGCTTCTCGCAGGCCTGTTACGCCTGGTGTTAAGCCAGCACCTCACCTACCTGATTAATTCCCTGGCGCACATATGGGGCCAACAACCCTACTGCAGAGCCAGTTCTGCCCGAGACAACCCAATCCTTGCCCTAATTACCTACGGCGAGGGCTATCACAATTATCACCATGCCTTCCAGTGGGACTACCGAAATGGCGTAAAATGGTGGCACTACGACCCCACCAAGTGGATGATCAGAATTTGCTCGCTGGTTGGTTTGACTCGAGATCTCAAACGTAGCTCTTTCGCGCAAATTGAAAAGGCCAAGCTCGACTTGCAATACCGCACGGCCACGGAGAAATGCAAATCCAGGCAGGCTTCTGATAAGTGGCACCAACTGCTGGAACAGGAATATCGACAGTTTTTGCGGACATTGCAGCTCTGGAGCGAACATCGTCAGGCCTGGTACGAGGCCAGGGGCCAGCAAATTCAGAAGACCCGTGAACACTGGGACCAACTACAGCTGCGGGATCGTTACCGGGAAATGCAGTATAGGCTCAAGATGCAACGACGCCGCTGGCAGCAACTTATGCGTAAGCTCGCCAAACCGTTGCCTTATCCTGCCTGAGCGCCAGCTACGCGCTGTAGACGATTTTTCCATTCGGGCGTTCTAGTGAATGGGATATGAAAGCAAGGGAGATCGCCGTGGGTCCTATGATTGTGGGTCCGGGGCTTTTACAGCAGTTGAAAAGCCTGTAAGAATATTGCAGAAGGCGCTCGATACACAGGCAGCCACTTATCAGGAAAGGAAACATCATGATCATCAAACAACGAGCACAAACTCTGGCTGCTCTGACAATTACGGCAGTTGCCGCCATATTCTCAAGTTCAGCGTTGGCCCTTGAAGAAGGTGAAAAGGCGCCAGACTTCTCCTTGCCATCGATTTACGCGGATCGGGCAGCTGTGTCACTGAATGCGCTGCAAGGCAAGACGGTCTATGTCGATTTTTGGGCTTCCTGGTGTGCGCCATGCCTGCTTTCCCTGCCCCTGTACAATGAGATGTATCACAAGTACAAGGATCAGGGCTTGGAAGTAGTTGCCATTAGTGTCGACAACCCCATCGAAGATGGGCTGGATTTTTTGCTCGATACGCCACTGGATTTCCTCATTCCTGCCGATCCAGATGGAGATATAGCGGAATTATTCCAGGTTTTCGGCATGCCAACATCCTATCTAATCGAACCTGACGGCACTGTATCCCTGGTGCATATGGGCTTTCGCAAGGGTGATATAGAAATAATCGAGGAGGCGATCCAGAAATCTCTGGCCGCACACTAATGCGCATTCTGCGAATTCCTTGTCTACTGCTTCTTGCCACCAGCCTCCTGACAGCCTGCACCGAGGTGCGGCCCTGGCAGCGTGGCAACTTCGCCAGGGTAGAAATGCAATGGCAGACAGATCCCCTGGAAAGTGCCCTCAACGATCACATCTTTTTCAGTAAAGAAGCCTCTTCCGGCGGCAATAGTGCAGCCGGTGGCGGCTGCGGTTGCAACTGAGACTGAGACAGCCCAGGCTGCTTCACAGACGACCACAACAGACCCAGGGAGCCTCTGATTATTTATTCAATACCTCTGCGTGGCCTGAAAATTAGCAGATCCCGCAGCCTGCTGGCACTGTCCACCACAGCCCTTGCGCTGCCTGGTATCGCTGGGGCTGACGCCCCGCCGGTTGAAAGTATACTTTCCTATAAAATCTCCAATTACAAAGAAGACGATCTCTCCCGCAGAGAAGTTCTTTTTGGTGACCTCGATCGCTATGACATCGATGTTCATCAATTCCAATTGATCACTCCTGTGGGCAGAAATATGGCCCTACGTATCGACGCCAACTACGAGTCTTTAAGTGGTGCATCTCCCTGGTTCACACTCGCTGGCAGCAACGGCGATCCTGTGGTTAGCCTCAGTGGCGCCAGTGGCATCCGCGATCGACGCGCGGAAATTTCCGTAGGTGGTAGCTATTATCTGGAAAACGGCAGCATTAGTGGAAATATTGGCTACTCAGAGGAAGATGACTATCGGGCAGTCTATGCAGGCTTGAGCGGCGAGCGCCACTTCAATAATGACAACACCACGTTGTCGGCAGGATTAAGCTATTCATCCGACGATATCTCCCCCACCGATGCCAAGCTGTTTAACCGGGTCAGTGATGAACACAAAAACAGCGCGTCTGCCTATTTCTCGGTAAGCCAGTTGATTAACCAGGTCTCCAGTATTCAATCCGGTTTCAGTATTACCGAACAGTCCGGATTTCTGAGCGATCCCTACAAGTTGAGGGATGTCCGGCCTGAAGATAAAACCCTGCTCGCCTGGACCACTTCCTATCGGCGGTTTTTTACTAGCGCCGGCGCCGCCCTGCATCTCAACTATCGTCTCTATCACGATGATTTTGGAATCAGCTCCCATACTCTCGACATAGCGTGGCACCAGAACATTGGCCGTAGTTATCGGCTCATTCCGGCCCTGCGGTATTACAGCCAGTCAGCGGCGGATTTTTTCACTAACATCGACGACTTTAGCCAGCCCTTGACCGTACCGCAGTCCAGCGATTATCGCCTGTCCGCTTTCGGTGCGATCAGTGGTAGCATTAGCTTCGTTGCGGATTTTGGGGAATGGACTACCACACTCACCGCCGAACGCTATATTGCCAACGAAAAATACTCCGCCCATGAAGTATCACAACCGAGTACCGCACTGGTTACCTATGAGCGTATATCTTTCGGTATCGATTATTCCTTCTAATCCAAATTTCAATAAACCAAATCAGAAAAACACAAAATGGACCCCACGTTAAAACGCTTTTCTTTCAAAGCCATGGGCAGTTATTGTGAGATTCAAATTTACGATGACTCGCGGGTAAATGCGAAACGGATAGTCCGGCAAATAACTGCCGAAGTCAGCCGACTAGAAAGAAAATATTCGCGTTATAGAAATGACAATGTTGTTGCCGACATAAATTATTCCGCCGGCCAGCCCCTAGGAATAAGAATCGATTCGGAAACTGTGGCCCTGTTCAGACATGCACTTAGTTGTTACGAGCAGAGCGAAGGTTTATTCGATGTCACCGCCGGTGCGCTCAATCGAATCTGGGACTTCAGAAGCGCCAGGGTTCCCAGCCAACAGGAGATTGACGAAATCTTGCCGCTGGTTGGCTTTAATAAATTATCCTGGCGCAAATCGCGCCTGCTATTGCCCGCGAATATGGAAATAGATTTTGGCGGCATCGTCAAGGAATATGCCGCCGATGCCGCCGCAAAATTAGGCAGATCGCTGGGAGTCGCTCACGGCCTGATTAACCTCGGTGGAGACTTCGCTGTTATCGGTGCACAAGCAGATGGACAAGCCTGGACCATCGGTGTCGCCAATCCCAAGGAGGAACGATCCCTCATGGCGAAAATCGACTTGCGCAATGGCGGCCTCGCTTCCAGTGGGGACTACGAGAGATTCTTTATGCATGAAGGTAAACGTTATAGTCATATTCTCAACCCGAAAACCGGCTGGCCCAACAGCGGTCTGAGAGCCGTGAGCGTGGCCGCGAACCTGTGCACAGTTGCTGGCTCCGTGGCTACCATTGCCATGCTGAAGGCAAAGGATGAGGCGATTTCCTGGTTGCAGGAATCCGGTCTGTCCCATGTTTATATGGACAGCGACGAGAAGATTTCCGGCGTCGGCTTGAAGTAAGGGCGCCAGGCAGCGAACCTGGCAGCAGGCAATCGCCCTGATCCGTGACCGTCGCGCAGACCAACGCGATTGGAAGCCTGATCAGATGATACCCGGATTAAACCAGTTGCAACGGTGGCTCATCCAGGATGGCGCGTTGCTCTCTCAACTCGAGAATATGCTCCGCCCAATAGCGCTCGGTGTTAAACCAGGGGAAGCTGAGGGGAAAGGCGGGATCCTGCCAGCGTCGCGCCAGCCAGGCGCTGTAATGCATCTGCCTTAAACAGCGCAGGGATTCTATCAGCAATAATTCACCGGCCCGAAAATCATGAAATTCATTGTAGCCTTCCACAATCTCCAGTAGCTGCGCCTGTCTTTGATTGCGATCTCCCGACAGCATCATCCATAGATCCTGAATCGCTGGTCCGGTCATGGCGTCATCGAAATCCACAAAGTGCGGAGTATCGTTTCGCCACAATACATTGCCGGGATGGCAATCGCCGTGTATGCGCAGAGTCTGTATTTCACCATGCTCATCGAATCTCGATTCGATAGTTTCTATCAGATCCGCTGACAAAGCTTCGTAGACCTTGACAAGATCAGCAGGCAGAAAATCATTCTTTAGAAGAAATGACCTGCTTTCGCCTGCCAATCTATCTACTGACAGGCTAACGCGATGCAAGAAGTGATTCATGGCGCCCACTGCATGAATCCTGCCTATGAATCTGCCCATTAGCAATAGGTTGTCCAGCTGATCCAGTTCCGGTGCTCTACCGATGCATTGGGGAAAGATTGCAAGCTGGAAAGCTTCAAATTGCACCAGTGTCTGCTGCTGTGCAAATTCAATCGGAGCGACTACAGGTATCTCCAACCCGGAAAGCTCCCGGGCAAAACTGTGTTCTTCAAGAATCTGATCCTGGCTCCAACGGCCAGGTCTATAGAATTTTGCAATAATATATGAGCCATCTCTCAGACCCACCTGATAGACACGATTCTCATAACTATTCAGAGCAAACACCCTGGCGTCGGCTTCATAGCCCAGGCTTTCGACAGCCTCGAGTACCTTTACCGGAGTTAGTTCGGAATACGGATGGGCTGAGGTTTCCATCTAGGGCTCCTGTGAATAATGGCGCCCGTTTGCGAACAATCGCGCGCGTCAACAGCCCGATCTAAAAATCAGGAATCTTTGGTATCTGCTTTGCCACCGACGAGTGAAACCGGGAATGGCGCTATGTTGTCACCGCTAGAAATTTTACTGGTACCACTCTTCTCCACTTCATCGATGCGGATTACGGCCTGGATGGGAATAAAACTGCGTTTAACACCACTGAATTCTGCTTTTAGCTTCTCTTCGCTGGGGTCAACCACGACCTGCGAGCGTTCATCGAAAACAAAGTCTTCGATTTCAATAAATCCGTAGAGATCGCTCTGATAAACCTGTTTGGCAAATACTTCGTAGACCTTGCCCTTGTTAAGAAAGGTTATCTTGTATATTTCCGAGGAATTTCGCATTAAAATCAATCTCTTATAATCACACACATTTCGACTGCGTCAGCATCGAGCCCCAGATTCAGCCTGGAGCCCGATCACAACCGCAAGAGTAAACGTAATATCAGGCTAATACGATGTTTTTCAAGCCCCTGAGCCACAAATCTAGTACTCGCACCGTTGCTGTTGTTGTTATAATTCGCACCCCTTTTAGCTCGGCTAGCCCAGGCGCTCATTTGCGGCCTGTGCGATACCGCAATGGACAATAGCAGTGAATGCCAAGCAAAACACGATCCAGCAAACGGGCAAACCGAAGAAGGTCTTCATCAAGACCCATGGTTGCCAAATGAACGAGTACGATTCGGCTCGTATTCTTGATCTGCTGAAAGCAAGCCATGGTGTGAAACTTGTGACAGATCCCGCCGAAGCCGATCTGTTGCTGTTGAACACCTGCTCCATCCGGGAAAAAGCACAGGAGAAAGTATTCCACCAGTTGGGTCGCTGGAGGAGTTTAAAGTTGAGCAATCCTGATCTGAAAATCGCCGTTGGCGGCTGTGTGGCAAGCCAGGAAGGTGCTGCTATCGGCAAGCGCGCACCTTATGTGGATGTGATCTTCGGACCACAAACGCTCCACAAGCTGCCAGAAATGCTCGCTAGTGCACGCCCGGGAAAGCCTGTTGTCGATATCAGTTTCCCCGAAATTGAAAAATTTGACCACCTGCCACAACCAGAATCCAGTTCCTGCCAGGCCTTTCTAACGATCATGGAAGGCTGCAGCAAATATTGCAGTTTTTGTGTTGTGCCTTACACCCGCGGTGAAGAAGTCAGCCGGGGCTTAGATGATGTGTTGGCGGAGGCGGTACATTTGGCGGCGCAGGGTGTTCGGGAAATTAATCTGCTGGGTCAAACCGTGAACGCCTATAGAGGCTTGAATCACGAGGGAACCGTCATCGATCTTGCCATGCTGATAAATTACGTGGCCTGTGTCGACGGCATTGAACGCGTTCGTTTTACCACCTCACATCCGGTGGAATTTTCGCAAAATCTTATCGATGTTTACGCCAGCGTCCCGGAACTTGTCAATCATCTGCATTTACCGGTCCAGAGTGGATCTGATCGTATCCTGGCGGCCATGAAGAGAGGCTACACCACGCTGGAATACAAGTCGATCATCCGCAAGATACGCGCGAACCGGCCGCTTATCAGCCTGTCCTCAGATTTCATCGTCGGTTTTCCGGGTGAAACCAACAGCGATTTCGAGGACACCATGAACCTGATCCAAGAGATCGACTTCGATACGTCCTTCAGCTTTATCTACAGTGCCAGACCCGGCACCCCCGCCGCCGAACTGGCTGATGCAACCCCGAAACTTGAGAAAAAACACCGTCTGGCCACGCTACAGTCTGAACTCACCCGGCAAGCCGCGAGGATTAGCGAGTCCATGATAGGCACGCGGCAGCGAATTTTAATTACCGGCCAATCCAAAAAAAGTGCATCTGACTTGCAGGGCCGTACCGAGAATAATCGAGTGGTGAATTTCCGCAGCGACGAGCAGGCACTAATTGGGAAATTTGCCACGGTCAGAATAACCGATGCAATGCCCAATTCACTACTGGGGAGTCTCTAGAGAGTGCTTTCGCAGCTTTGTTCCGGAAGCTAGTGGCACAAATTTCCGATAGCTTGCTATACTGGCGGGAATCCCAGAAAAGAGAGTGTATTAATTCACTGCATGGCAACTCATACCCTTAGTTTGACACTAATGCCCGATAGCACTCAGCGTTTATCCAACCTCTGCGGGCGCCTCAATGAACACATCCATCAAATAGAAGCCTTTCTGGGCTTAAGAATTCAGCAAAGGGGGAATATTTTTCAGCTGTCCGGAACCGAAACAGTGGTGGTTGCGGCAAGCCAGCTGCTGGAATCCCTCTATGCAGGCACCGCCCAGTCCCATCTGCTGAGCCCGCACCTGCTCCATCTCGCCTTACAGGAATTGAAACATGGCGAAGAAATGTCTACGCAGCAAGGCGACAGCGGTGGTTCCATCAAGACCCCGAAAACACTCATTAAACCACGCAGCAGACATCAGCAAGAGTATGTAGTCAGCATTCACCACCATGACATCAATTTCGGAGTCGGTCCCGCTGGCACCGGTAAAACATACCTGGCAGTGGCTTGCGCCGTAGCGGCACTGATCAGGAATCAGGTTGATCGTATATTGCTGGTGCGACCGGCGGTGGAAGCCGGTGAAAAACTGGGTTTCCTGCCCGGCGATTTGACCCAGAAAATAGATCCGTATTTACGCCCCCTCTATGATGCCCTATACGAAATGCTGGGCTTCGATAAAGTAGCGCGTTTGATCGAAAAGAATATCATCGAGGTGGCGCCCCTGGCCTATATGCGGGGGAGAACTCTCAATAACGCATTTATTATTCTCGACGAGAGCCAGAATACCACCGCAACGCAGATGAAGATGTTTCTGACCCGCATAGGATCTGGTTCTACCGCCGTGATTACCGGCGACATCACCCAGATCGATTTACCAAAGGGAGAAAGATCCGGGCTCGTACATGTAATCAAGGTATTGGCTGGCATCAATGAAATCAGCTTTACCTATTTCAATGCCAGGGATGTTGTGCGACACCGCCTGGTACAAAGAATTGTCGAAGCCTATGACGAGTTCGATCGAAACTCTGTGTCTCAACTAAGCGGTCAAGAAACCTCGCAACTCAATGAACGCGAAAGTTGAACTCAGCGGCGATGCTATTGCTGACTGGCTGCCGGATGAGAGCCTTTGTGAAACCTGGATCAATGCCGCTTTGGCGTGCGCCGACAAACATGGTCACTACGTGGTCAGCGTCCGCTTCGTCGATGAGTCGGAATCTACTGCCATTAACAATCAATATCGTGGTAAAAACTCTGCGAGCAATGTGCTGTCATTCCCTGCAAACATCCCCGGTAACATCAGTTCCCTGCTCGAATTCGAACCGCTGGGAGACATCGTTCTATGTCCGGAAATAGTCGCCGAGGAAGCCGATTCGCAGAATAAATCACTCGCTTCCCATTGGGCGCACCTGCTTATACACGGTCTCCTACACCTGCTGGCTTATGATCATCAGCACCGGGGCGGCGCGGAAGTCATGGAAGCACTGGAAATAAAAGCACTTGAAAGACTTAGTATCCCAAACCCATATTTGGTAGTGTAAATTGAAGGAGCCGCTAGAGAGTCCATAGCATGACTGACGATCAATCCAGCATTAATCCAAGACCTAGGTCCTGGATCGATAAAATTACACAGCTCTTTTCTGACGAACCCACCGACACTAAAAGCCTGCTAGAGCTACTGCGCAATGCAGAACAGGACAAGGTACTTGATGCCGATGCATTGAGCATTATCGAGGGGGCCCTGCAAGTCTCGAGCATGCAGGTACGGGACATCATGATCCCCCGATCCCAAGTTGTGACCGTCGCCGCCAATCTGCCGGCCAAAGAGATCATCGAACTGGTCATAGAAGCTTCCCATTCGAGATTTCCTGTCGTCGGTGACAACGTCGACAATGTGATGGGAATTCTGTTGGCTAAAGATTTGCTACCCCTGAGCCTGGGTGGCAGTAAAGGAAAATTTGATATCAAGGATGTGGTCAGGCCGGCCACCTTCGTGCCCGAAAGCAAGCGCCTGAACGTCTTACTTAAGGAATTTCGCGAAACCAGGCAACATATGGCTATCGTGATTGATGAGTACGGCAGTGTCAGCGGCGCGGTCACCATCGAAGATGTGCTGGAACAGATCGTAGGTGAAATAGAGGATGAATACGATGTTGACGATGAAAGCTACATCAAAAAATTTGATGAAGGGAATCACATCGTCAAGGCGATAACACCAGTTGATGAATTTAATGAATATTTTAAAACCAATTTTAGTGATCAGGAGTTTACGACGGTGGGCGGCCTGGTCTTACAACAGTTTGGGCGTATCCCGGAACGGGGAGAAACCCTGCACATCGGCCCATTCCTGGTCACAATACTCAATGCAGATAGCCGCCAGATCAAGTTAATTAAGGTCACTACAACATAATATGGGCAGAAAATAATCCGGGTTTGCGTTGGCCAAGCGCCTGTTTCCGCCTGCTCTCCTACTGCCTGATGACATTCCAGTGCTACGCCCAGGACTCACCGCGGCAAGGCTGTAAATTCAATACCTGGAGCCAATTTAATAGCCGCCAGCAATTGGCCTGCGCGGTGAGAATTAATTCTGGAATACATTCAACATGAAATTTGCGACATCTGTAGCACAGGTCGATGAACCGGTATCTGTGCAGGCAGTCGCATTGCCCGGCGGCATGGTCGAATCGGTTTTCTGTCGCAAGGCCGTAAACGTGTTGAAAATACTGGTGGTCAAGGCTGGCGCGCTAAACCCCGTACCTGTAACTCCATGACATACCGCACACAGTGACTGATAGCTCAGCTGTCCGCGATCGATGCTCAACTGCAATCCCGATGGTTCGGGCTCTGGGTCTGGTGTGGGTTCCGGCGTGGATTCCGGTGTTGGTTCGGGTTCCGCTTCAGGTAGCGGGAGCAGATTGCTGACACTGAGGACGACCGGATTCCCAAAAACAACGGGGTCGTCACTTCACAGACTCAGATTAAATTCAAATAGCTCGTTAGCAACCACGAGTCTGGGCGTGTAAAGAGTGCCGCCTGCCTGGAGCTGTGCCGGGGTGTTACCGGCCAGTATTCCAGCAGTATATATGTAAAAATCATTGCGCAAGGCAAACTCCAAACTGGCCAGACTGACATCGAAGCTCACCCTGGCCAATCCGATACCCGGCACATCCACCACCGGTAGAACCACAACCGAGGCGGCAGCGTCGAAGCTGGCATTGGTCTCGACTGACAGCGTCGCCGAAAGACCGGCGAAATTCGTCGGCCCGGGACTTATAGCTGCGCCGTTGCCATCGATCGACTGAACCCCATTCTTGGGCAATTGCCTGGCAGCATATTCGATGATGGCGGTGCCATTGGCGAAATTAATGGATCCGCCTTCGGTGAAGAGAAAGCCATCGGGCACCAGCAGATCCGGATTCAAGCCGGTTAATTCGGCGAATGACTCAGTGGCAATCAGCAGATTCCGATTACTGGTATCTCCGCTCAGATCGCTCATCAGCGTCGCATTGTTTTGCTGTTGACCATCAGCATTTATTGCAGTTAATACTAATCCGGCCACATCACCCTGATTCATGGCCGTGGTTTCCAATTCAACATATTGAATAGCCGCATCAGCATTAGTGAATACCTCACTAATTCGCCATTGATCAAAATCTGCCGAAGCAGGACTGACGAAGCCAGCAGCACCCGCCGCCACTGCCATCGAAAGTCTTTTTCTATTGATGTTCATTGACCGAGCTCATCTTTTTCGATTCCATTATTCCGCATTGCATTTCACACTTTTTGTGATTTACCCATCGGAGGGCCGATTTACCAGGACCCGGGTGCCAAACAAAATTTGCACGCGAATTTTTATTACAAGCCACTACCTGCGGCGCCTGGTCTGGGTTATGCTTGCGGGCTTTTGCGGCACACTGCCTAATTCATATTTTAGAGAAACAATGTCCAAGATAGATTCCAACTATTCATCTCAGCAAGTCGAAATGACCGCCCAAACCTACTGGCGAGAGCACGACAGTTTCATTGTGAGCGAAGATCCTTCGCGTGAGAAGTTTTATTGCCTGTCGATGTTTCCTTACCCGAGCGGCAAGCTGCACATGGGTCACGTGCGAAATTACTCTATCGGCGATGCTATAGCCCGTTACCAACGCATGCATGGTAAGAATGTATTGCAGCCCATGGGGTGGGATGCATTTGGACTACCTGCGGAAAACGCCGCCATGGAGAACAAGACCGCGCCGGCAAAATGGACCTATAGCAATATAAACTACATGCGTGAGCAGTTGCAGCGACTGGGCTTCGCCTATGACTGGAGTCGTGAGATTGCCACCTGTAACAGTGACTACTATCGCTGGGAACAATGGTTCTTCACGCGCCTGTTTGAAAAAGGCCTGGTGTATAAAAAGGAAGCCGAAGTTAATTGGGATCCTGTCGACCACACCGTGCTTGCCAATGAGCAGGTTGTGGATGGCCGCGGCTGGAGATCAGGCGCAGTGGTCGAGCGTCGCAGCATACCCCAATGGTTCATCAAGATAACGGATTTCGCCCAGGAATTGCTGGATGGTCTCGATGATCTCGAGGCCTGGCCGGAACGGGTCCGCACCATGCAGAGCAACTGGATCGGACGCTCAGAGGGAGTAGAACTGGAATTTGACGTCGTCGATGAAGATGATGACGCGCTCAAGACTTTAGCGGTCTATACCACGCGGCCAGACACATTGCTGGGAGTGACCTATGTGGCCATCGCACCTCAACACCCACTGGCAGCGAAGGCAGCTCAATCGAACCCCGCTCTGGCGGAGTTTACCGAGCAGCAAAAAAACGTCAAGGTAGCCGAAGCCGAATTGGCTATCATGGAAAAAGTCGGGATGGCCACCAATCTGCAAGCCATACACCCTGTTAGTCAACAGCGGCTGCCTATTTTTGTGGCCAATTTCGTCCTCATGTCCTATGGCTCTGGCGCCGTGATGGCGGTACCAGGTCACGATCAGAGAGACTGGGAGTTTGCAAAGAAGTACGGACTGGAAATCAAGCAGGTGGTACGACCGGCATCAGCTGCGACAGTTTGTGATCTGGAACAACAGGCGTTTGTTGACAAAGGCATCCTCATTAATTCTGGCGAATTCGATGACTTAAATTTCGAGGATGCCTTCGACGCCATAGAAGCGCACCTGCGGGCCAAGGGTAAGGGTCGGAAAACAGTAAATTTTCGCTTGCGGGACTGGGGCGTATCGAGACAGCGGTACTGGGGCGCCCCGATTCCAATCATCAACTGCGAAAGTTGTGGCGCGGTTGCCGTGCCCGACAAGGATCTTCCCGTGTTGTTACCCGAAGATATCGAATTAGATGGCAGCGGTTCACCGCTGCCCAAGCTCGCCGAATTTTACCAAGTGAATTGTCCACGCTGCGATGCTCCAGCCACCAGGGAGACTGACACTTTCGATACCTTTATGGAGTCTTCCTGGTATTACGCACGGTATGCCTGTCGTGATCAAGATAAGGCTATGCTGGACCAACGTGCAGACTACTGGTTGCCAGTGGATCAGTACATCGGTGGTATCGAACACGCGATATTGCACCTGCTGTACGCCCGATTCTTCCACAAGCTTATGCGCAATGAGGGTCTGGTCAGCTCGGATGAGCCTTTTACCAGGCTGCTGACTCAGGGCATGGTGATTAAAGACGGCAGCAAGATGTCTAAATCAAAGGGCAACACCGTCGACCCCTTGCCCCTGATCGAGAACTATGGTGCCGATACGGTGCGTATGTTTACCCTGTTCGCCTCCCCACCCGATCAATCCATGGAGTGGCAAGACAGCGGAGTCGTCGGTTGCCACAAATTCTTAAAGCGATTATGGAAGATCGTGGCTACCCACCGGCCTCTCAAACTGATTGATTTTGCGAATTTGGATTTATGCGACGCCCAGAAGCAATTTCGCTTGAAAACTCACCAGACCCGACTCAAGGCCAGCGATGACTTTGATCGCCGTCATACATTCAATACAGCCATAGCGGCAACCATGGAATTACTAAATACTCTGAGCAGGGATCTGGATGCCGGCGATAGCGATAACGATAGGTTGATCACCCAGGAGGCCCTGGAGACAATCATACTGGTGCTCGCACCCATAGTTCCTCATTTTTGCCATGTGCTCTGGCAACATCTGGGTCATGAGGGGGCGGTGATGGATGCCGCCTGGCCACTGGTGGATGAATCTGCGCTGATCCAATCCACGGTACTCATCATTTTGCAGGTCAACGGCAAGTTACGAGCCAGGATCGATGTCCAAAAAAATCTGGACCGCGATGCTATGGAACAGATCGCACTTAATCACGAGGCCATCAAAAAATATACTGCCAACGGCAGCGTGCGTAAAGTGATTGTAGTTCCCGGGCGATTGGTTAATATCGTAGTGAATTAATCCGGCAATTGAATATGATTACACTCTATCGGCTTCTCGTCTTGGGCTGCTTCTCCATTATCCTGAACAGTTGTGGTTTTAGCCTGCGCGGTAACGATGTGCTGTCGTCCAAGTTTCAGGTCATCCAACTCGACATGGAACAGCCAAACAGTGAGTTTTCTCGTTTGCTGCGGCGTTCGCTGGAAGTTGCGGATGTCACTATCGAAGCGGAGCTGTCGACGAATTCGGATTCGCCGGTGCTGCTGGTGAGAAACGAAAGGATCGTCAGTCGCCCGATTACGGTGAATCCGCGTGCGCGTGCGGCCCAGTACGAGATGCGTCTCTCCATCAATATAGCCCTGGGTAGTGCCGAGGAATATCTCATTTTTCCGGAAACACTCATGGTGGAGCGAATTTACTTCGAAGATATCGCCAATATTGCTGGTACCCAGGAAGAAGTCGAAATCATCACTGCCGAAATGCGCCGCGAACTGGTCAACCAACTAATGCGGCGACTGGAAGCAATAGAAACCTGAGGTCCCCTGCAAGCAGCCCCAATATTTTCCCTGATGAACAAGCTCAGCAATTGAAAATAAAACCCGAACAATTAACGAGAACGCTTACCAGCACCGACTCAGCCATTTACTGGCTCGCCGGCGATGAGCCGTTACTGATGCAGGAAGCCGCAGATCAGATTCGTCATCACTATCGCGGCCGCGGCTTCCTGGAACGAGACGTGTTTAACGTCGATAAAAACTTCGACTGGAACCAATTTTTCAATGCCACTGGCAATCTTTCTCTTTTCTGCGAACTGAAGATTATCGAGTTACGCCTCGGTTCGGCCAGGCTGGACGATGCTGGCAAGAACGCAATTCATGCCTATCTGCAAGATCCCAGTGCAGATTTCCTGATTCTGATTGTTGGCCCCAAATTGGATGTTGCTGCGATCAAGACCAAATGGTTCGCCCAGATTGAACAAGCTGGTGTCTTACTACAAATTTGGCCAGTTCCCAGAGAAAAGCTGTCTGGCTGGTTAAGTCAAAGACTTCTACGGGAGGGCATTGATGCGGACCATGATGCTACCGAGCTGTTAGCGGATAAAATTGAAGGCAACTTACTGGCAGCGGTGCAGGAAATAGAAAAACTGAAACTGCTGGCGAACGCTGAAGCCGGAAGTTTGATCAAGCTGGACCTAAAAACTGTCATGCAGGTGGTTGCCGACAGTTCCCGTTACAACGTTTACCACCTCATCGATGCGGCCCTGTTGGGAGACTCGCTGAGATCTCAGAAAATGTTGTCTGGCTTGCGCAACGAGGGCTTATTTCCACTGGTAATATTAGGGGCAATCACCCGCGAGCTTCGCGCCCTGTTACCGATGCTGGAAAAGAAGGAACAGGGCCGGGGGCTAAACTCCATTATCCAATCGGCGCGAGTCTGGTTTAATCGCAAACAGGCGGTGTCGAAGGCGCTCGAGCGGATGACGGTGGCCATGATCTGGCAGTTGCTGGACCAGGCTCGCCGCATCGATCAGTCCATCAAGGGCATGTCCAAAGCAAATCCCTGGGATGAACTCAGCCTGATTCTGTTAGTCCTGAGTGGCAGCAAAACCGCCAGCATGACCAAGGCAAGCTCTGATTAATTAATCAGATGTTGCCAAGGAATTGGCAACGGCTACGAGGCCCTGATCTAATTTAATCCCCTGCGCACCAGCAGCGGCTGAATATCTGCATCTCTGCCTCTGAAGTTCCTGAACAAGGCCATCGCATTTTCGCTTCCCCCTTTGGATAACAGAGTGCGTCTAAAGTGATCGCCATTCTCGCGCAGCAAGCCGCCGTTTTCTTTAAACCATTCGACAGTATCTGCATCCAGCACCTCGCTCCAGATGTAGGAGTAATATCCTGCCGAGTAGCCGCCCATGATGTGTGAAAAATAGGGACTTCGATAACGCGGTGGAACACTATCGAGAGCGATCCCGGCAGAGCGAAGTGCCTTGGCCTCGAAAGCCATGATCTCATCCGCACCAGGCACCTGATCCGGTGACAGTTGGTGCAAGGCCTGATCTACGATGGATGCTGCCAGGTATTCGGTAGTCGCAAAGCCCTGATTAAATTTCCGCGCCGCCAGTACTTTCCCCAACAGCTCCGCAGTCATTGCTTGTCCGCTCTGATAGTGGAGCGCATAATTTGCCAGCACTTCAGGCCAGACCGCCCACATCTCGTTAACCTGGGACGGATATTCTACAAAATCTCTAGGCACACTAGTGCCTGAAAAATAGGGATACTCGACGCTTGAGAACATGCCGTGCAGCGCGTGACCAAATTCGTGGAACATCGTCGTCACTTCAGAAAATGTTAACAGAGTGGGTTCGCCTGCTGGCGGCCTGGTGATATTCAGATGATTTGCCACGATGGGTTGGGAATTAAACAACCTGTTCTGGGAGATATAAGCGTTCATCCAGGCACCACCGCGTTTACTGGGGCGCGCATAGTAATCTGCGAGGAATATCGCCAGGGTCGCCCCCTGGCTGTCATAGACTTCGAAAACCCGCACATCTTCCTGATACACCGGCAAATCTGTTCTTTCCTCGAAGCTGATGCCGTACAATCTTTCTGCGGCATAGAACACACCTTTGCGGAGGACGTTATCGAGTTCGAAATAGGGTCTTAATTCCGCCGCGTCGAATTCATAGCGTTCAGCCCGTAGCTTTTCGGCATAGAAATCCCAATCCCAGGAAGCCAGTTCGAAATCCCCGCCGTCTTCCTCAATCATCTGTTGAAGGTCTGCAGCTTCCCGTCGCGCATTTGCCGCAGCCGGTGGAGCCAGTTCCGCCAGGCGCCGATTTACAGCTGCTACGGTCTGCGCCGTCTGGTCTTCCAATATGTAGTCCGCGTGCGTCTCATAGCCCAACAGTTGTGCACGCTCCGATCGCAGGCGCAACACATTCGATAATATTTCACGATTATCAAATTCGCCACCGCGGCTGCCTCGTGACAGGGAGGTTCGGTGCATATGCTCCCTCAGGGAACGATTCTGTAAGCTGGCCAGTGCTGGCTGACCGCTGGTATTGAGCAAGGGAATGACATACTTTCCTGCCTGATCCCTGCTAATAGCTTCTTCTTCTGCGGCCGAAATGGTGGCCTCATCGAGGCCAGTCAATTCTTCTCGCGAGCCGACTACGATAGCCATTTCATTCACTTCACTTAACACATTCTGGCTGAACTGGGTTCGCAATACCGCCAGTTGCGCATTTATTTCCTTCAAGCGTTGTTGCTGAGCAGACTCGAGGGCGGCACCGGCTCGCACAAAATCCACATAGTACTGCTGCAGCAGTCGGCTCGACTCTGCATCCAGTTCCAGGCCCTCGCGCTGCTGGTAAAGCGAGTTGATACGCGCAAACAAAGCTCGGTTCAACAAAATACTGTCATTATGTGCCGCCAGAACCGGTGCCAGTTGTTGTTGCAGGGCCCGAATATCATCATTGGTATGAGCGCCGGCGAGGCTGAAAAAGACATTGCCCACGCGAGCCAGAAGTTGGCCAGACAATTCCAATGCCCGGATTGTGTTCTCGAATGTAACTGCGGCCGGTTGACCGGTTATAGCGTCGATTTCTACGGTCTGCTCGGCCATGCCACGTTCGAAGGCGGGTAAATAGTGGCTATTTTCAATTTTATCGAATTGGGGATAGTTGAGGTAGAGCGGGCTCTCGTCATAGAACGGATTTTTAGTGTCCTGGGTGCTTGTAACTGCAGTCATTACCTGATTTTCCACTACCAGATTCGTGTGATTTTCGCTGCTATCGGGCTCCGAACAGGCGATCAGTGTACAGCCAATACACAGGCTCAAAACGCTATTTCTCGTAATCATGTTCGCGGACTCATGGTTGGGAAAATGTTGCAGCGGAGTATTTCAGCTTACGCTCTGATAAGAAAGCCTGTGATTAAGAAATGTCGATATTTGCCCATCGATGACATCCTCAGCGACGAATTTGAGTGGCAAAGATCCAGACAGTCGATTCCCACTATGGGCATCAATTTCACGCAACATTCCACTACTCCTCAATCAAAAATAGCCTCTATAGCCCAATAAATACGCAATACTGTTGCTACCTCACACTACCTAGACTACTATGGAATAACTTCTCTTACGGTAGGTATTACGGTAGGTACGATGGGAACTAAAGCGAAAGAGCTATCAGAAGTTTCTATACGCAGACTGAAGCATACTTATACCGACTCTGGTGAACCTTACACTGCTAAACATCCTGTTGGTGGTGTGAAATGCCTATATTTACAGTGTAATCCTCCTGTCGGCTCTGAGGAGTATGGTTCAAAACAGTGGCTATATCGACCCACAATCGGTAATGAAAGACCTTGGCTTGGCTTAGGTGGTTATCCCTCCGTACCTACCAAACAGGCAAAAGAGGCTGCTAGAGAGCTAAGAGAGCAGATTAAGTCTGGCATAGACCCACGAATCGAAAATAAAAAACTACAAGCACAGCTAAAGGCTCAACAAGCTAAGGCCATAACCTTTGAGGGATTTGCCAGAAGCAGCTATATACCAAAGGAAGCGAGAGAATATAAAAGTACAGCCCAAGTCCGTAGATTAAACCAACATCTAAGAGAATATGTCTTTCCTCACATAGGCAATATGCTTCTGGAGGACATCGAACGAATAAACATAGTTAATCTGATAATGCCTATCTGGGAAACAAAGAACCCAACTGCAAAGCGCGTCCAAAATCATGTCCATAGGATAATCCAAAGAGCAATCGCTGAAGGTTTAAGAACTAAGGCTAATCCCGCTGTTTGGACGGATGACTTAGAACTGTCCTTTCCTAAAGCCTCCAAGGTTCACAAAGTAAAACATCATCGTTCATTGGATTGGCGTGAACTACCAAAGTTCATAAAGGCCATGAACGGGCTAGACGTTCCTACAGG
>Ga0209445_1000105_pt1 | contig 43711 bp, 41 predicted proteins | sample MarorgKNORR_S2LV_4_FD_188223 | JGI IMG/M metagenome (GOLD analysis project Ga0209445, IMG submission 188223) | Marine microbial communities from the Southern Atlantic Ocean, analyzing organic carbon cycling - NADW_A/KNORR_S2/LV (SPAdes) (version 2) | ecosystem: Environmental > Aquatic > Marine >... | reverse complement strand
ATGGATGGAAGAGCACATCTCCGCTGCTCTCCTACAAGTCGATCCGGCAAAACTCGCGGCGCAGACCGTCGAAGTCTACGACTGGATGTACGACAACGTGATGGCATTCGCCCTGTACAACCACGACGGTGTTTGGCCGATCGGAGCTCGCTTGGATCCCGATTGGACACCGTTCGGGTTCAGTGAGGTCAGGACTCCTACCGGGTTTGAGTACATCAAGCACCGTTAGGTAGCCAGCAGGTCTAACCCAGGGCTCTTGAGCTCCAACTAGATCACTGAAAGTGCCCCGTCCTTCTTCGGAAGGACGGGGCACTTTTTTGCGTCTCCCACTATCTCAACGGTTTTTGGGATCCCTTAAACCCGTTTCCTGGGTCTAAATCCGCAACCGCCAATCGATCGAAAATAAGTTCTCGTTTAACTTCACGTTCTGCCTATCTGTTAGCACTGAAGCACGGCTTCAGCCGGACTGATACAGTTCCTTGACCAAAAAATGGACGGTTAACGGCTTGCCGGGTGGTTCACCGTACGGCTCAACTTTCAACGTTGTGTAGCCGTTTTTACCGTACATCGCGAGAGCGGGCCGCAGGATATCAACTGTGGAGAGTCCGATCCGAGAGTAACCTTTTTCCCGGCAAAATTCGTCGGTGGTAGCCAACAGCATTCGGCCAATGCCCTGTCGGCGCACCAACGATGAGACGCTCATCCGCCTCAGTTCGGCTTCTTCTTCCTTTCCCGTAGGCTGAATTCCTACGATTCCCACGATCGAACCACCAGATTCCACAACCCAAAAATTACCCCGATCATGGGACATGTAGTGGGTTGGTATGTCGGCCAAGTCGTCTCTGAGAGCATGGTTTACGTAGCTGCGGACCCTGTCCTTGTGTTCCCCGGCGAACTCCATGAGCCCATTGGCGAACAATTCGTGCACCTGGGCCGGGTCGCCGGGAGCAAAATCTCTGATGTTTAAGATGGACTGGCTGCCCATGCGCTTCTTCCCGATGCTGATCAGGCTAGGTGTTGATCAGAAAGTTGATCACATCGCCGTCTTTGACTTCGTAGGTCTTGCCCTCTGACCGAAGAACCCCTTCTTTCCGTCCCTGCGCCAGGCTGCCACACCGGACCAGGTCGTCGTAGGTAATCACCTCTGCGCGGATGAAGCCGCGGGTGAAGTCGGTGTGGATGGTGCCGGCGGCCATCTGGGCAAAGATTCCGGCAGGGACGGGCCAGGCGCGGACCTCATCTTCACCGACCGTGAGGAAGGAAACAAGGCCAACTGTGTCGTAGCAGACCTGCTTGACGCGCTCAACGGCCGGTTCTTCCAGGCCCATGGCCTCACGGAACTCTTCTGCTTCGTCCGTTTCCATCGTGGCCAAGTCTTCTTCCAGCTTGGCGCACAGCCCAACCTCGCCCAGACCCCCGGCAACTTCATCCGGTACGCCGACTCCGCTCAACGAGGGAGTCGGGTCCGATTCCCCGGTGTTGAAGGCGATAACCACGGGTTTGGCGGTCAGCAGTTGGAAATCCGCCAAGGCCGTGATCTCCGACGGAGTTAGGGTCTGTGATTTCATCGGAATGCCCTCTTCCAGGTTGGCCTTCACCTTTTGGACCGTCGCTAACTGGGGGATCATGGCCGGGCGTTCCGCCGGTTTGGCCTTCTTGAGACCGTCGCTCAGGCGTGTCTCGGCCCGTTCCAGGGCTTCCAGGTCCGCCAGGGCCAGTTCTTCCAGCAGGACTTTAACGTCCCGGCCGGGGTCGACGCCGCCCAAAGGGTGGAGCAGGGCGGGGTCTTCAAAGACGCGGACTACCAGCAACAATGCGTCAGAAGCCTGCAAGATATTCCGTTGCCGTCCGCTGAGGACCTGATTGGCGGAAGCCGACTCACGGTCTATGGGCGGCAGGTCCCAGAATTTTATCTCCGCATGAATCACCTTCTTTGGGTGGTACATGCCATCTAGAACCGCCAACCGGGGGTCGATCACCTTGACCACGCCAACCTGCATCGGTCCCGCGCCGCCCGCGCCTGTAGCTGTGGAATGGCGGGCCGTTAGGGCATTGAAAACCGAGGACTTGCCGCTCTGGGGCAGCCCGATAACTGCGATATCCATACCTGGGTGTTAAACCTCGTTGATCAGTTCGAAAATCCACCTAATAGGACTGGAAGAGCTTGCCCCACTCGGTTTCCAGAGCGGCCTTGATCCGGCGGCGGCCTTTGGTCTTGAGCCAGTACCCGTTGTGGTAAAGGTTCGACGCCAAGAAGGCGAGCCCCACGATGGGGCTCCGCAGCAGTAGCTTTTCCAAGGGCTTTAACGGACCCCAGTAAATCAGCTTCTGGCCCCGGCTGGCGAAAGTATTCTCCACTCCGGTGAACTGCCAATCAACCTGGCTGATGTCCTCGCCAACGATATTGATCTGAGACACGTCGCCGCACCCCAGGCCCCGCTCGTGGGCCAGCCGGATGAACTTGATGCTCATAGGGTCGAAGCCCATCATCTTGGCGGCTACGGCGTCGATGGCGACCTGGTCGTTGCTGGCCAGGATGCGGTCCTTGATGTGCCAGCGCATGGCACGGGGTCCGGGGCCGTCTCCAGCAAAGGTTCCGTCCATCACCGCGAACAGTCCGGGGTGAATCTCTTGCTGGATGGCCAAGAGGTCCGTCAACGTCTCGTGGATCACCGAATGGGTCCAGTGACGCTTGCGGTGCAGCAGGCCGCCGAAGGCGTTCTTCATAGCGCCGGTCATGGTAGTGAAAACGTGGGTCTTCATGGTCGGCAGATGGACGATGTTCGTTCCCGGGAAAGACTCTGGTATCTGGATTCCCTCGGGGAAGATGTCGTCCAGCACCAGCATCTCGGCTTTGGGTTTGTAATCGATCCAGCCGTTGGGCTCCGAATCCAGGTGTATGTCCGGCAGGCCAACTTTCTCTTGGGCGGCCTTGTGTTTGTTCTTGAACTCGCCCTCGTAGGAATTCACCACCACGGTGCCGTTGTGGGCGGCCACCAAATCTTTGTGTCCCCGCGCCTCAAGGGCCTTGGCAACACCCTCGATCTGCCACGGGGTAGTAGAGCAACCGGGGTACCAGTGCTGCCAGGAGATGTTCACTTTCAGAAACGTTTTGATCTCAGGGGAGAGAAATTCTCCGACTCCCGCCAAGTCCATGGCTCGGGCCATGTCCGCCACGGCCGTCTCGGGCGTGGTGGCCACCACGGCAACGGTCGGACTGCCGGGACGGGACTGGCTGCCAGGCCCTGTTTCGTGGACTGGCTGAGTCGTGACAGGGTCAAGGGAAGTCATTGACGGGCTCCTATTCGACGTCGGGAAATCAATTATTTAACAAAAGGACCAGGGTCGATACCGCGACCCAACTGATGATCGATACCACAAGGGGCAGGTCGCGCACAATCAACTGCTCCGGAACCTCCGCCTGTTCGCTGTTATTCAGAAGATATAGGTATCGGAACAGTCCGAAGGTGACCAGGGGCAGAGTGAACAACATCGTGTTGTTGTCGGGAAGGTTCGTGGCCTCCACCGTATATAGAGTATAGCTTAGCCACGCCGCCGCGGCGGATAACATCAAGAGCTGGCTGATGAAGGGGCCGGAGTAATCCTTAAGCACCGCCCTCTGTTCCTCGGCTGAGTCTCCGGCCAACCTGACCTCGGCGAAACGCCTTCCCAGCACGATGAATAGCGCCCCTGCGCCGGTGGTTGCGTACAGCCAGGGAGACGGTGTCACATCGATGGCAACGGCCCCGGCGGCGGCGCGGATCACGTAGCCGCTGGTCACGGCGAAGGCGTCCAACAATACCACCTGTTTCAGACCTATGGAATAGCTAACGTTGATGGCGGCATACAAACCCCCAGCGATGCCTAACATCGGTTCCACTAGGACCATCACTGCCAGTCCAGCCGCCCCCAACACTACCATGACCGCTCCAGCCACCGGGACGCTGACCTTTCCGGAGGCGATGGGCCGGTTCCGCTTCACGGGGTGCAAACGGTCTCCGGAACGGTCCATCAAGTCGTTAAAGAGATAGACGGCGCTGGATAGCGAACAGAAAGACAGGGCGACTAGGACCAGCTTCACCAGCAGTTCCGGCACCTCGCCCAGGTCGTCGGTGCTCCAAGCGATGTCCACCGCGAAGACGAATGGCAAGAAGACCAGCCCGTTCTTCACCCATTGCAACGGACGCAGCGCCTTCAGCAGCGCAATCGGACTGAACGCCAATGCGCCTTCGCTCTCCGGACCGTTGATGTTCTGTGTAGCGGCCAAATTAGTTCAGGATTCCCTGGTCTGAATAGCCGTATCCTGGATAACCGGTACGCGCCGTAGGGCCAGTAGCGCCAGCAGCCCAACGGCAACCGCGAACCAGAGGGTGACCAACCGGACCAGTATGGTACCCGTCGAAGCGGCGGCCCTCGTCACCCCACTCTGTTGTAAGAATACCAGCATGCTTCCTTCGGTACCCACCAACCCGCCGGGCAGGGCCGTGACCGCGCCCACCAGAGTGGCCGCCGCATAGATCGGCAGGGCCCGCACCAGCGAGATATCTGACCCGATGCCCTTCAGCAGCAACCACAGGGCAAGACCTTCGGCGAACCACGCCACCACGCCGAAGGCCACACCCACAACCATGACTCTCGGCGCTGCCAGTTCTTTGAATCCTTCTTGGGAGTCCCGGAGCAGGGCGCTCCAACGGGACAATATGGGCAGTGCGGTAAGCCGCGAGGCTTGCCGCGACACTGCGAACATCATACCCGCCGCCGTTAGAGCCAACGCCACCGCCAGCACCGCTATCACCGGAGCGGGCAGTAGAGCGAATCCCGTTAACCCTAGGATAATCACGGATATGACATCCGTCAGCCGCTCCATGACCACCACCGGCGCCGACCGGCTGACTGGCACTCCGGTCCGACTGTTGAGCAAATAACATTTTACCAACTCGCCAGCTTTACCCGGTATTATGGACATCGCGAGACCTGAGAGAAACACCAATGCGCTGAGGTTGGCCGGCACATCAATCTTCAAATACTTGAGATAGAAGGCCCAGCGAAGGAACCGGAGGAAGTAATTGACCGACGCCAGCCCCAATGCCGCGAATAGATAGCTGACTGGCAAACTGCCAATCTCATCTACGATGCCGCTGAAATCTCCGTAGCCCGCCAGAGCGACAAAGACGCCCACGGCAAGCCCGACCAAGAGGAGCCATTTCGTATTCATAGTTGTAGCGTTCCGAAGCCGCCGTGGTTCAGAAGATGCACCAAGCGCCGGTCAACCCCTGACCTTTAGCTCCCCGTACCAGGCGCCCAGCCCCGCCATCGATGCGTAGTAAGAGGTCATCACCCAGACGGCGAGCCAGATCAAGATAGGCGAAATACCGGTGACAGAGGTGACGATTGCACCGGAAATCACCAATACCGATCCTATAAGGGCGCCGGTCCATCCGCCGAAGGCCAGAGCTTTGCGTCCTGGAGAAGCGGCGCTGTCCCGGGCGGCCGATACCCCGTAGTAGCCGCCGATGAACGGGCCAAACGGGATCCCCGCGAAATGAACGATGGGAATCAAAGCTAATATGATCATGATTCCGAAGCCGATCAAGACCCCTTTAACCATGTTTCAGGGCTCCCGATCTGGCTTGATTGTTACTGATCTGCACCTGTATCGCTCCTGATTTACTACCTGAAGACCCGGCGGAATCACAACTCCCGCCGAACTAGGCACTCATTATAGACTCGCGCCCTGATCTACGCACCAGTTGTATACTGAAGCAGCCATTCATCTTCCGGATTTTCGACGAGGAATTCAATTGGCTACTGATCCAACCACTGATCTCGACGGCTTCGTCCACGAGTCTCCCTTCGCCGAGTTATTGGACATGAGGGTGAGCGACCCCGACGACGGCTCCAGCGTCGTCGTCATGCCCATCAACGCCCGACATCTACAGCAGGCTGGAAGGGTCCAAGGGGGGATCGTGGTGGCCCTGGCTGATTATGCCATGTACCGCGCCATCAAGGCCCTACTGAAGCCCGGAGAGGGCACCACCACCATCGAGATCAAGGTAAATTTCCTCGCCGCCGCGCGGAAGGGTGAGTTGACCGCCACCGCCAATATCATCAGTCCGGGACGCCGGCTCATGGTGGGTGAGATGGAAGTCAAAGACCAGGACGGCAAGCTGATCGCCCAGGGTCTGGGCACATATATGGTGCTTCAGCCGCGAAACTAGACCCGCGCATCTTTGTGTTTGGGTGCGGCCTTGATTGTTGCCTGTCCCGGTAGACAATCTTGGTTTTGGGGATGGGCTGGTGTATAATTTGGCTTGGCTTTCCAGCCTGGAGGTATCTCCTCATGAAAATCCCCATGAAAGTGGACTATGGGGTGCGGGCGCTGGTGGAATTGGCCCTACATTACGGTGAGGGTCACACCCAAACGGCGGTCATCGCCAGACAGCAGGGCATCCCCGAAGCCTATCTCGACCAGTTGATGACCTCGCTCAACAAATTCGGCTTCGTTCAGAGCCGGAGGGGGCCGCAGGGTGGTCATGCCCTGGCCATGGACCCCAAAGACATCGACCTGAACATGGTGATGGAACGCCTGGATAGCAGCAATTCCCCGCTGGACTGCCTCATCAACCCCCATGATTGTGTTTTCTCCCACACCTGCGCGCAGCAAGAAGTGTGGCAGACCGTTGAAGCTACGATCCGCGATGTTCTGAGCAATATCACAGTGGCTGACCTGGCTGAACGCCAGTCGAGCCTGGCCGGGAAAGCGGCCCTGCCGGTCTCGTCCTAGACTGGTTGGCGCTCCTGGCGGCCTCGGCACCACGCTCAATTTTGCTTGACAACCACTTTTGCCAGCTATAGACTCAAAAAGTTGATGAATACAACGAACCGACAATCAAATCGCACCTGTACGTGTCCGCCCACATAGGGGCGGGCAACAACTTCTGTACATCTGAAGCCTGCGCCCACCCAATCTGAGGAACCCCTTTGGGTAAGCGCGGGTTTTTTATTGCGAACCAAACATTCGGTCCTATCACTGGCCAGCCGAGGCACCCATCGGTGTCCGGGCACATCTAAACCAAAGTACTCACGGAAGTACCGGGAAAAACGAGGAGGGTCCAACCCATGGCCGAACAGCCCCTAACGCTCACACCGGAGCAAGTAAAGCGGTACAGCCGCCACATCATCATGAGTGACGTTGGTAGCAAGGGTCAGCGCGCTCTGATGGGCGCCAAAGCCCTGATCATCGGCGCCGGCGGGCTTGGTTCTCCCTCCGCCATCTACCTGTCATTAGCCGGAGTTGGCACCGTCGGCATCGTCGACTTCGACGTAGTTGAACTGTCCAACCTGCAGCGCCAGGTCCTGCACCATACCGCCGACGTGGGCCGGCCAAAGGTCCAGTCCGCTATCGACAACATCAAGGCTTACAACCCGGACGTGAATGTGGTCGTGCACGAGACCCGTTTGGAGTCCGAGAACGCCATGGAGATCATCAGCCAATATGATCTGGTGATTAACGGCGCCGACAACTTCGCCACCCGGTACCTGGTGAACGATGCCTGCTATCTACTGAACAAGCCTCTTGTCGATGGCAGCATACTGATTTTCGACGGTCAGGCCACCGTCTTCCTGCCGGGCGAAGGCTGCTACCGCTGCCTGTTCCCGTCGCCGCCGCCTCCGGGCATGGTCCCCAACTGCGCCGAGGCCGGCGTGCTGGGCGCCTTGACCGGCTTGGTTGGCAGCATCCAGGCCACCGAAGCCCTCAAATACTTCCTGGGCATCGGCGAGTCCCTCAGCTCACGGCTGCTCCTCATCGACGCCCTCAGCATGACCTTCCGCGAAGTGCGCCTGAAGAGAAACCCGGCCTGCCCGCTGTGCGGAGACAACCCCACAGTCACCGAGTTGATCGACTACGAGATCTTCTGCGGCATAGCAGAGCCCCACGAACCTGCGGTGGTAGGTTCCGACTAGATTAAGATCAGGGGCGTCTAGAAAGCGGACGCCCCTTTTGGCACCAGTGCCCCCAAATCCACGGCAGAACATCGGTAGATACAAGGTTTATGGTTACTAGGCTCACCTACAAAGGCATCATCGACACCATCGGCAACACCCCCCTCGTTGAACTGCAGCGTATGACTCCCAAAGAGGGCGTGCGCATCTTCGCCAAGTTGGAAGGACAGAATCCCACCGGCAGCGTCAAAGACCGCATCGCTCTCAAGATGATCAAGCAGGCAGAACGGGACGGAGAGATATCCGCCAACCGCACAATCTTGGAGCCCACCAGCGGCAACACAGGCATCTCACTTGCCATGATCGGCAGACTCAAGGGCTACAAGGTCGCCGTGGTCATGCCTGAAAATGTCAGCGTGGAGCGGGTCCAGCTACTCGAAGCGTATGGGGCCGAGATCATACCCTCCGACGGCACCCGCGGCACGAATGGCGCCATCGAGGTCGCTCAAGACCTGATCGAGAAACGGGGCAGCGATTATTTCATGCTGTACCAGTACGGCAACAGCGGAAACCCCGACGCCCACTACGAGACCACCGGCCCCGAGATCGTCGAAGCCCTGCCCGATGTCAATATGTTCGTGGCCGGTCTGGGCACAGGCGGCACGTTGATGGGAGTGGCCCGCCGGTTGAAAGAACACAACCCGGATACCAAGATCGTGGCCGTGGCGCCCGAACCCGATGATTTCATCTCGGGGCTGCGCAGCCTTGAAGAAGGATTCATCCCCCCAATCTTGGACATCAGCGTTCTTGATTCCAGGATGTTGGTTAACAGCTTTGACGCTTTCGCCACCGCCAAGCGGCTTCTAGCCGAAGAGGGCATATTCGCCGGCGTCTCGTCAGGCTCCGTCGTCTACGGGGCGATTCGCCAGGCTGAGCGCATGGACGAAGGCGATATCGTCTGTCTACTGGCCGACGGAGGCTGGAAATACCTGAGCACCGCCCTCTGGACCAAGGACTATGACCAGCTTGCAAAGGAAGCCAAGGGTAAGATCTGGTGGTGACCGGGACCTCTACGGGGTCTTGAAGCTGGCGTGATTCTCGCCAAGCCAGGATTTTCTGCCGGTCGAAGGGGTAAAGAAATCGATGCAAGGCCTTTTTGAAGCCATTCCGGGCCAATCTTCCAGGCACGCTGGGCAACGCATGGGTCTGAGGCTGATTAGGGGTGAAAAAACTTGAAACATCAGCCGTGGCGATGCTATACTGGCGCTACATATAAGCCTTCCTTAGAAAGCGGGGTATAAACCCGCTTTCTTGCTGATGGAGACCAACGTTTTCCGTCCGGGAATCGGGAGGGGTGCGAACCAATGAAAAGTGATTTTCTGATTGCGTTGACCCAGTTGGCGGCAGAGCGCCACCTGCCCCGTGAACAAGTACTCGGGGCGATTGAGGTTGCCCTGGCGTCAGCCTTCAAAAAAGACAACCCTGCTTCAGGGCAAAATATATCTGTCACGCTCAACCCCAATACTGGGGAAGTAAGTGTTTTTGCGCTGAAAACTGTAGTGGAAACGGTTGAGGACAGCGACAAAGAAGTCACTGTTGCGGACGCCCAGTTCATCAAGAAGGGCGCCGAGTTGGGTGACGAGGTCGCGGCCGCCGAGCCACTGCCCCATAACGCCAGCCGTATCGCGGCGCAGACCGCCAAGCAGGTGGTGCTGCAACGCCTCCGCGAAGCGGAGCGGGACCTTCTCTATCAAGAGTTCCAGCAACACGAAGGCGATATCGTCTCCGGTGTGATTGAACAGGCCGAGCCCGGCCGTACCATCACACTAGACCTGGGACGCGCCCAAGCAGTCCTGCCTTTTGAAGAACAGGCGCCCAACGAGCGCTACCGCAAGGGACAGCGCACCAAGGTCTATCTGATCAGCGTTAGAAGCACGCCCAAGGGACCGGAGATCCTGGTCTCCAGAAGCCATAAGAACATGCTGAAACGGCTGTTCGAGATTGAAGTACCCGAAGTCTACAACGGCGTGGTTGAGATTAAAGCTATCGCCCGCGAGGCTGGGTTCCGCAGCAAGGTCGCGGTGAGCGCCACACAGGCCGGCATCGACCCGGTCGGCTCTTGCATCGGCATCCGGGGCAACCGGATCCAGAGCATAGTGAATGAACTTCAGGGCGAGAAGATAGATATCGTATCTTGGGACGAAGAGCCCAAGAACTTCATCACCAACGCTCTCAGCCCTTCGGAACCGGTCCATGTGGAACTGTTCGAGCAGGAACAGACCGCCATCGTGGTGGTGCCGGACCGGCAACTCTCTCTGGCCATCGGCAAAGAGGGCCAGAATACCCGTCTGGCCGCCCGGTTGACCGGTTGGAGACTGGACATCAAGGGCATGACCGAATGGGAAGAGATCAAGGAAAGCACGCAGTCTAAGGCCGGCGCGGCAGTGGCTGATGATTCGGATTCTGCGGTTGTCGAAGCAACTGACGCCGAAGAAGCCGTGGAAGAAGCGATCGCCATCGTCGAAGAGGCTGGCGCTATCGCAGCCGAAGAAGCGGCTGCCGGCGAGCACGTCCCCGCCGAATCTCCTGTGGCGGAAGCCGAAGTCGAAGCTCCAGTTGAAACCGCAGATGAAGACAGCATCCTTGAGGCCCTGATCAGGGAAGAGGAAGACCAAGCTACCGGCGAAGAAACGGCCGAGCCCGTCGCCGCTGAAGGCCTCAGCGTGGAAGACCTAGGCGCCTTCACCATTGACGACGTTGAGTTGTCCGAAGATGACGACGATGACGATGACGAGGAAGAGGAAGAGGAAGGCGAGCTGCCTGACTTTAATGATCTGCCGGTGCTGATTCCCGACGCGGGCAAGATCCGGTTCGCCGAAGATATCGTCGAAGAGTTTCGAGGCGGCGGCCGTGGTGGCCGGCGCAGAAGGGGCGGTGGAGCCCGAGGCGGTGCACGCGGTGGTGGAGCCCGCGGCGGCGGAGCTGCTGCCGGCGGTGGCCGCTAAGACCTTCCCAGATTTGTCCCCGACCGAAAACGCTGGGGAAACTCAAGCGCAAACGGGTGGGATGTTCTCCGGAGGTACGGCCTTGCCAAAGAACCGACATGTTCCCGAACGGAGTTGCGTGGCCTGTGGCGCCAAGATGCCCAAGTCACAGCTTGTTCGAATCGTTCGCACCGGTCAGGGACCGATCATTGTCGACATCAGCGGAAGGGAGTCTGGAAGAGGGGCTTACCTCTGCCACATTCCCGAGTGCTGGGACCGGGCGCTTGGCAAGAGGGCGTTGGAGCGAAGTTTCAAACAAGCTCTCTCCACTCAAGACCTGGGACCGGTCCGGACCTACTACGAATCGGACATCGCCCCACCGGCTACGGCGCCTTAATTTTAAGACTCAAATTGGATGTGTAGATGACTTCTGACGGACGACCCACCACAGTGGACGAAGCAGGCTCAGCTCCAAGACCCCGCAAGGCTTCCGAGCGGCGGGCCCAGTCCCGCGCATTGGTCCTTCCCGAGACCATGACGGTCCAATATCTTGCTGAGGTCTTGAATCAAAATCCCATTGACGTGATCAAACAACTGATGCGCAATGGAATCATGGCGTCCATGAACCAGGTGATCGACTATCAAGTAGCCACTCTGGTATCCACTCCTCTGGGGATCCGCACCAGCATGGCCGAAGCGCCCACCGCGGCCAAAGGACCGGCTGCCAAAGGAGCCGCCACGGAAGACGCCGCCGATCTGGTTGTGCGCCCGCCGGTGATCACTGTTCTCGGACACGTTGACCATGGCAAGACGTCTCTGCTGGATTCCATAAAGAACTCCAAGGTCGCTGACCGGGAGGTCGGTGGCATCACACAGCATATCGGGGCCTACCAGGTTGAATCGAACGGCCACCCGATAACTTTCCTGGACACGCCGGGTCACGCGGCATTCACGGCCATCCGGGCCAGGGGAGCACGTGTCACCGACATAGCGGTGCTGGTCGTCGCGGCAGACGACGGTATCATGCCCCAGACGTTGGAAGCCATCAACCATGCCAAGGCGGCCGAAGTACCGATAGTAGTCGCCATCAACAAGATGGACCTGCCCGGCGCCGACCCTGAACGGGTAAAGCGCCAGCTCAGCGAGCAAGAGCTCCTGGTTGAAGACTGGGGAGGCGATGTCATCTCGGTAGACGTTTCAGCCAAGACCGGCGACGGCATCGACAATCTGCTGGAGAACCTGCTGCTGGTGGCGGAGATCGGCGAACTGAAAGCCAATCCCAATAAACCGGCCCAGGGCGTGGTCATCGAAGCGAAACTGGACCGGAAACGGGGACCCAGCACTACCGTCTTGGTCCAAGAAGGGACACTGAACATCGGCGATTTCATCGTAGCCGGCGGCGCCTATGGGCGGGTAAAGGCAATGTCCGACGACCAGGGCAAACCCATACGATCCGTCCTGCCTGGCTATCCGGCCGAAGTCCTGGGATTTAGCTCAGTACCCGAGGCCGGGGACCAATTGACCGTCGCAACCAACGAGCGCGAGGGCCGGTCCTTGGCCGAAGCCAGCGGCAAGTCCAACGCTGGAACTTCCGGACAGGGCCGCGCCCTCACTCTGGAAGAAGTGGTCAACCAGGTAGGCACCGACGAGGTCAAAGAACTGAACCTGGTGGTCAAGGCCGATGTGCAGGGTAGCGTGGAAGCTGTCCGCGGGGCTTTGGAACGATTGGTGGACGAAGACGCCACGGTGCGCGTGCTGCACTCCGGCTGCGGTGCCGTAACGGAATCGGACATCCTCTTGGCGAGTGCGTCTGAGGCCATCGTCATCAGTTTTTCCATCGGGGCCGAGCCTAGCGCAGAACGTCTGGCGGACCGCGTGGGCGTGGAGATTCGCCACTACAACATCATCTACCAGTTGATAGACGACGTGGAAAAAGCCCTCCACGGGATGTTGGACCCGGTCTACACAGATGTCATAGTTGGCCGTGCCGAAGTCCGCGAGATATTCGAAGGCCGCCGCGGCACGCAGATCGCAGGTTGCCGCGTCTCCGAGGGCAGAATGGTCCGGAACGGAGATGTACGCGTGGTCCGGGACGGCGCCGTGGTCGAGGACAGCACGATCAGCAGCCTCAGGCACTTCCGCGAAGAGGTGAACGAGATGAACGCCGGCACCGAATGCGGTATCGTCCTCCAGGGATTCAACGATTTCCAGGAAGGCGATATCGTGGAAGTCCACCGTCAGGAGCGGGGTCGGCGCTAGCCTGACCCATCCCCGGGGGTTTCAGCCCAATGGGCCACTCTCCCTAGCATCTATCTCCAAAGGTACCTGCCATGTCGCGACGCACCGACCGTATCAATGAACAGTTGCGTGAAGAGATCAGTACCCTCCTAACGCGCCAGGTAAAAGACCCGCGCCTGAACGCGGTTATCAGCATCACCCGTGTGGTCTCCAGTGGGGACTTGCGCAGCGCCAGGGTCTACATCAGCGTCATGGGCAATCAGGAAACTAGAGAAGCCGCCTTGGCTGGCATGCAATCGGCCGCGTCGTACCTGCGCCGCGAACTTCGCGACCGCATCAACATGAAGCACACTCCCTTCTTGTCCTACCAGCTGGATGATTCCCTGGAAGAAGCAGACCAGGTGCTCCGGTTGATGAATCGGGTTAAACCCGAAGACGAAATGATTGAAGAACAGGCGACTCAGTCTCCAAAGATCCCGGGCGGCGGTTAACATGGCCAACGGGCAGTCCAACGCCAAGCCAACGGCCGTAAACGGCTATATCAACCTGTTCAAACCATCCGGTATAACCTCGATGGACGCCTTGCGCCAGATCAAACGAATGACTGGGCAACGCAAGAAGGTCGGCCACGGCGGCACCATAGACCCACTGGCCCGGGGAGTGCTGCCGGTGTGTTTCGGCCAGGCGACCCGACTGATGGACCATATCGTCGGCGGCGTTAAGCGGTACCGCGTCGAGATCACCCTGGGAGTCACAACCACCACCTATGATGCGGAAGGAGAAGTGGTCAAGACTGGCGACCCCCAAAGACTAACTGAGAGTATGGTCGAAGAGAGTTTGCGGCCTTGGATCGGCCGCGTTAAGCAGACACCTCCGATGTACAGCGCCATCAAGATCGATGGCAAGAGGCTTTACAAACTGGCCCGTGCCGGCATCGAGGTTGAACGCGAGGCCCGCTCGGTTGATATCCACGACATCAGGATCATAGAATTCAAATCCCCAAAATTGGTCTTGGAAGTGGACTGTGGAGGCGGGACTTATATCCGCTCTTTGGCCCACGACGTCGGCGAGGCGTTGGGATGCGGTGGCCACGTGGCCGACCTAGTCCGTTTGCTGTGCGGAGGATTCCCGGCCGAGGAATCGGTGACCCTGGAGCAACTTGAAGCAGCAGGGGACGGACTGGACGGCTGGCAAGAACACCTTTACCCGGTCGACCGGGTCTTGCGGGACCTGAAGAGCATCACATTGGACCGCCAAGCTGAAGAACATCTGCGCCACGGTCAGGCCGTGACTCTGGGTGGGCCCGAACTGGACACCGGTTACCTTGAGGAGCGCCGCGCCTATAATTCCGAAGGCGTGTTCATGGCGTTGGTGCGCTTCGACCGGCCCACCAATTCGTGGCAGCCGGCCAAGGTCTTCCAGATAGACGCCCCTTCCCCCTACGCCCCGGCCTCAGTCTAACCAGACTTAACGCCGCACCTAGCTGCTCCTTATCCGCACTAACTCTTACTTATGGTGGAATTTATCGATATTAGCCCGAACTCTTTATCAATTCGACATGGATATCTCATAAATTCTTGACAATCTCCATTCAAATTGTATAGTTGTTGACGTTACGTAAACCTGGCTACGAATAAGGTTTACGGACCACCTAGATTAACACTACGAGCGTACCGAAACATTGGGGGGAGGACAACATGGAAGCGTATTGCTTCAAGTGCCGAAATAAGCGGGAGATATCCGGTCCTAGGCAAGTGACGCTGAAGAACGGCCGTCCCGCCACCCAGGGCGTTTGCCCTGAATGTGGGACCAAGGTGTTCCGGATCGGCAAACCTTCCTAAAGCCTTAGATCAAAACTGCAAGCCAAAGATTAGAGCAGATGCTTTAAGACTTAGCTTCAGGCCGGATGAGCGGCCGGGAAGCCTAGCTTGGCCAGCAGTTTCTGTGGGTTCCTCTCCAGCAGAGCGTGGACCTCGTCATCGTTGAGGCCCGCGCCTTTGGCAACCTTCTGCCGAATGTCGGGGGTGAGCAGGTCGTCCGGCTCATGGGCGTCCGAATCCAGTACTGTGATTGCACCCGCTTCTTTGGCGGTCTTTACGACGTGTCCGTTGGCCAAGCTGTGGCCCTTTCTGGCCGACACTTCAAGGTAGATTCCTTTCTCCGCGGCCAACCGGGCTTCTTCGATGGTGATCAGTCCCGGGTGTGCGAGCACGTCGACAAAGTCCGAACGCAAGGCCGCCTCGTTGGTGCCCGGCTCTACCGGTTCCACCGGCGTCTCCCCGTGCACCGCGACCAGCTTGGCGCCCATCTCTTTGGCCGTGCGCGCCACCAGGTCGATGTCATCCTTGGGCACGTGGGTAATCTCCACGCCGGGCAAAGCAAGAATGTCCCAGCGTTTGGTCGCCTGACCGCAATCAATGACGAGGGTTTTAACCACGTATTCCAAGTTCCCCAACCCCACGTGGTCAGTGACTGCCATGGCCCGATAACCGCGCACGTGCGCCTGGCGTATCAACTCGATGGGCGACAGCACGCCGTCGCTGAGAAAAGTGTGGGTGTGGAAATCGTACATCTGGCTGCTCCAAGTCGTCTAAGCGGTACAGCGATCCCATTGATGGTACTTCTATTAGGGTCTGACCGCGCCAGACTAAGTATAGAATCAGGCCGAAGCTTTAACAAGAATCGGGAGAAGGACCGGCGCCGACGCCAGAACTTGGTTCATTGACAGCGATTTTGACCCCGCCTACAATTGCGCAGGCACGGTTGGCGCTGTGTGAGCCCGATAGATTCACATCTGGAGAACCTGATATGGTAGAAGCGCCGGAGACCGTTCTCCCGGACGCTGGCGAACACGCCTCCTGTGGCCAATGCGGCCGTCATTCCGGGAAGCGGTGGTCTTTCGCTTTCGGGAAACCCGTCCCAAAGGGAGCACCCGGCGAGGGCATCATAGTTAAATGCTCCCGGTGCGCCATACGGCACCGTCCCATGGTACGGCGGTCTTTGATGGTGGCTGTGGTTGTCGGGTCGCTGTTGACCCTGCTCAACCAGGGCGACATCCTCTTTGCCGGGAGTTGGACGGCCGCCCTCTACTGGAAGATTCCTGTAACCTATTGCGTCCCTTTCTGTGTGGCTACCTACGGAGCGCTCAGCAACGCCCGCCGCTGAATCTATCAATAGGAATTAAGTTAAAAAGGCCCCGTTCTTCCGAGGAAGAACGGGGCCTTTTTTGCCTGACGCTTTCCCTCGATTCACTAACCCAGGTTGCGGATCACAGAGACCACTTTCCCGTGGACTTCAACGTTCTCCGCAGGACTATAGATGGGCTCCATGGTGCTGTTGGCCGGCTGCAGGCGGACCTGACTGCCCTCCGCGTAGAACTTCTTGAGGGTCGTCTCTTCTTCTTCCTTGAGCCAAGCAACCACCATTTCGCCATTGTTGGCGACGCTGGACGGCTTGATAATCACAACGTCACCGTCGTCGATCAGCGCATCGATCATCGATGTTCCGTTCACCCTCAGGGCGAACAGTTTTCCGTGCTGACGCAACAGTTCGGGCGAGATCTCCACCGTATCGAACTCTTGGCTGGCCTCGGATCCCTCGACGCTCCAGGCCGGTATGGGAGTGCCGGCGGCGATGAGGCCCAAGATCTGTACCCGGGGAGCATTGGAGATCGGCTCGCCTTCCTGGTCCAGTATCTCGATGCCTCGGGCGACGTCTTGCCTCCGGTTGATATACCCCGCCTCCCGCAGTTTTTCCAAGTTATAGTCCACAACGGAGGTGGAGCTGATCTCACACGCTCTCTGGATGTCCCGCACGGTAGGCGGGATACCCTTATCGGAGTAGGACTCCTGGAGGAACGCCAGTATTCGTTGTCTGCGTGGCGGCATCTTTTTGCTTGTAACCATCTTTTCCTTTAACGCCTTGACGGATTCAGGAACTGATTCAGCGCCTTAACATAAAAACTTATGTTCTGTATTAGGCTAGCAAAGGCCCTGCCGCCTGTCAACGATTCTGTGTCACGATACCACCAAGCGGGCGATGGTCCAGCAATTTAAAAACCCGCCTTTGCTTGATGCAAGGGCGGGTTTTGTTTCCTGATTATTCGCCTGAATCTATTCGGAAGCGGCCTTCATCTTGTTCAAGCGGGCCGCCATGCGTGACTTGCGGCGATTGACGTTGTTCTTGTGCAAGATGCCTTTCTGCCCGGCCCGGTCCAACGTGCTCAGCGCGGCGTTGACGGCGATCTCAGCCTCGGCCACATCACCGGACTCAACGGAACGCAAAGCGTTGGCCATTGCGGACCGGGTCTCGGTACGGTCTCCCCTGGTGCGTACGGCCCTCTTTACTTGCTGACGGCCTGCCTTCTTTGCGGGCAACTTGCTCCTCCTAAGGTCATCTGGGCCGGCTCCTGGGCGTTGGGTCCGCAAAAGATAATAGGCGCGGACCCGACTTTACGAAAGCCGACGCACCTATTATAAACCAATTTAGAGCAGTTTCCAAAGGGACTGCCGGCCCCGGATAAAACTCGCGGCTAAACTCCGGATCAAACGTCTAGGTTCTGCACGCTGCGGGCATGTGCTTGGATAAAGCTCTTGCGGGGTGCAACCAACTCACCCATCAGGGTGGTGAAGGTGTCATCAACCTCTAGGGCATTATCGATGGTAACGCCAAGCATCTGCCTGGTCTCGGGATTCATGGTGGTTTCCCACAGCTGGTCCGGGTTCATCTCTCCCAAACCCTTGTAACGCTGGATCTGAGGATTACGGCTGCCATTCAAGTTGGCCAGGTATTCGTCCTTCTCCTCCTCGGAGTAGGTGTATTCAATCTTCCTGCCGGTCTGTATGCGGTAAAGCGGCGGCTGCGCGATATACAGGAACCCCTGCTCGATCAGCGGCAACATCCTTCTGTAGAAGAAGGTCAGTATCAACGTCCGGATGTGGGAGCCGTCCACATCGGCGTCGGTCATGATTATGATCTTGTGGTAGCGGATCTTCGACGGGTCGAATTCCTCGCCTTCACCGGCGCCCAGCGCGGCAACCATGGCGCGAATTTCCTCATGGCCTAGGATCTTGTCCGGCTGCTGCAGGACACGTTCCACGTTAAGGATCTTGCCCTTCAGCGGCAGGATGGCCTGGAAATGCCTATCTCTGCCCATTTTGGCCGAGCCTCCGGCCGACTCACCCTCAACGATGTACAATTCTGATTTGGCGGGGTCTCGCTCGGCGCAGTCGGCCAATTTTCCGGGCAGCGACGACCCATCCAGGGCGTTCTTGCGTATCACCAGGTCGCGGGCGCGTTTGGCCGCTTCCCTGGCCTTCTGGGAGGTCAGGCACTTTTCAACCACCCGCTTGCTGTCGGTCGGGTTCTCTTCCAGGTAGCGGTTCAGGCCTTCGCTGACCACCGAGTCCACGATACCCCGGACCTCTGCGTTGCCCAGCTTGGTCTTCGTCTGACCCTCGAATTGGGGATCGGTCAACTTAACGCTGATGACGGCCGCCAGTCCCTCGCGGACGTCCTCGCCGGTTAGATTGGACTGATCGTCCTTGATGTATCCCTGTTTCCTCGCAAAGTCATTAATCACCCTGGTCAGCGCGGTACGGAAGCCCGTCATATGGGTCCCGCCCTCTTCGGTGTTGATGCAGTTTGCGAATGAGAATACGGTCTCTGAGAAAAGGTCGTTATATTGGACGGCCACTTCTACCGAGGTCTCGTCAACTATCTTCTCGAAATAGAAGGGAGTGGACTGAACGGTCCGGCGGTTCCTATTGACGTTTCGGACCAGGTTGGCGATACCGCCGTCGAAGAAGTAGGTGCGTTCGATGTCCCCGTGGCGGCGTTCTTGGTGCCAATGGCTGGTGAAATTAATCTCCAGTCCCTTGTTCAGATAGGCGATCTCTTTGAAATGGGAGATCAGTAACTCAAAATCATATTCGATGACCGGGAAGATATCCCGGTCGGGCTTGAACATCACCGTGGTGCCGTGTTCCGTGGTTTTTTCGCCCTTCACCAATTGGGTGGTTGGTTTTCCCCGCTCGTATTCCTGGCTGTACATCCAACCTTGGCGGCGTACTTCGGCGCGCAACTCCTCGGAGAGCGCGTTCACCACCGACCCGCCAACGCCGTGCAGACCGCCGGTGACCTTATAGGCGCCGCCGCCGAACTTGCCGCCGGCGTGCAGGGTGGTCATCACCGTCTCCAGAGCGCTCTTGCCGGTCTTGGGGTGTTTGTCGATGGGGATACCGCGGCCGTTGTCCACCACGGTGATCCAACCATCTTCCGATATAGCGATATCGACGCTCTCGCAGAAGCCGGCCATCGCTTCGTCCACAGCGTTATCCAATATCTCGTAGATCAGGTGGTGTAGACCACGTTGGTCAGTGCTTCCGATGTACATTCCAGGGCGGATGCGCACTGCCTCCAGGCCTTCTAGGACCTGGATATCTTTTGCTGTATATTGGCTTGCTTGGGCTTGTGTCATGTTGTTAATTCACCATAGAGATTCGTTGGGCGAACAAGGAAAAAATCACACGTGGAGCCGGGGGTTTCAAAAGGTAGCGTCTGATGTTTTTCAGACTAGATATACTATACCAGATTTGAGGCTAAATAGCCTCAAAATAAAGCCTCTGGAGCGCTTTTTTATGTCATCTTGGGGCCCAAAACAGACACCATCCGAAATTCTGTGCCTGAAGGGCGAATCGAATCGCGGATATTTATGTGTAACTGGGGCAACATTCGGCATGTATAGCTTCGATCAGTCTTATGCCATGACCGTTTTTCGTCAACAACAGCCTGTCAGTTAAATAAAAAGGGCGCCGACCAAGAATCCTCGGTCCGCGTTTCTTAAATCTGGTTGAAATTGAGTCTAAATTACGTTAATTTTGGGAATATCCGGCGGAAGATCCCCGGTGAACCCTCTTCGTGCACCATAAACGGCCTAACTTCGGTGTTCCAAACAGGTGTGACCATGGGACTCCACGCCTTCCATCCCTCCCCATTTACCACGTCCATCGACTCCATCTCATGGACCGTGGTGTACTTGGGGGCCCCCATGACTGCCTCGAACCGCCGGGCCCGGATATAGCCGGGTATCTTGGTCGCTTCGGGCAAGCGCTCGGTGTTGTAAGCCTTGTTGAACTTGGCGTCGAGCTCTTCGGGCACCGACATCCGCCCCACCAACAAGACCGGCGACATATCGGCCTGCGCGGTCTCCTCCGGAACGTTATCTGGGTAGATGCGGGTGTATAGGTTCCTGATATAAGCAGTGCCGATGACGCTTGGGGACATCCGCTTGGACCATTCTGTCGGCTCCTTCAGCCACTTCTGCCAGGCGTTGGAATGCCAGGTGTCGGCGGACTCTAGCTCATAGCAGGCCAGGTAGCGAGGTCCTCCCTGGACCGCCTCGTAGCGGGCCGCATTGAGCACACCGGGGATGGAAAGCCGCTCTGGGATATGCTCCTCGTTGTACCAACGGTTGTACTCTTCGTCATTCTCAGCCGCCACGTCGCTGTAGACCATCAGCAGGCCGTTGCCTTTTTTCGCTGCCATTTTTACCTCCGGTTTTTCAATCGATAAACGTTCGAGTTAGTCTCCCGAATAATACATCTGACCGGTCTTATAGCTATCCAGCGCGTAACCCATCGCTAAAAACAGGGGCTCCGGTGGATCTTCAAGTGGGAACCAACCGCTGGCGATGAACGCGTCCGGCTCTTTCAAGACTGGTTCTTGACCGGAGATGTCGCCTAGAAACTCGATGTCCACGTAGTGTTTGCCATAGGCGATGATATTGCTCAGACAGAGGAACCGCAGGTCGCCCACGGTCACCCCCAACTCCTCCATGGCCTCTCGCCGGGCGCATTCCTCCAGTGTCTCGCCGTTCTCCAGGTGACCGCCGGCGGAAGCCCAGGTGTCTTCGCCGTGGGCGCCGCGCCGTTTGGCCAAAAAAACTTGCCCGTCACGTACGAAGATCACGCCTACGCCAACCTGGGGTCTCCCCTGCGATTTCATTGATTCTGCCGCCATGGCGCCGAGTATAGCACGGGGTTTTGGAAGCTTCCTCCAGCACGGTTCCTTGTCCAATCGGCAGCTTGTCCTATAATGGGCCGGTATTTGGCCTCAGTTAGGGCAATCGGGAGGGACACGTATGGCCGGAGCAGACCGAAAAGTCATAACCAGCAGCCAGGCCCCCAACCCCTTGGAGCTTATTCCTTGGGCATCAGCGTAAGCCCCGGAAAGCTCGTCTACATCGCGGGCCAGGTTGGCGTCGACTCCAACGGCAACTTGGTGGGCAAGGGCGACCCCGCAGCCCAGACCCGGCAAGCATTGGAGAACGTCGGTCATGTCTTGGCCGCCGCCGGAGCGGGATTCAGCGACGTTGTCGAGTTCACTACCTACGTGGTCGGCCGCTCGTCAGTCCAGGGATATCTGGATGGCCGCGGCGAAACTTATCCGACGATCTACCCTGACGGCGAGTTCCCAACCAACACCCTCTTGGTGGTGGCCGGCCTGGTCAACGAAGACTTGCTGGTTGAGATCAAAGCCGTGGCGGCGCTGCCGTAGGCTAGTCGATATATTCGGCACCGGACGATTCCGGCGTTTGGAGGCATAATTTGGCCAATCAAGAACGGCTGGTAACAACTCTGATGGAACTGATCAGGATCGACAGTCCCAGTGGCGAAGAAGATGCCATGGACGCGGAGGTTAGCACCCGTCTGGAGTCCTTGGGCCTTAAGGTGTCCCACGACTCCTATAACAATGTTATCGCCCAATTGCCGGGAGAGGGGCTGCCCATCATGCTCTCAGCCCATCTGGACACCGTAGAGCCGGGCCGGGGCATCAAGCCGATAGTCGACGGCGGTGTGGTGCGGTCCGATGGCAGCACCATCTTGGGTGGCGACTGCAAAGCCGGGGTGGCCATCGTTCTCGAGGCACTGAGGGCGGCTATGGATTCAGGAGACGGCAACCGGGCCATCGAGGTCGTGTTCACCCGTCACGAAGAGGGCGGGCTGGTAGGCGCCCACCACCTAGATTTCAGTATGGTCTCGGCCAAATCGGGAGTGGTCTTCGACGGTGAAGGTCCGCCCAACCGCATCATCCTCTCCGCCCCATCCCAGAACGTGGTCACCGCCCAAATAACCGGACGGGCCGCCCATGCCGGTCTGGAGCCCGAAAAAGGCATCTCCGCGTTGCTCATCGCCGCCGAGATACTGGGCCAGCTCCCCTTGGGCCGTATCGATGAGGAGACCACGGCCAACATCGGCCGTTTGGAAGGCGGTCTGAAACGCAATATCATCCCCGAGCAAGCGTTCTTGGACGGCGAGTTCCGGAGCCGCAACAACGAGAAACTGGCCGACCTGGAACGTAAATTCCGGGGAGTGTTCGATGAGGTCGCGTCCAGATATCCTAAGGCGAAGATCGACCTGGATATCGTTAACACTTATCAGGCGTACAATATCGATGCTGGCAACGAGGCTGTGGCCATCATCAGCCGAGCATTGGCGGGCATGGGCATGCCGCCGGTCTTAGAGACCACCGGCGGCGGTTCCGACGCTAACGTATTCATCGAGAAGGGCATCACAGCCATCCCGGTGGGGATCGGGGTGCGGGACTTCCACACCACCTGGGAAACAGCAATCATTGCCGAGGTTTTCCAGGGCGCCCAGATGTGCGAGGCCGTTATAAGAGGCGCCTAGCCAGCAAATCAGTCCCGATCAATCCGCTGATCAAGGCAATTATTCCGGCAACCCTTGCCCATACCCGAATCCTCCAAGGTTTGGTAACATCCCATACTGAGAGTCCAAAAATCTAACGGCCACCGCGCCGGAAGGAATAATCCTATGGCAGACCTGCCCAGCGAGAAAGCTATCCAGCGAATGAGGGTCTTCGTAGAGAAATTCACTGAAAAGTCCGGGACGTTCGTCTCTCCTGTCGAAGGGGTGACAGAGCAAGTTATCCTCGGATTGGCCCAAAACATAGACGACATCGGGCGGCCATTGTGTCCTTGCCGGTTCTACCCGGACAAGACTGAAGAGATCAAACACCGAACTTGGATCTGCGCCTGCGACGACATGCAGATCTACAAATATTGCCATTGCCTATTGTTCGTAAATAAAGACGGTTACCCAATCACCGAGTATCTCCCGGAAGGCCACGAAGCCCTGGAGTCCTACGGTGTGATAGAGGACCCAGAACCGGAGAAAGGCCGTCCGCTGCGGGACAAGGCCGCGGAAAGGGAACAGGAGCGGATCGACCGGCCTTCTTAATCGGCGCCCATCAAGAACTCACGCGAAAATGACCCCAACGGAGGAATCAAATGGCCACCATCAGCAAGAAGCGCCAACTGGGCCGCCAGGTTTCCATCGTAGGCGCGGGACTGTCCCAATTCGGCGCCTTCCCGGAAAAAGACACCCGCGACCTGTTCGTGGAGGCCTTTCAGGACATGGTCCAGAATATGGACCGCGGCTTCGATATCGAAGACATCGAATGCGCCTACGTGGGCAACTACTCCTCTGACCTCTTTGAGCACCAGGGTCACACCGCGCCCATCGTGGCCGACTGGCTCGGCATCACACCCATACCCATCACCCGCATCGAGAACGCCTGCGCCAGTAGCGGTAGCGCCCTTAGGGAAGGCGTGATGGCCATCGCCAGCGGCATGTACGATGTCGTTCTGGTCGGCGGCATGGAGAAGATGACCAACCTCCCCACCGACGGCGTAACCGACGTTCTGGCGTCGGCGGCCGACGGGCTATATGAAGTCCCGGCCGGCTTGACCTTCCCCGGCATCTTCGGAGCGATCGCCAAAGCCCATATGGACAAGTACGAAACCAACTTGGACCACCTGCTCAAGGTCGCCATCAAGAACCACAGCAATGGCGCTCTCAACCCTAAGGCGCAATTCCAACAGACGGTCACAGAGATGATGGAGCGCCGTATCTCCCGGGCCCAAGAACGCGGCCAGGAAGTGCCGGACTACAAGACCGACATGGACTTCCTGAACGACCCCAGGGCCAATCCCTGGATCGCCTGGCCGCTGCGGCTATACGACTGCGCACCCATCACCGACGGCGCGACCTGTGTGCTGCTGGTGTCGAAAGAGATCGCCCACAGCTTCGCGGACACCCCCATAGACATCGCCGGGATCGGCCAGGCCACCGGCAAGCCGCTCCACGACTCGGATGAACTGACTTCACTGTCGGCCGCCAAAGCCGCTTCCCAGCAGGCCTACGACATGGCCGGCATCACCGTTGCCGACATCGACCTCGCGGAGGTCCACGACTGCTTCACCATCGCCGAGATCGTGGCCACCGAGGACCTTGGGTTCTTCGCTCCGGGCGAGGGCCCTCGGGCGGTGGACGAGGGACGCACCGCGCGGGACGGCGACCACCCAATCAACACTTCAGGCGGGTTGAAGGCCAAGGGCCACCCGGTCGGCGCTTCGGGCGTCGGTCAGGTCATCGAGATCTACAAGCAACTGAGAGGAGAGGCCGGGGAACGCCAGGTGAAGAAGGCAGACCCAACGGTCGGCGTCACCCACAACGTCGGCGGCACCGGCGGGACCTGCGTGGTCAACGTGCTGCGACGGGAGTCGTAATCATGGCCAGTGAATTCAACTCGAGCGCCTTCTACAGCAAGCTGAAAGAGGAAAAAAAGCTAGTCGGTGTGAAGTGCCAGGACTGTGGCCATCTGTCCGCCGAGCCCCGGCCTATGTGCCCGGAATGCCACGGATTCAACATGGAGTGGCACCCATTCAGCGGCAGGGCCAAGCTGAGCACCTTTACCTGCATATCTATCGTACCCGTTAAGATGGCCGCCAAAGGCTACGGGCGGGACAAGCCGTATTGCACCGGGATCGTTGCCCTCGAAGAGGGTCCCCGGATCAGCGCTATGATCAACGGGGTCGACGGCACGAATCCCCAGAGCATCAAGACCGGAATGGAAATGGTCTTGGACGCCGACGACCTGGATGAAGAAGCTCCGGCGCTAGCCTTCAAGCCTGCTTAAAGAGCGTTAGTTCCAATAAATAAAAAAGTCCGCCCTCCCCACTCGGGGAAGGGCGGACTTTTTGATTCCTAGGATATCGGACTTGGCCTAATCGAAGCCGCGGGTGCCGACCCAACCATGGGCGGAGACGTCAATCATCTCGCCATTGGGACCGGTGTACTTTATCTCGACGTTGGCGTGGCGGGGACCGCCCATGCCCACGCCCAATGCCTTATTGACCTCGTCCATGGGAGCGGAATTATGCGCCGCCAGCTTGGCCTCAACGTCTTCCAGGTCCTCGACCTCGAAGCCGATGTGGTGGATGCCGCTGTACTCTTTCCCGCGCTCACCGGCTACCGCGTCATTCTGAAAGTCCAGAATGGCCATGTTGACGTTGCCGTCGCTGAGGAAGAATCCATTGGCGTTGGCGCTTTCAAGTTGAGCGATCTCGCGCAGTCCGAAGACTTCTTTGTAAAATTCGGCGGTCTTCGCCGCATCTTGGGTGGCAATGGCGATGTGCTTAATCTTGGGCATCTCGCTACCTCTCCTGCCGATTTTTGAGTGATCCCAGACGATGGGATTTGTGGGAGCAACGATACCACGTTTAGCGAAGTGATGTCACTTTGCCCGCCCCTGGATCAAAGCTTGGCCGGCCCTAGATTTCGGCCTGGTCCCGGCATCGGGTTTACACGGTGGCCCGCTGATCCTGCAATGGACGGTCTTAATCAATATTCGCGCCGTAGACTCTAAGTCTAGAATGAAAACAATCAAATTCATCATTGAACCGATGGGGCCGGAAGACTGGGAGGCGGTCCGGGAGATCTACCTCGAAGGCATCGCCACCGGCCACCCCACCATCGAGACAGAAGCCCCGCCCTGGGAACGCTGGAACAACAGTCACCGCCCGGACTGCCGTTTGGTAGCCAGGGATGGTGAACAGGTGGTCGGATGGGCCGCCTTGAGCCCTGTTCCATCCCGCCCCGTCTATTCCGGAGTAGCTGAAATGAGCGTTTATGTCGCTGCGCACTTCCGGCGCAAGGGAGCCGGAAGGCTCCTGCTAGACTCACTGGTCTCTGCCTCCGAGTCGGCCGGCTTATGGACCCTTCAGGCCAGTATACTGGTCGAAAATGAGGCCAGCATCGGCCTCCATTCCGCCTGTGGCTTCCGCACGGTTGGCACCAGAGAGCGCATCGGCCGCCTGCTACTGGCGGGACACCGTGCTGATGGAACGCCGTAGCGAAGCCGCTGGGGTTTAGTTTTCCAAATTTAGCCGACCAACGATCGGTCCTTCGACAAGTCCGATTCCATCGAGACCCTCGACCTTAGGTCAGGGCTCAGGATAAGCGGGAAAGACCGAACCGGACTCAATACTCACTATCCCGTGTGCGGTCAGGCTTCATGTTAGAATGATCTTGGCCGCCAGGCTGCCCCGTCTCGAGATATCACGGGCGTTGGCCTCGCGGACCACACCGTCTCGGATGTCTTCAAAGCGTCTTGGGACAACTCGGAGGATGTAAGCATGACAGCCCCCAATCGCATGAAATTCGGCGTCTTCATGGCTCCCTTCCACCGCGTGGGCGAGAACCCCACCCTGGCTCTGGAAAGGGACCTGGAGCTACTCCAATGGTTGGATACCCTCGGCTTTGACGAGGCCTATATCGGCGAGCACCACAGCGCCGGGTGGGAAACCATCGCATCACCAGAGTTGTTCATGGCCACCGCCGCCGAACGCACCCGCCACATCCGGCTGGGCACCGGCGTAACTAGCCTGCCCTACCACCATCCCTTCATGGTAGCCAACCGTATGGTCCAGCTCGACCATCTGACCAGAGGCCGGGTAATCCTGGGATGCGGCCCTGGCGCTCTCGCTTCCGACGCCTTGATGCTGGGAATAAAACCAGAGAGACAGCGGGCGATGATGGAAGAGTCGTTGGACGCCATCATGCGGCTGATGTCCGACCCCGAGCCCTACTCCGTCAAGACCGACTGGTTCGAGATGAACGAGGCCGTTCTCCAACTACGGCCCTACCAAGACCCCATAGTCCCCGTGGCCGTGGCCTCGGTGGAATCCCCTGCCGGCGTCACCCTGGCCGGTAAGCATGGGGCATCGGTCCTGTCTTTAAGCGTGCCCAGAGACACTATCCGTAAGACTTCCCTGGCTGAACTCTGGTCCATCGCCGAAGAGACGGCGGCCGAGCATGGCAAAGAGATGCACCGGGAAGACTGGGGTGTGGTGATGGGGATGCACCTAGCCGACACCAAAGAGCAGGCTTTCAAAGACATCCGGGAAGGCAGCGCCAGAGTGGTCACCGAATACTTCGGCCAGACCCTGGGCAACCCGACTCCGGACGTCCCCCGGGACCAGATCGTGGACTACATGGTTGACCACAACCAGTGGATCGTCGGCACCCCCGACGACTGCATCGCCGGCATCGAGCGGCTGCAGGAACTCACCGGCGGCTTCGGCAAATTCATGATGCGGGTTGAGGACTGGGCGCCCCGGGACAAGATCCACCGCAGTTATGAGTTGTTGGCCCGTTACGTGATGCCCTATTTCCAGGGCAGCCTGAAGGGGATCCAGACATCGAACCAGTGGGCCAGCGAACGCAAAGAGGCGCTCCAACAGAACCGCTACGTTGGAATCAAAGCGGCCACCGACCGGTTCGATGCCAGCAGAAGCAACGGGCGTTAGCTGGGAGCAATCAGCTATCCAGGTTAGATTAAAAGACGTCCCGCTAAATCGGGGCGTCTTTTTTATTGAATCCTTGAGGCTTATCGGTTCGTAGAATACTTGCCGGTCTGTTATATTTCATGCAAGGTAAGATATTAAAGACCAGTAGGACAGGTTTGTGTCGGCGTCTTGGGTCGGCCCAGGCGTAACAAGGCAGACATCATGCGCAAGACAAAGATCATGGTCACCATTGGTCCAGCATCCAGAGACCCGGACATGTTGGACCAACTCATCAGTCTGGGAATCGACTGCGCCCGCCTGAATTTCTCCCACGGGACATTGGACGAACACGCCCAGGTAATCGCCAACATCAGGCGACTTTCCCAGAAACACCGGCGCCCGGTGGCCATCCTCCAGGATTTGGGCGGCATCAAACTTCGCTTGGGAACCCTTGAAGAACCCATGCTCCTGAACCCGGGAGACACCGTGAGCTTGGTACCTGAATCATCGACGACCGAACCCGGCGTACTGCCTTTTCCTCAGCCAGGAGCGTTCAGGAACATAGCAGCCGGCCACAACATCTTCATCGCAGACGGCACCGTCCGTCTCGCCGTTACGGCGGCCAGTCCGTCCAGAGTGGATGCCACCGTCCTCTCATCCGGAGTTATCTCGTCGTTTAAAGGGGTGAATCTACCCGGCGTGCCCATTGACGACCCGGTTTTGACCGATCGGGACAAGATCGCCCTCGAATTCGGCGTTGAGCATGGCGTCGATTGGGTCGGCCTGTCATTCGTGCGAACCGCCGAAGACATCCTCTACGCCAGAGAGCATCTGAACGCGGCAGGCAGCAAGGCCTTGGTGATGGCCAAGCTTGAGCGAGGCGAAGGTGTCGACAACATCGATTCAATCTTGCCCGAGGTAGACGGCATCATGGTAGCAAGAGGTGATTTGGGTGTTGAGATCCCCATGGAGCGGGTGCCCATCGTCCAGAAGCAACTGGTGGCCAAGTCCAACGAAGCGGGAAAGGTTTCTGTCATCGCCACCCAGATGCTCTGGTCCATGGTAGTCGCCCCGGCGCCGACCAGGGCTGAGATCTCCGATGTGACCAACGCCGTTCTGGACGGTTGCGACGCCATCATGCTCTCCGATGAGACGGCGGTGGGCCAGCATCCTCTGGAAGCCTACAAGATGGCCGACGCCACGGTGAAAGAAACCGAGACCATCTATCCTTACTTCAGCGACCTGGGCTCCAGGGACCGCACCCAGGCCATCACCTCAGCGGCGGCGCGACTGGTCCGTTCGCTGGGTTCCAAACCGGTGGTGGTGACCAGCACTGGAAGGGCCGCCTTCGAGCTGGCCAGGTTCCGGCCGGACGCCGACATCGTCGCTTTTTCCCACGATGCGGCCGTGCTTCAGAAGTTGTGTATGGGCTGGGGGATCCGCCCCGGCGGTGTTATCCCGCCTCAGAGGGACGTCGCCGGTCTGGTGGCTTCGGTCATACAATCCGGGCTGGACGGCGGTACCATTGACGAAACCGACGTTGTGACCATCGTCCACGGATTCTCTCCGGGGGTTTCGGGCACTACCAACGCCGTGCAGGTGCTGGACATGCGGGAATATCTGGCCCACGTCAACGAAGAGCGCGCTGGCGCCACCCAGAAGTAAGACTTTGTCTTTACGGACCGGGAAACGCGATGCCGCGGTGCTAATGGCAACCGTGTTGGCGGTCTTCATTTTCGCCGCATGCTCAACGGAGACGACTCCCGCAACGGACGTTCCGCAACCCACCGCAGAGCCAACCGCTCCCCCAACATCGACTCCAGCTCCTACACCAGTACCCTACGAAGACTTCGCCGGGGCAGAGATACCGCCCGCGGACCCGGAACAACTGGCCCAACTGACCAAGATCCTCTCGCTCGTCCCGGAGGGCTTCGGCTCGGCGGTCTACCTGGACACGGAGTTCTTGCGGTCCAACGAGAGTCTTGGGGCCATCATCAACCGGGATGTCCTTGGGCTGGACGTGGCGTTGCCATCGATCGCAACCGGGCTGGTCAGCCGACTCGCGGTGGCCGCTGACTTACAGACTAGGAGCGTGGTCACACCATTCCAGAGCGACTTCGCCATCGCGGATATGCTTCGCCTCGCCGGCGGATTCGGCCTGCAACTGGGCGGCGACGGCCCGACAAATTACCAGGGCCACGATGTTTGGGAGATCAATGTCTTGGGAACAGTCCTGGCGACGGCCGATGCCACAACCGGAATAGCCGCAGCGGATCAGAGCATCACGCCAGCAGAAGCAACGGCGCTGGTCGAGGCCTCCCTGGACGGATTCGACGGGCGTTCCGGATCCATATTGGACGCACCGGGCCTTTCCGCCCTGTTGGCAGCCGTCCCTTCGGGTTTCGCGGCCGAGGTGCTTACCCAGTGCGAAACCTTGCCGTTATTCCATGACACTCAGGGGTTGCCTGGCTGCATTGGAGTCGTGGTATCTGCCGATATCTTGCCCGGCGATCTGGTGGTCTTCCATGCCCTGATCGGATTCACCGGCCAAGACGCGGCCTTAGCGGGCATGCAGCAAGCCGCAGAATCACTGGGGAACGAAAGAGAATCTCAGGGGTTCGAAGACCTCGGTCTCCGACAGGAAGGCGGAAACGTGCGCGTAAGGGTGATCGTCGACGTTTCGAAGTTCGCCGAAGCGTTCCGGCTGTTTACGCCAGAGAACTAGTTCTCTCGACCGAAAGAATCATAGTCCTTCCATCGCTACGCAAACGCCTTAATATCCTGTTATTCTGAGGAGCGCCGCAGGCTGACGAAGAATCTTCCCACCATCAGCCTGGCAGACCCTTCTCTTCGCTCAGGGTGCCATATGAGGAGCGCCGCTCAATCAGGAAACTAGGTGCAGTTGAAACCTTCGTCCCTTCTCCCACAGCGAAGGAAGGTGAGGATTTCGGGCGTGAACTTCAGGTGCAACCCCTTTAGACCCCTAACCATGTTCGGGCAGTGAGTGGGGGAGGGACGTTTCACCCATGAGGTAGACGTCCATCGCGCGGGCAGTCTCCCGGCCCTCAGCTATGGCCCAGACCACCAGTGACTGTCCCCTGGCCGCATCTCCGGCCGCGAAAACTCCGGGAACGCTGCTCATGCGGTTGCCGTCGATGGCTACGTTGCCACGGCCGTCCAGGTCCACCCCTATCTGAGCAAGCATGCCATCTTGTTCGGGATGTAAGAACCCCATGGCCAGAAGCGTCAGTTCGGTTTCAATCTCAAACTCGCTGCCGGGTACCTCTTCCATGGATGGGCGGCCGCCGTTGGCGCCTTCCTTCCATTCGACCCGCACCGCGTGGAGCTTCTCCAGTTTTCCGTTGCTTCCCGTGAACGACTTGGTCAGCACCGCATAGTCCCGGATGCCGCCTTCTTCGTGGGCCGGAGACGACCGGAGAATCATCGGCCACTGGGGCCATGGATTGTTACCGGGCCGCTCTTCCGGGGGTTCAGCCAGCAACTCTATCTGGTGCACTACTTCAGCGCCCTGACGGTGGGCAGTGCCCAAGCAATCTGCGCCGGTGTCCCCTCCGCCCAAGATCACCACCCGTTTGCCCTCGGCGTCGATGCGTTCGCCTTCCGGTATCTCTTCACCGGACAATACCCGGTTCTGTTGAGTGAGGTAATCCATGGCCAGGTGGACTCCATCCAGTTCCCGACCCGGAACGTCCAGTTCCCTGGCATCGGTGGACCCGATGGCTAGACAGACCGCGTCGAATTCAGAGAGTAGTTGTTCCACCGGTAAGTCGACACCAACGTTGGTATTTGTCATGAAGGTGACGCCTTCTTCGGCCATCAGGTCGACCCGGCGTTGGACCACAGACTTTTCCAGTTTGAATTCTGGTATGCCCAGGACGAGCAAGCCGCCGATATATCCGGCGCGCTCTATGACCGTCACCAAATGCCCGGCGCGGTTCAGCTGCTGCGCCGCAGCCAGGCCGGCGGGTCCAGAACCAACCACCGCAACCTTTTTTCCGGTGCGGTTGGCCGGCGGTTCGGGCTTGATCCAGCCATTCTCAAATCCCCGGTCGGCGATCTCTTTCTCGATGTACTCGATGGTGACCGGGTCGGAGTTTATGCTGAGGACGCAGCTTGCCTCGCACGGGGCGGGGCAGATGCGGCCGGTGAACTCCGGAAAATTGTTGGTGGACAGGAGTGTGGCCAAGGCCCCCTGCCAATCACCCCTATAGACCTGGTGATTGAAATCGGGGATGACGTTTCCCAAGGGGCAGCCCATGTGGCAGAAGGGAACAGCGCAGTCCATGCACCGTGAGCCCTGCTCCTTGGCTTTTTCTTCGCCCCAAGGTTGGTAGAACTCGCGGTAGTCGCCCTTTCTCTCCGCCGCGGGACGCCGCTCCGGTGGCTGACGGCCGGAATCCATGAAGCCTGTCGGTTTACCCATTTCCGACCGCTTCCAGTTCCCGTTCCGTCCCCTCCTCGGCCCTACGCTTCCTCTCTTCCAAAACCCGGCGGTAATCTCTGGGCATGATCTTCTTGAACCGCTTCAAAGCTGCACTCCAGTCGGCCAGGATCTCAGTGGCCGGGGTGCTGCCGGTGTACTTCTTGTGGTCTTCAATCAGCCCTTTGAGGAGTGAGATGTCTTCGGGGTCTGTTACCGCCTCCATGTCGGCCATGCCGTCATTGAAGGAGATTCCGAGACAATCATCTTTGTCATAAACGAATGCGATTCCGCCGCTCATGCCCGCGCCGAAGTTGCGGCCGGTGGGTCCCAACACCACAGCCACTCCGCCGGTCATGTACTCGCAGCCATGGTCTCCCACAGCCTCAACCACGGTCTTCACTCCGCTATTGCGGACGCAGAACCGCTCGCCGGCGATGCCGTTGATGAACACCTCCCCGCCGGTGGCCCCGTACATGGCCACGTTGCCGATGATGATGTTCTCTTCAGGCACGAAAGTCGCTTCGGCATGAGGGCGTACGACGATCCGGCCACCTGACATTCCCTTGCCCATATAGTCATTGGTGTCGCCCATTAACTTTACGTTGATGCCCCTGGCCAGGAAAGCGCCAAAGCTCTGTCCGGCGGACCCTGTCAGATTGATATTGATCGTGTCATCGGGGAGGCCGTCTTCGCCGAACGCCTTGGCGATCTTCCCGCTGAGCATAGCGCCCACTGTCCGGTTGGAGTTGTTGATCGGCAGGTCGATCTGGACCGTTTTCTTTTCATCCAACGCCGGTTTGGCCTGGGAGATCAGCTGGTGGTCCAGGGCCTTTTCCAGCCCGTGGTCCTGCTTTCGGTCACAGTAGACCGGCTCACTGGCATCGCCGGACTCCTGGCGGTGCAGCAGCCGGGAGAAGTCCATCCCTTGGGTCTTCCAGTGGTCGTCGGCGTCCTGGAAGTCGAGGATGTCCGCCCGCCCAATCATCTCGTTTACGGTCCGGAATCCGAGATCTGCCATGATCTCCCGCATCTCTTCAGCGACGAACGTGAAGTAGGACACGAGATGCTCTGGCTTGCCGGCGAATTGCTTCCGCAACTCCGGATCTTGGGTGGCGATACCCACGGAGCAGGTGTTCATATGGCATTTTCGGAGCATGATGCAGCCGCTGACCACCAAAGCCGAGGTCGCGAACCCGTATTCTTCGGCGCCCAGAAGTGTGGCCATCACGGCATCCCGGCCAGTCTTCAGTTGACCGTCGGTCTGCACCACTATTCGGCTACGCAGTCCGTTGGCCACCAGTACCTGCTGGGTCTCGGCGATGCCCAGTTCCCAGGGCAGTCCTGCGTGCTTGATGGACGACTCGGGAGAAGCTCCGGTGCCGCCGTCGTGGCCACTGATCAACACCACATCGGCATGGCCCTTGGCCACACCCGCGGCGATGGTGCCGACGCCGACCTCCGCCACCAGCTTCACGTGAATCCTGGCATCGGGGTTAATGTTCTTCAGGTCATGAATCAACTGGGCCAGGTCTTCGATGGAATATATGTCATGGTGGGGCGGCGGCGAGATCAGTTCGACGCCCGGCGTGGTCTTCCGCACCCAGCCGATATACTCGTCGATCTTGTGGCCTGGCAGCTGTCCGCCCTCGCCGGGTTTGGAGCCCTGGGCCATCTTGATCTGGAGATCGGTGGCGTTTATCAGATAGTTGGCGGTTACGCCGAACCGGCCCGAGGCTACCTGTTTCACCGCGCTGCTGCGTGAGTCGCCGTTCTCATCCAGCCAGTATCGCCGGTAGTCCTCTCCGCCCTCGCCGGTGTTGCTGCGGGCGGACATCCGGTTCATGGCGATTGCCATGGTCTCGTGGGCTTCCCGGCTGATGGAACCCAACGACGCCGCGCCGGTGGCGAACCGTTTCACGATCTCAGAGGCTGGTTCCACGTCGGCGATGGGCACTGGACTCAGGTCTTGTTTGAAGTTCAGCAGGCCGCGTAGCGTGGCCAATTTTTTAGTCTGGTCGTCGGTCTGGCGGCTGAAATCTTTGTAAGCGTCCCAGTTGTCCGTGCGGGCCGCGTACTGAAGTTTCTCGATGGCGTCCGGGTTCCACTGGTGGAATTCCTCGCCCCGGCGCCACTGGTACGCGCCGCCTTGATGGAGGTCGGGCTCCGCCGCGACCTGAGATGACCCGAAGGCCCGGTCATGGCGCTCGGAAGCTTCGCGTTCGATCCCTTCCAGACCGATGCCGCCTACTCGAGATGGGGTCCAGGTGAAATACTCGTCGATCAGTTCTTGGTTCAGGCCCACCGCTTCGAAGATCTGCGCGCCGCGGTAGCTCTGCACAGTGGAGATGCCCATCTTGGACATCACTTTAAGCACGCCTTTCTCGTTGGCTTTGATGAAGTTCTTCTGGGCGTAATCGGGTTTGGTCCCGTTGATCTCACCGGCCTCGGCCAGGCCCCTAACGGTGGCCAAAGCCAGGTATGGGTTGATGGCGCCGGCTCCATATCCAACGAGCAACGCGAAGTGATGAACTTCGCGGGCGTCACCGGACTCCAAGACCAGTGCCGCCTTGGTGCGGGTGCCCTTTCGGATCAGGTGATGGTGGACCGCAGAGACGGTGAGCAAGCTGGGTATGGGAGCCCAACGGCTGTCCGCGCCGCGGTCCGACAATACGATGATCGAGCAGCCTGCCTCTATCGACTTGGATGCCTGTTCTCGCAGTCCGTCCAATGCTTTCTTCAGCGCGCCCTCGCCAGCTTCCCGGTCGTAGAGCGCCGACAGCGTGCCGGTGCGCAGGCCTTCCTGGTTCAAGGCCTTGATCTGGCTAAGTTCCAGGTCCGAGATGATGGGCGAGTCCAGCCGCAACTGCCGACAATGTTCCGGGGTCTCATCGAACAGGTTCTGTTCGCTGCCGACAAAGGCCCCGAGCGATGTAACCAGTTCCTCTCTGATAGCGTCCAAAGGCGGGTTGGTCACTTGGGCGAATAGCTGCTTGAAGTAGTTGTAGAGCATCTGGTTCTGGTCGGAAAGCACGGCCAGGGGCGCATCGTTGCCCATGGAACCGATGGCCTCGGTGCCCCGCTCGGCCATGACCGTGGTTAGCATGCGAATCTCTTCGATGCTATAGCCGAAAGCCTGTTGCAACCGCACCAGCTCGCCATGTTCCATGGCCGGCGCTTCCGCCGCCTGCGGCAGGTCGTTCAAGGTTATCTTATTGTCTTTCAACCACTTGCCATAGGGGTTCTTGGTGGCCAGGCTGTGTTTCAATTCTTCGTCGCCGATGATCCGGCCCTGCTCCAGGCTGACCAGGAACATCCGGCCCGGCTGTAGCCGTCCTTTGAATTTGACATCACCGGGAGGCACTTCCAAAACTCCGGTCTCGGAGGCCATCACCAGCTTGTCGTCGTTGGTCACCAGGTACCGGAAGGGACGCAGGCCGTTCCGATCCAGCAGGGCGCAAAGGCTGCGGCCATCGGAAGCCACGATCATGGCCGGGCCGTCCCACGGCTCCATCAGCGAAGAGTGATATTCGTAGAAGTCCTTTTTCTCCTGGGACATGGTCTCGTGCTGGTCCCACGCCTCGGGGATGAGCATCAACAGAGCGTGGTCCAAGTCGCGGCCGGTCATCTGGAGCAGTTCCAATGCGTTATCCAGACTGGCCGTGTCGCTGTCGCCGGGGTTGGTCACCGGCGCTATCTTGGCCATATCATCGCCGAACAAGGGGGACTGGAACTGGGCCTCCCGGGCGTGCATCCAGTTGACGTTGCCCCGGAGGGTGTTGATTTCGCCGTTGTGGGCCAAGTACCGGTAGGGGTGGGCCAGGCGCCAACTGCCCAGGGTGTTGGTGCTGAAGCGGGAGTGGACCAGCGCAAAAGCGCTGACCAAGTCCTGGTCTTGCAAGTCCAGGTAGAACTCGGCTATCTGGTGGGCCATGAGCAGGCCCTTATATACTATGGTATTGCAAGACATGCTACAGATATAGAAGCGGTCGGCCTGGTCTTCGGTCAGGCCAGACTCGTCCATGGAATGCTCAAGGGATTTGCGGACGATAAAGAGCTTCCGCTCTAAATGAGCGGCGTCTTTGATCTCGGGTCCCATGCCGATGAAAACCTGGGCAATGTTGGGACAGACCGCCCGGGCGTCTTCGCCGATCTTGGAGTGATCCAGGGGAACGTCGCGCCAGCCCAGGACTTTAAGTCCTTCAGCCTCGATCGCTTTACCGATCAAATCGCGGCAATCAGCTTGGACTTCCGGCGGCATGAACACCATGCCAACGCCATATTCTCCGGCGCCGGGCAGGTCGATACCCAAGGCCGCGGCCTCGCGTTGGAACAGCTTGGCTGGGGTTTGGATCAGCATGCCGGCCCCGTCGCCTGTCTCGGGGTCACGCCCGACGGCGCCACGGTGGCCAAGGTTACACAGCACCTGCACACCTTCGTCTATGATCTGGTGTGTCTTCTGGCCTTTGATGTTGGCGACGACGCCCACGCCGCAAGCATCGTGTTCTTGCTCCGGCGAGTACAGTCCTTTCTTAGCCAGTTCTTTTAATGGGTCCATCAGCCGATAACCTTTCTATATCGATAACAACGCGGCCGATGCCGCGGGGATACACTGGGAAACACCAAACCGCCGCTAGGCGCGGCGTAAGCACAGTTCTCCCTGAATAACAGGGCCGGAAAATTGTTTTGTTAAATATATCACAATATCAGAATCGTACAAGGCCCACTCTCGTAAATCCACGTGTGGTCCGAGACCGAATCACACCCGACCCAACCGGGGCATCTAGTAGTCGTAGATATCGTTGATTCAATTATAAACGACTGAATCTGGCGTGGAAAAAGGGCGCCCCGACGAATCGGGGCGCCCTTTTTCGCCTGAAATTCCCGTAGAGAGGATTCAGGTCAGCATTCGAACCTCTCCGGGCCGGCGACTCCAGCGAAGGCTTCGAAAAATGGGCCAATCTCCCCGGGCCTCACTCCGTCCATGCGGTGTAGTTGGCCCCAGGCCGCCAGCGCTACCTGGCCGTCGGCGATCTTGTCATACGACCGGGCCACACCCCAGTCGTCAAACTGGCGTACACCGTCCAACACCTGCCGCAGGGCCGTCACCTGAGCTGGGTTGGTGAAGTTAAAGCTAACAACGATGTTGCCATGCTCCAGATTGTGGACCGCCCGCTCATCGGGCAGGCCATCTGGGTAAAACCCGCAGGGCGCCGTCGCTGGCCAATGCTGTCCGGACGTAGGCGGTGAGTCGCTGTAATCCACCCGCTGCCCTTCCGGGACGTGGGTGATGTCTTGCAAGATGGGCACCGGTTCTCCGATCACCGCGCCAATGACCCTGATGTCTGGCGTTCCCGGGGGCCTGCCATCGGATGTGAAGCTTTCGACGCTTGCGGGGGAGGTAAGGTCGCTGAAAATATCCGGAATGTCCGACAAGGGAATCTCGATCTCAATGGTTAACCGGCTTCCATCACGGTCGACTTTTAGCCCGTCGAGGAGACCTGCCGTACCGGAGTCAGCCAGGAAACCACCTGCCAGGGAAACTATTCCGTTGATGAACCCCTCCAGCGATTCCGCGGCATCTTCGGTGGTGAAATCCATGGTCACCGTAAGTCCTAATGAGCCGTCTTCCAATGCGCCGCCCACTCCCACGATCTCCAAAGCGGAGAAGAAATCCAAGGAGATTGGAAGGTCGCCGAGTTCGAGAAGTGAGCCAAGCTCCGCACCGTCTGCAAGGTCTTGCGGCACCTTTACCGCCAGGGCGAATAACCCGCCGTCCAGATCGTGAAAAGTGTCGATGATGGAACCTGAGGCGGCGGCGGCGGCGCCTGACTCGATATCGATGACGTCATTTACCGCGCCCCCTGACCCGATCACAAACGTGGAGTCATTCAGGACGCTCAGGTCGAATTCGTCCGGGTCGTCCGCCGGGGAGTAGACGTTGCTGCCTTTGTGTTGTCTTTGCACCAGCTTCTCGCCGGAAATAGACTCCAACGCCGCGATCAACGCGGGCTCGTCGAAGCTGCCGTTCAACAATAGACCGAAATAATCGACATCGTCGCTGTCAGTTATCTCGCCAAAGATATCGACTCGGCTGATGTCACCGAATAGCCCACCGGGCCTGAATTGTTCGATGTTGAAAAGTTTGTGGAAACCTTCGCCCTCTTCCTGTAAATTGGACGACAGCATACCCAGGAACTGGTCCAGGTCCAGATTGATAGCCTCCAGCGCATCTGCGGAGGCCACGCTGCCAACGACGTTGGCTCGTTGGGGGAACAACCCACCCGATTCACTTGAGCCGCCGCCGCCGTTGTCGCCGCCACAAGCGGCCGCCAGGCCCAGCAGCATGATTCCCACAGTCAATGCCAGTTTTCTAATCAGTCCAGTAACGCCCATCGATTCCGCTCATTCCCCCGCCCAAAGATGACTTCACATACCAGGCTACCCACCCTGAACGATTAACACAATCCAGACAGGGACGGAATTCGCCACATCGGCCCCATTTACACGGCCTGAATTTGACCACGTTTCACGCCTGACTTATACTCGAATGAGCGGCATGAATACTGAGTCAATCGTTGAAAAACCCGGAGGCCAAGAACTGGAGGCCCAACAACTGGAACCGTCCGAAGTCGCGCAGTTGATCGTCGAGGTCGCCTCGGAGAAGCTTGCCGCCGACATCGTCATGTTGGACCTTCGAGGTCTGGCCTCTTTCACCGACTACTTCGTCGTGATGTCGGCCGACTCCGCTCGGCTGATTCAGGCCTTGGAAGAGGATATCGCCACGACGTTGAAGCAGTCCAAATTGCCCATCCACCGGCGCGAAGGCACAGCGGCTTCCGGCTGGGTGCTCATGGATTGTAGCGATGTGATCGTTCACATCTTCTCCCCGGACGAGCGGGAGTTCTTCGGCTTGGAGCGACTCTGGGCCCGCGCCCCCCAGGTGGTCAGGATCTTGTAGCGCCGGTCCGGGGATTTTCAGAGACCACTTAAGAGGCACGGAATACCGTGCCTCCTTTCTTTGAAAATTGCCTAAGGCGAATCAGGGCCGGTCAGAGACCGGCCCCTCCGCCCTGGTCATTGTCATTTGTAGGGGCGGGTTTCCAACCCGCCCTGGTTGTCGTCAACCGTGGTCCGGGATGGTCTACAGATTCCCAAATTACTCCTTGATCCAGGAATCATTGGCCCGCGAGTAGTCCAGCAGCTCTGCTCCGGTGAAGAACAGGGTCAATTCCCTCATGGCCGACTCGGGGCTGTCGGACCCGTGCACCAGGTTCCTGCCGATGTCGAGGCCCAAGTCTCCCCGGATGGTGCCCGGCGGAGATGCCGTTGGGTTGGTCTGTCCCATGGTATTCCTGACGGCCTCCACCGCGTTCTCAGCCTCCCAGGCCATCGCCACCACAGGGCTGGAGGTGATGAAATCCACCAACCCGGCGAAGAAGGGCCGGTCCACGTGTTCGCCGTAATGCTGACGCGCTAGGGCGTCGTCCACCTGCATCAATTTCATGCCCACCAGCTTGAGGCCGCGCCGTTCCAAACGGCTGATGACCTCGCCGATCAGGCCGCGCTGTACCCCATCGGGCTTCACCAGCACCAAAGTGCGTTCCATATCTTCCTCCGCGCGGACTTTCGTCCTTTCTAAATTATTTCTCTATTAATGTTCCAGATGCCAGTTAGGTACGCGTGCTTGCCGAGTCTTCCAACTTAAAATGAGCGCCCCGGGACTCCATATCCCACATGAATGGGGCTGGGTCCATGTCCTCGGGCGGAAACACTCCGGGGCCGGGTAGCTCCCGGTTGACCAGGAGTCCCGCTCCAACCACCAAGCATGAGGCGGTGGCCAAGGCGATGTCTCCCGGTGGAAACGAATAGGTCATGGTTAGTTCTGCCGGCCCGCCGTCCCGGATACCTTTGACCCGCACTTGCCGGGGCAATCTTCCGGGGTCCGGGCTGTCAGCTTCAGTCTGCGTTCCCGCGAGCACCGCCGCCGTCATCGCGGACGGAGTCAGCGAGACGCCATCAACTTCAAGAGGTTGTTGGGAGGCGAACCCGGCATCGATCAGGTCTTTTAGCATCGAGGTTGTCGCCGGGTCCGAGAACCCGCGCCACAACGAGGCATGTCGCAGGCCGCTGAATGACTGGGGTATAGACACCGTTTCCAGCCCCACAGTGTAACAACGAATGCTACCCCACGGGGCCGGGAATCCAACGTCTTGGAATTCCGACATAGCAGGTGTCTGGGTCCATCTTCCGCCGTCGTAGAGCAGGGCCGGTTCCCCGAATAGGGCCAGACGGTGCCGCCAAACGGCCTCGCTCCGGTAGGTGGCGTCGTTCACCATGAAGAACCTGACTTCTTCCACAGCGTCCATACGGCTGGCCAGGTACCGGGCCAGGACATTGGTCTGACCTGGGCTGGCTCCCAGGCCCGGCAACACACCCACGCCGCGGTGCTTGGCCAATGAATCCAGGTACTCGGACTCGAAGACGCTTTGGAGGGTTTCCACATCATCGTTGATGTCCGCGTAAGCTACTCCGGCCTCGATGACCGTACGCATCAGGGACAGCGTGTCACGGCTGAAGGGGCCGGTGGTGTTCAAAACCACCGATATCCCGGTCAGTGATCGGAGCACCTGGTCGTCTTGTTGGCAGTCCAGTTCGAGGGCGGTAGCCAGCCCTTCTAGGCTCCCAGCCAGGCGTTCGGCCCGCTGCCGGTCTTTGTCGGCGACGACCACGTGCTCAAACCTGGCGTCTTCCAAGGCCAGCCGGGCCGTTGCGGAGCCTATCGTCCCGCAGCCGATGATTAAAGCGGTGAAATCGGGCATTGTTACCGGACCGGCTTCCAAACCTGTCTGTCGCCTTGGGCGAGCCGGTCGCGCCGCTTGGGCACACCGATGCTGGGCATGCGCAGATACTCCGGTTGCAGAGTTGTGAGGTCGTCAGACTCTCCGGCGGCCAGTTTTTCCTGACCAATCACCGCCAGAGCCCAAACCCTCGCAGCCGGTATCGGCCGCACGATTTGTGCATTCGCGCCGAATCGACTCTCGATCTGTTCTCGCCAGAGAACCACTCCCTCACCGCAGAAGATGGTCGGGCCGGATATTTTGACTTCGATCTCGGCCATCAGATCACCGGCGTTACTGACGCGGTCTTCCCTGATCCTGTCCCCGTCTGGGCCGAATAGTGCGGTCGCGAATTCTTCCCGGCCCGCTTCCAGCAACGCGCAGACGGGCGCGCCCGACCCGATATAAGGATGGGCTTCCAGATCCAGCGTTCCTACGCCGATGATGGGTTTCTTGGCCACTAGAACGAGTCCCTTTGCGGCGCTGATGCCGACCCGAAGGGCGCTGAACCCGCCCGGACCCAAAGCCACGGCCACCCCGTCTAGGTCCGTGGCCGCCAGACCCCCGCGCTCCAATATGTGCACCACCGCCGGCATGAGTTCGGCGGTATGGTTGTACCTGGAATACCAGGTGTGAGAAGCGACGACGCGGTCCTCATGGGTGAGGGCCACGCCTCCGTAGCGGGTGGATGTGTCCAGGGCCAGAAGCATTGGCGTTTATCTCAGGGTTGGATTGGTTATAAATGGTTTGTCGGCATGGAGAGGAAATCCCCCCAACCTCCCCCTTATGAAAGGGGGCCTTTTTGGGCCAGCAGGTTTAGTAGTTTATTGAAGTGCGATTTTTTTGTGGCGATTCCTGGTTCCAGGATTATTTCCCTGGATTCTGGGTCTTGACCATAGGCTAGGTCGATCCAGAGGCAGTCTTCTGGGAATAACTCGGCTGCCCGGTCGGCCCATTCGATGACGCAAATCCCATCGCTGAAAAGCTGCTCGTCCAGGCCCAGGTCCCAGGCTTCGGCGGCGCTGCCCATACGATAGAGGTCGACGTGATGGAGGGTCAATCGGCCATGATGGCGCGTCATCAGAACGAACGTCGGACTCCGCACGTAACCCTCTACTCCCAGACCCAGGGCGATCCCCTGTGTCAGGCAGGTTTTCCCGGCTCCCAGTTCCCCTGTCAACAGGATAACGTCTCCGACCGAGGCGTTTTCGCCGATGGTCCGGCCCAGTTCTTGAGTAACGTCAGCGCTGCCTGATTGGATGCGTAATGGGGTGGTCATGACCTAATCTTGGGCCGGCCCGAAATGGTCCCAACCTCGATTCGATGCAGGGACCTCATTTCCTAAGGCATCAACCACGGTTATCTGGCCGGGTGTCCCTACTGAAATCTCTCCGACGACTGCGGCGCCGCCAGATAGCGAGGCTACAACATGGTTGACCTTGGCCGGTGGGCCGGTAAATAGCAGCACGTAATCCTCGCCGCCGCCCAGGGCCAGGTCCACGCAGCCCTCTGGGAACCAGTCTCTTAGGAATGGATGCACGGGGAGCCGGTCGGTGAATATCTTTCCTGAAACGCCGCTGGCCCGGCAGAGCTTTGATAGGTCATCAGCCATGCCGTCGCTCACGTCCATGGCCGTGGTGATACCGGACTCAACCAGAGACTGACCCACGGCAACGGCCGGACGGGGCCGGCGGTGGCTCTCCCTCAGGAAATCGGCCGCCTCGCCTGCTTCTGAAGTGCGTTCAAGCATCAACTTCAGCCCACCGCCCGAGCTGCCCAGGTGGCCGGTCACCGCTACCAGGTCACCAGGACGGGCGCCGGTCCGCACCATGGGTTGGCCCCGCATCACGCCGGTCAACGCCACGGTGATGAACACCACGGGAGAGCGCACCATGTCACCGCCAACGATGGCCAACCCATACTCGTTGCTGATCTGCAGCATGCCCTCGTAAAGACTTTCGAGGTCCGAGACCTCTGTTTCGGACGGAAGTCCCAGGGTGACCAGGGCATAGGTTGGCAGTCCGCCCATGGAGGCGACATCGCTGATATTGGAGGCTAACGACTTCCAGCCCAGGTCCAGCCAAGGGGTGGTCTCGCGGGTGAAGTGCACGCCTTCCACCATCGTGTCGGTGGTGAAGAGTTCATTTACCCTTCCGGTGCCGGAAGGGCCGGGACTCCAGGCCGCGGTGTCGTCGCCGTTGTCGACGGTCAGGCTGAATGAGAAAGATTGACTGTTTCCGGGACCGGCCCGCCGGTCGATAACCATGCGCGTCAGGAGGTCGATGACGCCAAACTCGCCCAGGTCTTTGATCTGCATGTTTAAGCCGTGTGAGCTTGATTCGTGTGAAATAGTTGGCGGAAATTCATATAGAATGCCGGGAGGATCCTGGGATATTAATTGGATTATAGACCCGTTTTCAGGGAGTTCGAAACTCGTGCCTGAAATGGGATATTCACCCTTGACATGGCCCAGGCGCGGAACTATACTAGCCAAGCCCTCTTTCGAGAGGAGCAAGCTGTACGTTAACAACTGAATAGTGGAAGGAAGCTAGGTAAAGTTCGATTTAGAGAGTTTGATCCTGGCTCAGGGTGAACGCTGGCGGCGCGCTTAATG
>Ga0209445_1000103_pt1 | contig 43814 bp, 47 predicted proteins | sample MarorgKNORR_S2LV_4_FD_188223 | JGI IMG/M metagenome (GOLD analysis project Ga0209445, IMG submission 188223) | Marine microbial communities from the Southern Atlantic Ocean, analyzing organic carbon cycling - NADW_A/KNORR_S2/LV (SPAdes) (version 2) | ecosystem: Environmental > Aquatic > Marine >... | reverse complement strand
CGGGCATCATCTACGACGTAACCGGCAGCTACAAAGATGCGTTTTTGATTTTGGCCATCCTGGGCCTCGCCACGATCGCAATGTTGCTGGCGACTAGGGAGCCGAGGCGGGTTGGAGCGGGAAGCCCTTAGCCCTCAACCGGCCAGGCCAAGGGTCGTGTTTTTCAACGGCCCGAACCGAAGTATAATGTTGGCAATACACCGTCAAAGTGGATATGGAGGACTGCCATGGCCCAATCGATGGGCGAATTGGAACAAGACGCCCTGCAGTTGTCCGATGAAGGCCGGGCGAGGTTGGCTGTTAGCCTTCTCTGTAGTCTTGAAGAGAAAGGTGGAGACCCAGCGGAAGTAGAGAAGCTTTGGGTCGCCGAGGCAAAGAGAAGGGCGAAGGAATTCGATGATGGTTCAGCAATTGCGATTCCTGCCTCGGATGTGTTGGCTAGGCTAAAGTCTAAGTACCAAGAGAAGTGATAGAAGTACATTTCCTCGCCGAAGCTATAGCGGAACTAGAAGCCGCGGAGGAATTCTACGAATCACGCCTTGAGGGCCTTGGAATAAGGTTCTTGCTCGCCGTATAGATTCAGCTAGAGCGAATCGCGGTTTTCCCTGATTCGGGCCAAGGCCTCGAAGACGGTATTCAAAAAGTGATTGTATTAGGCTTTCCGTTTAGCATTATTTACCGAAGCGCCGAAGACCAGGTCCTTGTTCTTGCGGTGGCTCACTACTTCCGGAATCCCGGGTATTGGATGGGACGTTCCCAGTAAGATTGAATATGTTGGCCCGTCAATCGGTAGTGGCGTAATACGCCAGACGACTTAATCGCTACGAGGCCTCGAATACCCCTACCTAAACTCCGGCATGACCTCTGCGGCGATCGTTTCCATCTGCCGTTTTAGGGCGGAGACGTCCCCGGAGTTCAAAGCCAAAACCATGTGGTCTACGCCGGCGTCCTGGTAGGCTTTGATTCCGGCTACCATCATTTCTGAGTTGTCTCCGGGGAGCCTTGTCCGTGTGGATGCGCGTTCGCTGGAGGGACGGCCGTGCACTTCAACCTCAAGCCTGGTCGACCAGGTCATAGCCGAGGCATCTCTGCCTGCGGCGGTGGCGGCTTCCATGATCTCATGCTTGGTCAGGGCGTAGCTTTCGGCGGAAACGCCGGTGGGATGCCAGCCGTCGCCCCGCAGCGCCGTCCGTTTTATCGCTCCCGGACTGGAACCCCCGACCCATATCGGTATGCTGGACTGTGCCGGTTTGGGCGAGAAGTAGAGGTCCGAGAAGTCCCAGCGCTTGCTCTGATACTTGGGCAGATGGCTGGACCATAGTTCCTTCATGATGTCGATGCATTCGTTGGTGAGGGAGCCCCTTTCGCGCATTGAGATGCCCAAGGCGTCGAACTCCTCGGTCATGGCGCCAACGCCCACGCCCAAAGTGACCCGGCCGCCGGAGATCTGGTCCAGGGTGGCGGCGTATTTGGCCAGTTCCACGGGATTGTGATACGGGAGCACCAACACCGATGTCCCCAGGGTCACCTTTGACGTGGTGGCCGCCAGGTAGGACAGAGTGGACATGGGGTGGTAGTAGGGCTTGTCTTCCAACCGCTCACGGATGTATCCGGTGTTGAACAAATGGTCCATGACCCATACCGAGTCATAGCCTAGGCTTTCTGCTAGGGGGCCAAATTCCAAGACCTGCTTCGGGTCTTCGACGCCCCAATTATTAGGAATAGTCACACCGAATTTCACGTGGAGCTCCTTGGATTCTGAGATCTGAGGGGAGAGTATCTGTAATTATGCGGTGTTGGCGGCTTCGATCAGCCGGGCGGTCTCGATGGCAGCGACGGCCGTGTTGGCCCCCATGTTGCCTGCCTTGCCTCCGGCGCGGTTCAAAGCCTGTTCCATATTCTCGGTGGTTAGCACGCCGAAGATCGTAGGGACTCCGGTCTCCAAGGCCACCGAGCTTATTCCGCTGGCCGCCTGTCCGGCCACCATGTCGTAGTGGGAGGTCTCGCCTCGGATCACGGCGCCCAGGCAAATGACCGCCTGGTAGCGTCCGGTCTTGGCCAGGGTTTTGGCAATCACCGGTAACTCGAAGGCCCCCGGTACCCAACTGACCGAGATGTCTTCGTCTCGGACGCCGTGCCGGACCAGCGTCTCAACCGCTGAATCGAGTAGTTTCCTGGTGATGATCTCGTTGAAACGGGCAACGACCACGCCTACGTGTAGGCCCTGGCCGTTCATGTCGCCCTTTATCTCTTTGGGCACGCTTATTTCTCCTGGTGCAGGTTGTTTTGCATTATGACTGGACCGGTGCGGAATTCGATTCCTGACGCACTCCGCACTGCATTATCTTTTCAACGAACTCGGATTCAGTCACAAGACCGGGGATCTGGGTCAACTCGTTCACCACGGTGCACGGCACGGACCGAACGCTGTATTTTTGCGTCAGGGCGGGAAATTCTTCGATCTCCACGACGTCGGCGGTGATGTTTTGGTTCTCTAACGCCAAGGCATGGGCCAATCGGGCGATGGGCGGACATTCGGCGCTGGTCGGTGTTACGAACACCTGGATGTGCACCGGCTGGTTGATACTGCGCAGCTTCTTCCGGGTGTCCATGCTCAGAGGGCTGACGCCCCGGGAAATGGTCTTGATGTTCTCCACGACAACGGCCAATTGGTATCCCATGGGTATGCCAAAGAACCTCAGTTTGGCTTTCCCTTTTTTGCCAAAAGCGATGGCCGGCACTCGGGTGATGCCTTCTTCCAGGGCCATTTCAGGCTGCGCGTAGACGTCGGTCGTCTCAAGGGTGACCTTGGGAGAGAGAGCAACCAGCTCCTCCAGCAACTGTTGGGTCTGAACGCAGTACCGGCATTCCCGGCCCGGTACCGAGATGGGCGAAGGCCGCTGGGTGAACAGGCGCAGTTGCACCTCGGCTTTAAGGTCCTTGCGGAAAGTACGCTTGAGCTGGGACTTTTGCTGGGCCTGGATCAGCGCCTGCTGCGTCATTAACCGGTCTCCAATTTCTGCGGGTCGGAGCTCCAAGTGGAGCCCAGTTTACACGGGAAGCAGTGGGTTATCCAGCTTTGTCCAGCATGTCGCGGATGGTGAACATGCGCTGAAAAAGGGTGAAACACGAGACGATGGCGATGGCCAGCAGGAACCATTCGATCTGGCCGACGATCAGGCCCACACCCAACAGGACCACGCGCTCCGGACGGGTCATCACCCCCGCTCTGGTGAATACTCCCAGCCCCTCGCCGCGGGCGCGGAGGTAGCTGACCCCCTGAGAGAAGATCAGGGCCGAGAGCAGCACGGTGATGAAAAATATCTTGCGGTCATCGCTGGTGTCATCTCGCAGAGCGTAGACCGCCACACCAACGAATAATGCGGATTCGCTCAACCGGTCGAAGACAGAGTCCAGCAGCGCGCCGAAGGGGCTGACGGTGTCAGTGAGCCTGGCCAGCGCGCCGTCCATCAGGTCCAGGCCTCCGGCGAACAGAAAGACTATTCCACCAGCAACGAGCCAGCCGGCGCCGACCAGGTAGGCGGAGACGACGGTGATTAGGAAACCAAGGATGGTGATGCCGTTGGGCGTGAGCTTGATTGCTCTGAAAAACTTGGCCCCCGGCACCTCTATGTAGCGGAGGACCGCCGCCCTAAATTGTTCGCGTCCCGGTAGAGCCATTAGCGGCCTGTATACATCTGTTGTAATATTCCTCGACCCGGCCGGCGACCACTTCCCACCGGTAATCCTCGGCGGAACGGCTGCCCTGGCCGCCCAATTTACTGCGTAACTCCGGGTCTCGAGCCAATCTCCCCAGTGCGTTGGCCAAAGCGCCGGTATCTTTCTTTGGGACCAGCAAGCCCTGCTCGCCGTCGGTCATGATTCCCCGGAACCCTTCGATATCGGAAGCGACCACCGGCTTGCCGGCCGACATGGCTTCCAACAGAACGATGCCGAAGCTCTCTCCTCCGGTGGCCGGTGAGCAGAAGATGTCTGCAGTGGCGTAATAGCGCGGCAGCTCATCGTAGGACACGCGGCCCGCGAATTCCACGTCCCTCAGGCCGTGGGAACTCAATATGCGGTACGACTCTTTGTCCGGGTTTCCGGGGCCGACCACGATCAGCCGGGTATTTGGCATCTCCCATTTCAGCTTGCTGTAGGCTTCAAGCAGATACCGCAATCCTTTGCGCTTCTCCAGGCGGCCCACAAACAAGATGTTCAGCTTGCCGTCCTGGTATTGGGGCAGGGGAGCGACATTGGCTGAGAAATGCTTGTAATCGATGCCGTTGGGGATGATCTCGTATTCGCCAGGGAACGTGTTGTTTACATAACGCCGTGCGGCGGGAGAGACGGCGATACTGCCGTGGAGCCGCTTTTGCCAGCGTTTGATTATTGGCTGGAAGGCGCGGTAGAGGTGTTGGCGGGAGTAGGAGGCGTGAAACGTCCCAACGTTTACCGACTTGGAGAATTCTAGCACGCATAGTGGGAGGATCGGCACCATCGGTTCGTGTAAGTGAATGATGTCGAACTGCTCTTTCTTCAGCAACGCCCTGATCTTGGGATAGAGCCACCACGATAGGGTGACCCTGGCAGTGGAGCCCCCGCTGGGTAGGGGGACCGAACGGCCAAAGGGCACCAAAAGGTCGGAATCTTGGAAGTCACGAGAGGGGGAATGGGGCGCCAGCACCTGGACCTCATGTCCGGAGCGACCAAGGGCGCGTGCCAACTGCGCAACGTGGGCCGTGACCCCGCCGGGCCAGGTGAAATCGTAAGGAGACACCATGGCGATCTTCACGGCGCTACCCCCGTCCCATCGCCGACCAAGGACTTAGTCCGTGGATGCTTCTGATACTTCCGATGCTTTTACTTCCGGTGCTTGTTCGGCGATGAATGCCTCGACCATATCTCGAGCTTGGTCGTCAGTGTGTTGAACCGGTGGCGATTTCATGTAGTAGGCGCTGGGCCCTTCTATCGCGCCGCCCTGCCCACGGTCCAGGGCCAGTTTCGCGCAACGGATGGCGTCAACGACCACTCCAGCGGAGTTCGGGCTGTCCCAAACTTCCAATTTTACTTCCATGTTCAAGGGGACATCGCCGAAGACGCGGCCTTCCATGCGGATGTAGCACCATTTGCGGTCCTTCAACCACGGAACGTGGTCGCTGGGGCCGATGTGAATCTCGTCGTCTCCGAGAACTTCGTCCATCTGAGACGTAACAGACGTGGTCTTGGATATCTTCTTCGATGTGAGCCGCTCCCTTTCTAACATGTTCAGGAAATCGGTATTTCCGCCGAAGTTCAACTGATAGGTGTTGTCCAGGGTGACGCCCCGGTCTTCAAAAAGGCGGGTCAAGACTCGGTGTGTGATGGTAGCGCCCAACTGGGACTTGATATCGTCGCCAACGATGGGGACGCCGCGCTCTTCGAAACGGTTGCGCCAGTACTCTTCGCGGGCCAGGAAAACCGGGATGCAATTAACCATACCGCAGCGGGCGTTGAGTATCTGCTCAACGTACCACTTGGTTGCCTGTTCACTGCCCACTGGGAGGTAATTGATGACTACATCGACTTCCTTCTCTTGGAGGATGCCGGTGATGTCCGCGGTGGAGTGAGGTGATTTTTTTACGATATCTTCCAGATACCGTCCCACGCTGTCGTGAGTCATTCCCCGTTCGACAATCACCCCAGTCTTGGGGACATCAGCGAACTTGATGGTGTTGTTGGGGGCCGTGAATATCGCTTCGGACAGGTCTTTACCGACCTTATTCTTATCGATATCGAAGGCGGCCACTATATCGATGTCATCTATTCGATATCCGCCGATGGTGTTGTGCATGACACCCGTTACTTCGACATCGTCAGGGAGTTCAACGTATTTGTGGACCCCTTGGACGAGCGATGAGGCGCAGTTTCCTACGCCGATGATTGCAACCTTGATTTTCCCCACGGATTTGGCTCCTTTTACCATTAACCAGCGCTGGTCCACCTGTTGGTCTGACCCAGTGAACCAAGCTGCTGCATTTTAGCAATTCGCCCTAGTCGTCACAATAGCCATCATTGCGGATTGCGATGCTTATCAACACGATTCGGGCGGCATTAGACAGCCCTAATCACCCAAGTCCTCGGCTGATTAGAAGAACCTGATTATTGCCGTACGGTCATCATACCGGAACCGTACTCCGATTGTCTCCGGTACCCGGCCCTCTTGAAGCCGCTCCTTGATGGTGTCCTCGATGGTCGAGGCGGCTGCTTCAGGCGTGTCGGCGTTCCGTACGACCTCAGCGAGTTCTTCGATGGTCATGTTGTCGGTGATGCCGTCGGTCGCCAACAAGAGCCTATCTCCAGGTGAGGGAGTTATCTCGACCTGGGCGGGTTGGACAAATTGTTCAGACGCGCCGATGGCTTTGGCCACACCCACGTGCAGGAATCCTCCCGCATGTCCTGAGAGTTTCTGGTGGCCGTCTTTGTTGATCAAAAAAACCGGGCTGTCGCCGGCGGAGATGATCTGGACATTGTCACCCCGGCCTAGCACGGCGGAGACCGTAGTCAGAAGGAACCGGCCCGACCCCACGCTGTAAAAATCCTCGTTCATTTCAGATAAGAGTTGGACGATGTCCTTAGCGTTGTTCAGGTCGCCCGCGTCCAGCGCATCTCTGAGTTCGGTGCTGGCCTGTTCTCCACCGTGGCCAGTGACGCCGTCCATCACCACGTCCAGGAACTCCCCGTTTCCCAGGTCTTTACTTAGGAAAGAATCCTCGCCGTGGGCTGAATTGTCTTGCATCGTTGTTACTGTGCTTGCCAACATTGCGGCCAAACCTCGGAAATTTCAATTAGTTGTTCAATTAGTTTTTCAGGTGGATGATATTTGATGCCGTCAGGCCAGGTAACCGGCCATCTCGGAGTCTGGATCGAACAAGAATCCGCGCCAGTAATCTGCTTTCAACCAATCCGCGGCTTCCTGCCAAATCTGGACCGATTCAGAGGCGTTTGCCTGCCCGGCGTTCCGTTCTGCGATGCGGTCCAGGTAGGCTGTCAGATCGGCCCGGAAGGGAGCATATTTAGTGTACGCCCGTTCCCGAATCTTACTCAGGATCACCGAGCCCGTCTCAACCACCGCCGGAGCGCACCCGGCCAAGTCCCGGGCCATCTCGTTAAGTTCTTCTTCGATATTTACGATGGGCCTGATCCCTCGGGCGTCGCGGTAGCCTGACGCGTCGTCCGGCGGTTCGAGTGGTGTGGTGTAGAACTTCAATATCTCCAAACAAGCATCGTTCACGTCAAAGGGCGGGCGGCCACGAGGGGCTTCATCGTCCAAACGGGCCAGAGCCCCCGTGTCGATGACCACCATCTTCCCACTAGCTGGCTGGTAGAAGATGTTCTGAGGGCGGAGGTCCAAGATAACGTACCCAGCGGAGAGGTAGACTTCTTCCAGGTCTAACAACTGGTTGTGGACCGGATGTACCGGCACCGCGCTGGGTTGGACCAAGGGAAATAATGTGAACAGATTTTGCCCCGCCCCGATGGGCACTCCCTTGAACTTGGACATCATGTCGCCCAATAGGGGTATGCCGCCAGCCCGCTCCTCCACCAGAACTTGGTAATCCTTGCCTAGCTCATCGCCGAAGAAGGCGTCGTGATTGCCGCGTTCGGTATAGCCCAGTATGGGGGAGATAAGGTTGGTTGAGTGACCGATCTCGTCGTAGGCTTGCAGGATCTTTTCGGTCCGGGCTTCGATGGCCTGGTGTTGATCCCGGCTGATCGCCTGGGGCACGGGCCGTTTGATGGCCACCTGGTTGCCGGACTCACGGTCGACCGCCGCCCTCACTTCATAGTCGGCGCCGGCGCCAAGCCGTCCGGTTATCTCGTACCGGTCTAGGTCGACCTTCTCCAATGATGTTGCTCCAGGTGCTAAATGAAATCGGCGCTGGATAGTGGGCTGGTTAACCAGAGGTGCGTCCGCTGAAAACCAGGTTAATCGAGTCCAAAAACCCGCTTCAGAGGCCGATTGGATGGTACCCCTTGGTCTGGGAAAATGCAACAAATGGCCGAGCCTGAATGCCGCGTGGGTGCTATGCTTGGACCGATGCTGCTAAGGGTTTTCCGGCGCCCGGTACAGCAGGGTGACCCACTCTTCCTGAGGCCACTCGCTGATCAATGTGAAGCCCAGTGGCTCCACCGCGCCGGCCACCTCGTCTTTCTGGGTCATCAGCAAACCGGAGGCGATGAACAGTGCGCCCGGCTTCAGAGCCGTCAGGATAAAGGGACACCGGTCGGCGACGCCCCTGGCCGAGATATTGGCCACTGCCAGGTCGAACTCGCCGGCCGGGGCCGTTGGATGGGGAATTGAACCCTGGCCCAGCCTGATCTGCTTGTTGATGCCGAGCCGCCGGAAGTTGCGCCGCGCCGCGGATATGGCCTGTGAGTCGATGTCCAGGGCGGTTACCAGTTCCGCGCCCAGCTTCATGGCCGTGATGGTCAATATGCCCGAGCCAGTTCCCAGGTCTAGGACCGTCATCCCCCCCTTGACGTGCTGCTCCATGGCCTCCATGCAAGTGGCGGTGGTGGGGTGATAGCCGGTGCCGAAGGCAATTCCCGGATCAAGTTCAATCACGATGTCTTCCGGACCGGCGGTTGAGTCCAGTTCGAGCCATGTGGGCTTGATGACCAGACGTTTTCCGATGCGCAGGATTCTGAAGTGAGATTTCCAGGAATTCATCCAGTCTTCGTCGTCGGGCAGATCACGGATATTCAGGTCGCCGATGGGTTCGATGGCGCCGACCAACTTCACACCGACTTCGATATGGGCCATCCGTTGTCTCGACCCGGTCGTTAGGTAAGTGCGCAACAAGACGCGGCCCTCGCCCGCCAACTCGGTGCTCAACCCCTTGCCGTAGCGGCTGAACAGATACGAGATCGGTTCCACGTATTCATGGGGTACGGTGATGCTTAATTCTTGCCAGGCCACCGGCCCTCCTATTCCTTGAGCGTCAAATTAAAAGACCCGCGGGACCAGCGGTCCCCGGGCCTATCGTCACAGGATACGGATCTGGGATTCGCAGGAAGTTATCAACCCAGTGCCTCTTTGATCTTGTCGAAGATCCCCTTGTCGTCTCCATCGTCGGAACCGCCTTTGGGGGAACTCCCGTTTGAATCGGCGAAAGACTGGGCCAGTTCTTGCAGCAGTTCCTGTTGGCGGTTATCCAGCGAACCGGGGACCCTTACGTCCACCGTCACTCTTAAGTCGCCCCTCCGGTTTCCGTGAAGATGCGGCACACCCTTCCCCTTGATGCGGAACTCGGTGCCGGGTTGAGTACCCTGGGGGAGTTTAAGGTCTTCGTCGTTGCCATCCAAGGTGGGTATGGATTTGTGGGCGCCCAGAGCTGCTTCAGCTATATTCACCGGCAGCACGTAGGTCAGATCCGAGCCTTCGCGGTCGAAATATTGGTGTTCTTGCACATCGATATACACGTAAAGGTTACCAGTGCCGCCGCCATCCCGGCCTGCGTCACCCTCTCCGGTGAGGCGCACTTGCATGCCGCCTTCGACCCCGGCGGGAATATTCACGGCGATCTTGCGGGTCTTACGTTCCTTACCTCCGCCCCGGCAGTTGGAGCAGGCGGTCTTTATGATGGTGCCCTTTCCCGAGCAACTGGTGCAGGTTATGACCTGAGTGAACTGGCCGAATACGCTGCGTTGGGCGCGCCGCACCTGCCCGTTGCCCTTACAGGTGCTGCAGGTCTCGATGGGTGTGCCGGGTTCGTTTCCTGCCCCGGAGCAGACTCCGCAGTCCTCGAGGCGGGTCAGATCGACTTCACGTTCCGCTCCAAACACCGATTCTTCGAAACTCAGTACGACCCGGTGTTGCAGGTCGCTGCCCCGTTGCGCCCGGCTGCGACGGCCCGACCCATTTCCGAAGAATGAGTCGAAGATGTCTCCAAAACCGCCGAAACCTTCGAACCCGTCGAAGGGCTGGCCGGACCCGCCGTTGCCGCCTACACCGGCTTTGCCGAATTGGTCGTATTGGGCTCTCTTATTCGAATCGGAGAGGACCTGATAGGCCTCGTTTATTTCCTTGAATTTCTCTTCAGCGTTGGCGCTCTTGTTGCGGTCGGGATGGAACTCCATGGCCTTCTTGCGGAAAGCCTTGCGGATATCCTCTTCCCCGACGCCCTTGCGCACGCCGAGTATGTCGTAGTAGTCCCCGTTAGCCATTCACGAACACCTTTGTGTTTCGGTCTCCAAACTGGTCCTCTTTGCCGGACCTTTGCTGAACTGCTACAGGCCATTATAAAGCAGGCGCGGTGGCCGCTCAAGAGCGGCGATGCCCCGGCCCGGCGGCGGATGCCGTTGCTTGGTCCTATGACGGGCGGGGTTAACTGGGTTCCTGTTTGCGTAGGTTTAACGTCGAAACGGTTAGATGAACAAGGGTTTGCTAGTCGGCTTTCGCCTTGACACCTTCTAGGCATCTGGTTAGGATGATAGTCAGGAGTAATAGCTCCTTTAAATAGGCACACTAGGCGGAAAGGAATAGGTGATTACCGTGGAGATTATCATCGTCATCCTAGCCGTCCTGGCGGCCGCAGGGATTGGTGTTGCTACCTGGTTGGCTCTCAAGTCGCGAAATGACGCCGCGCAGGCACAGGTCGCCGGAGAGAACGCCAAGGGTATTATCACCCAGGCTGAAGAGGAAAGTAAAAAAGTCCTCTTGGCGGCCCAGGAAGAGGCATCAAAACTACGTAACGAAACTGAATCGGACCTAAAAGACCAACGCCAAGAGTTCCACCGCATGGAAAGCAGGCATCTGCAGCGGGAAGAACAATTGGAACGGAAAGTAGAAACCCAGGAAGAAAGGGAACGTGAGCTAGCCTCACTGGAGGCGGAAGCAGATAGGGACAGGATAGAAGCCGAGGAACTTAAGGCGGAACAGTCCAAGGCCCTAGAGCAGGTGGCAGGCCTCAGCGTAGATGAGGCCCGTGAACAGGTTGTACGGCGCGGTGAAGAAGAAGCGGTGCATGACCTGGCCAAACGGTATTACGAACTGGAGAAGCAGTACAAAGAAAAGGCCAACGTAAACGCTCGTAAAATCATCACGGTAGCCATCAACCGTCTCGCAACCGACGTAGTTTCAGAAGTTACCACTTCGAAAGTTTCCCTGCCCAACGATGAGATGAAAGGTCGTCTTATCGGCCGCGAAGGGCGCAACATTCGTACACTGGAAGCCCTCACAGGGGTGGACGTCATCATCGACGACACTCCCGAGGCAGTGACCATATCTTGTTTCGACCCGGTCCGGCGGGAAGTAGCCCGTTTGGCCCTGGAGAGATTGGTCTCGGACGGGCGTATTCAGCCCGCTCGGATCGAAGAGATGGTTAACCGGGCCACAGAAGAGATCGACCAAACGATATTGAAGGCCGGCGAACAGGCCACCTTCGATGCTGGGGTCAGCGGCCTGGACTCCGAGCTGATTCGGTTGCTGGGTCAACTCAAATACCGCTACAGCTACGGGGAAAACGTGCTGCAACATTCCATCGAGGTCTCGTTGCTCTCAGGTATGTTGGCGGCGGAGGCCGGCGCCAATGTTCAGGTCGCCAAGATGGGCGGCTTGCTGCATGACATCGGCAAAGCGGTGACCCACGAGGTCTCCGGCCCCCACGCTGAGATTGGCGCCGAGATCGCCCGGAAGCATGGCATCAACCACAGCTCATACCGGGGGATACTGGAGCATCACAGCGACGACCACGAGACCGTCGAGTCGTTCTTGGTGGCTACGGCCGACGCCATCAGCGCATCTAGGCCCGGCGCACGCAGAGAGTCCCTGGAGCTGTACGTAAAGCGGCTCAAGGAGCTTGAAGAGATCGCCACCAGCTTCAACGGTGTTGAACGGGTCTTCGCCATCCAGGCGGGACGCGAGGTTCGGGTAATGGTTAAGCCAGACGACCTGAATGACATCGAAGCCGCTGAATTGGCCCGGAACATCGTCAAAAAGGTGGAGGAAGACCTGGTCTTCCCCGGTCAGATCAAAGTGACCGTGATTCGGGAGACCCGGAACGTCGAATACGCCAAGTAGCCGCTCGAAAGAGTGACAACCAGGCAAACATGAAGGGGACCCAGAAGCGGGATTGACCGTCTGCTGGGTCCCCTTTGTAGTCCCGGCATCATTTAAATAAGCGCGGATAGATCAAGGAGCATCGGTTCTTGCGTATACTGATGATAGGAGACGTGATCGGCATGCCCGGCCGGGACGCTGTGCGGGCCCTGCTACCCGATCTGAAGCACGAAAAGTCCATCGACTTTGTGACCTGCAATGGTGAGAACACGGCCGGCGGCTAAGGCATTACCGCCAGTACCGCGGCGGAACTCCTGGATAGCGGCGTGGACGTGCTTACCTCCGGCAACCACATCTGGGACAAAAAGGAGATCATCTCCCTCATGGATGAGGGGCTCCCCCTGATCCGGCCCGCCAACTACCCCGACGCACCCGGCAGGGGCCACATACATAAAGGTGGGGTGACTGTGGTGAACCTGATGGGCCGGGTTTTCATGGCATCGTTGGACTGCCCCTTCCGCGCTGCCGACGCGCTTCTGGAGAAGTTGCATGAAGAGGGCGGAAGCAAGGTGATAATCGTGGACTTCCATGCTGAAGCCACAACTGAGAAACAGGCCATGGGATGGTATCTGGACGGACGGGTCAGCGGCGTGTTTGGCACCCATACCTACGTGGGCACAATCGATGCCAAGATATTGCCCAAGGGCACGGCCTACCTGACAGACGTCGGCATGACCGGTCCCTAGACTCGGTGATCGGCTCGAATGTGGAAACGGCGCTAGAGCGCTTCTTGACCACCCTGCCCAAGCGGTTGTCGGTCGCGGATGCGCCCTGCATGCTGAACTCAGTCTTGGTGGACGTGGATGGAGAGACCGGCAAGGCTTCCCTGATCGAACGAATAAATAGGACAGTGAATTGATTTGGCCGCGACTATTGATCTACACCTGCATACCCTCGCTTCAGACGGACGATTGACGCCCACCGAGTTGATTCAGCTGGTGGCAAAACAGGGACTTAAGACCATCTCCATCACCGACCATGACAGTACGGAAGGCCTTGCGGAGGCCTATGAAGCAGCCAAAGAATTCCCGGACCTGCGAATCATTCCCGGCATCGAGATGAGCGCCGACCTTCCCGGAAACGAAGTCCATGTGCTGGGCTATTTCTTGGACTATCACGACGTGGATTTTCAGGCGTCTCTAACGGAATTCCGCAGGGGCCGCGTTGACCGGGCCCAGATCATGGTGGAGAGATTGGAAGCATTGGGGAAGCCGGTGGAATGGGAGCGGGTCCAACACTTCGCCGGAGATGGTTCGGTGGGACGGCCCCATATCGCCTTGGCCATGGTCGAGGCAGGCTATTTCAAAGAGCCTAAAGAGGCATTCGAAGAGTACTTGGGCAACGACGGTCTTGCGTACTATGACCGTCCCAAGCTGAACCCGATCGAAAGCGTCGAGATGATTCAACGTGTCGGCGGCGTGCCGGTCCTAGCCCACCCCACATTTATGAACGACATGGAAGGCGGTATAACCGAGCTCAAGAAAGCGGGGTTGTTGGGGATGGAGGTCTACTATGCGCAGTACGATGATGACACCGTACGGCATCTGGCCAGGCTGGCTCGCGAATACGACCTGATTCCCTGCGGCGGTAGCGATTACCACGGCCTTGGCAACGCGGGAGAACCACTGCCCGGCACGCTGGGGCCGCCCGAAAAGACCATCAACCTGTTGGAAGATGCGGCCGCGAAGGCCAGAACGAAATAGACAAGTTCAGAAAGCTAGGGTAGTCTCCAAATCATGGACATCGCTGCGCTGTACATAGGTGCATATCTGCTGGGTTCCATACCTACGGCCTACCTGATTGGGCGGTTGGTACGGGGCGTAGACATTCGCGGCTATGGCAGCGGCAATGTTGGCAGCGCCAACCTTTGGGAGCATGTTGGGAAACGGTGGGTCTATCCAGTGGCGACGGCCGAGATATTCATCAAGGGCGCACTACCAGTTTGGGTGGCCCTGTATGTGCTGGACGTCGACCGGTCATCCGCATTCCTCATCGGCCCGCCACTTCTAGCCACCGCCGGCAATAATTGGTCGCTGTTTCTGAAGCTCCAAGGTGGGCGGGGAATCGCCGTGGCTGGCGGGACCCTCGTGGCATTATCGCCGATCCTCGCGGTTTCCGCCGCCGCCATATCCATCGGAGGCTGGAAGATTACCAAGAACTCGGGGCTCTGGGTACTGATTTCCCTGATGTTGTTGCCCTTATTCGCTTATCTCGTCCACGATAATCTGAACTTGGTTTGGTATTGCTTCGGGCTGCTTGGTATCGTGGCCCTGAAGCGGCTTTCGGCCAATTGGACGCCCTTTCCGGCAGATGTCTCCCGTAAGAAAGTCCTGATTAACCGGCTATTCCGGGATCGGGACGTGTCAGACCGCACCGGGTGGGTGCGGCGCATCCCCGAAGGCTCTTCCTGAATCCAATGCGCCAGGGGTATTCAAACAGGAAGACTTAGGGTGGGATATTAGAGACTAGAAACGATGGAACAACAGACCGGCTCCAGCCAAGAAGAACACCAGACTGCTTACTGCGATTGGCACCCCAGCGCTGAGACGGGGCTGTCTTGCAGTCAATGTGGCCGAAATATCTGCAGCCAGTGTCTGATACAAGCTTCGGTGGGAATCCGCTGCCCTGAATGTGGCAAGGCCACCAAGATGCCCACGTTCGACGTTCAGCCGACCTATTATGCTAAAGCGGTGGGAGTTGGGGTCGGCGTGGCAATCGGCGGCGGGATCTTATGGATAATGTTCAACGCGATATTCGGTAGTTTCGGGATACTGTCGTCGATACCAGTATTGGCCGTGGGATACGCCGCAGGCGAACTGATCAGCAGATCGGTCAACGCCAAGCGGAGTAAGGGACTCGCCTACATCGCGGCGGGCGCGGTTGTCGGCGCTTTCATCATCGCCTTGCCGTCCGCTCCGCAGGTGGGCTTCTTTGGGCTAATCGTATTGGCCATCTCTATCTACACTGCCGTCCAACGGGTCAAGTAGGTCCCGCCAGATCCGTTCCACGGTCTGGCCCAACACATCGCCTTCGAACCCTCTCCGGTGTAAGAACCCGCCCAACTTGCGGCGAAAGTGTTCGGCGCTATCCACGGAAAGCTTTGATGCGTATTTCGAGCCGGCTCGGTATGCATTGGCCGAGGAATCGAAGTCGGAGAGTGCTTCCCGGATCACCTCGCGGTCCACTCCCAGATTTTGCAGCTCTTGACGGATCACCGCGGGCCCCCGGGGCCGGAACTTCTCCCGCTGCTCCCGCCATTCTTTGGCGAAGGCCGCGTCGTCCAGCAGCCCCTGACGGCGCAGGTCAGATAGAGTGCGGTCGACGGCCTCCTGGGTGAAACGACCCTCCAGGCGGCGTTGGACCTCTTTCTCCGATCGCGACCGGTAGGAGAGCAGGTGCAGGGCCGCGTTTTTGGCTTTTATATACGAAGATTCGGAGTTTTCGTCCGGGTCTCGTGGTCCAGGCATAGAGGGTTTCTCCGCAAGAATTTAGGCCAACAAAAACGGCCGCTTGGAGTGGTCAACTATGGTCCCCAGCGCGGCCGTTCTATCTTCACCTTTCAGTAGACGTCTTTGTTAAGCGGACCTACTCTTCTTCCTCCGGTTCTTCCGGTTCTTGGAGCGCTGCGCCGGAAAGGATGTCCGCCACAGTATCTTTGGTCTGAGCTGGTCCATCGTTGGCCACCGCTTCGCCTTCGGGACCGGCATCCGAGCCCGGACTGCGGAGGCGGCCTTCCACGGAGGCAGCGATCTCTGGGTGCTGGATCAGGAAGTCCTTGGAGTTTTCCCGGCCCTGGCCCAACTTGGTCTCCCCGTAGGAGTAGAAAGCGCCGGACTTCTTGATGATGCCCTGCTCCACGCCGATCTCCAAGATATCGCCCATCTTGCTGATTCCCAGGTTGAACATGATGTCGAACTCGGCTACCCGGAAGGGCGCCGCGACCTTGTTCTTGACGACGCGGGCTCGGACCCGGTTGCCGATGACCTCGGCGCCCTGTTTGATGGACTCTACGCGGCGCAGGTCGATGCGTACCGAGCTGTAGAACTTGAGAGCCCGTCCGCCGGGAGTGACCTCAGGACTACCGTAGGTGACTCCGATCTTCTCTCGGAGTTGGTTGATGAAGATCACCGCAGTCTTGGAACGGTGGATGGTGCTGGTCAATTTGCGCAGAGCCTGGGACATGAGCCGGGCCTGCAAGCCGACGTGGGTGTCGCCCATGTCGCCTTCGATCTCTGCCTGGGGCACCAGGGCGGCAACGCTGTCCACCACCACTGCGTCCACGGCTCCGCTGCGGACCAGTTGCTCGGTGATGTCCAGTGCCTGTTCGGCGCTGTCCGGCTGGGCGATGAGTAGGTCGTCCAGTTCGAGGCCGCAGTTGCCGGCATAAGTGGGGTCAAGGGCGTGCTCAACGTCGATGTAGGCCGCGATCCCGCCCAGTTTCTGGGTCTCGGCCATGATGTGGATGGCCAATGTCGACTTTCCGGCGGACTCTGCGCCGAAGACCTCGGTGACACGGCCTCGAGGTATCCCACCAATGCCCAACGCAATGTCCAAAGCCAGAGAACCCGTGGGGATGCACTCAGTCGCTAGGGAGTCGTAGATCTCGCCCAGGCGCATCACAGCGCCCTTGCCGTGGTCTTTCTCGATCTGTCCCAGGGTTATATCCAGGGCTTCGCGCCTGAGCTTGTCCGTTTTTTCTGTCTTATCTATGCTCGTCATCCTCACCCATCCTTAATCCAGCGTCAGGCGTTCGCCACCAGCCGTTTTTTGTTAGGTCAGCTTCCGCCGATCCAGTACGCGGGGCATCCTAACATTCCGTCCCACCACCCAACAAGGAGACACTGTCAGTACATATGTTCGGATCTATTAATTTGCCGGAAACGAGGGCCAACTGGCACCATTAGAAGTCTCAAGTGCCGCCCTTGAAGCCGATGGTTACGACTCCATTCTCCACGATCACCGGTGTGACCCTTTCTCCGGCGGTCAGCTCCAACAAATCGGGTATCTGGTCGGCCTGCTTGGAAAGATCGATTTCCGTGTACTCCACCTTGCGCTGGCGATAGTCCATCTTGGCAGCGGAGGAATAGGCGCAATCGGGGTGGGTATAGATGATAGTGCTTGCTTGGGTCACGTTTGACTCCTGAGATGTACCTGGATTGTTCTTGGACCGAAGGGGTAGCCGGGGAACACCCGACATAACCTGTATGTGACGGTAATTGTACGGCTGGCCCGACGATTCTTCAACGAGCAGGGCCGCTGCTGGCGTTAAATCTAACGTTATAGGAATTAGCATAAGCCTGGTGGAATGGTATGCTGTAGGCACACATTTGGTTATGATGCTTCACTCCAACTCTGGAAGGTTCCCCCATTGACTGACCGCGCCCAAGACGAACCCCATTCGGAGAGCCTGGCGGCTTTGGCGAGCCTATTAGATCGATACGCCACCGGCTCCGGCCGAATCACGCCCAGGCCAAGGGGCGCCCGGTTGAGTGAGGATGTCAGGAAAATGCTGGCAGATGCCCTAGCCGAAGTTGAAAGCACGGCAAATAGGGCTGAATCAGCCACTGACCTGCTGGTTTACGGCAACGGCTGCTACGCCGTCGGTCGGCACGCCGACGCTTCTGACGTTTATCTGTCTATCTTGCAGGATGAGCCGTCCAACGCAGATGCCCGCTTCAACCTGGGGCTAGCATTTCTGCGCTTGCGGAGTCCGGAAAACGCAGTCCGAGAGTTTACGGACCTGTTGGTCCAAGAACCCCTGATCGCCGAGGCTTTCTACCAACGGGGCAACGGCAACGACGACCTGGGTCAGACCGAGAGGGCTCTGGCGGACTATGAAAGGGCCATCGAGTTGGACCCGGAGTACGTTCAGGCCATGTATAACCGGGGTATCCTGTTGGCCCAAGCCGGACGGCATCAAGAGGCGGTTGCCCAGTTCGACAAGGTGAATGGCGTTAGGCCCGACATCTCCAACTCCTACTTGAACCGCGGTGCCTCATTGGACGAATTAGGGCTGCACGATGAAGCTATCAGTGCCTACACGAGGGCGGCTGAACTGAATCCGGATAGCGCCATGGCCCTGTTCAACCGGGCCAGGACCAACTATTACCTGGGTAATCTGCATGATGCTCTGACCGATTACAGCGAGGTGATCGAGCTCACCCCGGACGACGCTGAGGCCTTCAACAACCGGGGCCTGACCTTTGATGCCCTGGGCGACTATGATAACGCCATCGAGGACTTCGATTCGGCCATCGAACTGCGTCCGTCGTTCGCCGAGGCTCACAGCAACCGCGGCGCCGTTCTGGAGATGACCGGAAACCTGGACGCCGCGCTTGAAGAATACAAGCATTCGCTGGAAGATGACCCTGAGATGGCATCCGCCCATTACAACGCAGCCCGGCTCTACTCACGGACGGGAGATGTCGCCGCTTGCCTGGAGCACTTGGACCGAGTCCTTGAGATCGCCCCACAACTAGCCGAGGACGCCGCTCATGACGAGCATCTGGGTTGGGCGTTGGAGATGCGGAATCTGCGCCGAGAACAAGGGCCGGACGGGGCCGAAGAGGACAGGGGATAACCCCCGATTCTATTGGGGGCCAGAGGTGGCGTGACCCAGTTCGCCGTCTTCGTCTTCCAGACCGTCGTCATCTTCGGTGTCCTCGTAGACCGGGTGGGAGGCGAGGAATAGCCGCCTTCGACGGGTGAACATGCTCCGTAGCAGCACCAGCGACGCTAGGACTACAAGCCCTGTGACCAGGTCGCGCTCGATCTGGTAGTACTGGCTGATGGCCAGCATTACCAAGAAGCAGGCCGATACTCCCCAGGTGGATCGCAGGGTCGAATGGCGCATCAGTAAGACTGTTGTCACGCCCGCGGCGAACCCGAGAACGGCCAGCGCCGGCATCATGGCCAGAGAAACACCCATCAATGGGGCCATGCCGTCGCCGCCCCTGAACCCGGTGAACACCGACTTCCAATGACCCACTACGGCAGCTCCGCCGGCCACCAAGATCAGCGCCGGAGGGACGCCTAGAGCCCAGGCCGAGAAGACAGCGGCTGAGCCTTTGGCCACGTCTCCAACTAGGACAAGGGCGCCGGTACGGTGTCCCACGTTGAAGAAAACGTTGGCGCTCCCGGCCAGGGTGCTTCCGGTGGCGAATACGTCGATGCCACGGAGGCGTGATGCGATCTGAGCGAAGGGAATCGCTCCCAAAAAATACCCGGCAGCGATCGCCAGCACCATTCTCTCGACAAGCTGTAGGCCTTCGGTCATGAAACGATCATGGCCATTGTGGATGGCTGCGGACCAGGCGAGAAGAATGGTATCGAGGTTGAAGTGGTCATGATGTCATGAAAACACGAAGTCGTCATAGTTCCAAATCCATCATATACCAGCCAACGGGATGGGGATAGGTGAATCAGCCCGCTGTAGGATATTTAAGGATCCGTTGCGACCTGCCGTTGGCCCATTCGGCCGGCTCGGGGCGAATATTCAGGTGAGGCCCCTCGCACTTGGCCCGCTCATGGTGAGCCTGTCGAACCACCGCTTGGGTTGAGGATGTTCTCCACCAGCAGCATGACTTTTGCGCATCCTTCGACGGGCTCAGGACGAGCGGAAAAGAAACCCATTCCGCCCGTGGCGCTCCTTCCGGAGAAGGATGTCGAACCGCGTTTTACAACGGCTTCTAGCCCCGTTTTTCGCCAACGAAGAGCCAGTAGCCCAATTCCCCAGCGGTAACCATGTCCCGAACTTTGGCCACCAACTCAGGCGACCGCTCGAGTTGGCCTTCTCCGGGGGAGCGCCGCTCATGCGCGGGAAGGCCAGGAAGGCCGCCAGTTTACCTTGGATCTCGTCGAGTATCTTGATGATCTCGCTTGAGGCATCCAGCCGTTGGGTGACTTCGAACCCGCCGTCTTCCAGAAGCTGAACATAGCCGTCGGCCGTGAGGGCGCTGGTCATGTACAGGACTTGGCCCAGATCGCCTTGCAACTCGGAGGGCAGCGAGCCTGGCTCGATGGTGACATCGCTCAGGCCGAACCAGCCGCCGGGCTTGAGGAGCCGGGCGGTCTCGGCGACAGCCTTGGCTTTGTTGATGAACAGGCTCATGGAGCACTCGCAGACCGCGGCGTCAAAGGCTCCGGTCCGCAAAGACAGGCACTCAGCGTCGCCCCGGACGAAGTGAGCGTGGCCTGTTTCGGGCGCGGCGTCGTGGGCGTGGCGCACAGCCTCGGCGCCGAACTCAACTCCCAGCACGCTGCAGCGGAACACCCGGCCCAACGCCTGGGCGCTTTCTCCCCGGGCGCTGGCCAGGTCGACCACCACGTCGCCGGATTCCAGACCCATGAGCCGTCCCAACTTGTTGGTCAAGCCCAGTCCTCCTGGGTGGAGGGTGTCGCCCATGATCAGCTTGGCCATGTCCGACTGGTAAAGGTCGGCGCAACAAGCCTTGGCTTCAGCTTCGCTCTGCAAACTTCAATTCTCTCCTAGTCGTCCGCGGGAGTAGGTGCTTGGCCACTGATCTGCTCAGCGACCCGAATCTTTTTCCTGGCGTTATCCAGCTTCTGTTTTTCGACAAGCTGATCCCGAATCTCCTCCCGGTATCTCACCGAATTATAGGCGCAGAATGGGATGATCCGTCCGTCGGGCACCAGGATGCCGACGCAGCACTTCATCACCTGCTTCACGTTGAACGTCCAAGGGTCGAGGAAGTCCTTGATGGCGATCTGGAAGATGTGGTCTTTCAAGTGGGACAACTCGTAGCCCAATTCCAGACCCGAACCGCAGGCGCACTGGAACTGGTCCGCGGTCTGTTCCGTCCCTGCAACCGCCGACGCCGACCAGAGACCTTCCAGGGCCTTCTGCACGTCCGCTGAATTGGTGAGCTTGGGCAGCGCTCGGTAGGTGATGTAGTCCAGGTATTGGTCGATGTCCAACATCCGCGGCAGGGGCACCGTGTTCTCCCCGCCCACAAATACATAGGAGTTCACCTGGCAGGTCGGGAAACAGCAGGGCACGGGCACGAAATCCTCCATCACGAACCGGCTGTCGCTCTGGTCCACGATGCCGTGTATCGCGTCGGGGATGGTCACCCGTTCCATGGGGTCGAAATCAATGTGTTACCCAACGTGGGTCACCGGCTGGAAGACCACGCCCCGCACCGCCGGATGCTCCAGTCCGAACTTCAGGATGGCGCCCACCTCGTCGGTGTTCACGCCCCGTTCGATGGCGGCCACCAATACAGCGTCGATGCCCCTCTCGGCCAACCGGTCCAAGGCCTTCAGTTTCAGGTCTATCAGGTCTTCGCCGCGGATGGTTAGGTAGGTCTCCGGCCTGAGCCCGTCGAACTGGAAGTAGATCACCGGGTTTTGCTTGGCCAGTTCGTCCAAGAACTTGTCGTCCCGGGCGATGCGGACGCCGTTAGTGTTGACCATGACCTGCCGGATGCCCCGGTCCTTGGCGGCCTGAATCATCTCCATCAGGTCGGGGTGGATGGTCGGTTCGCCACGGCTGAATTGGATGACCTCGGGGTCGCCCTCGATCTCCACGAATTGGTCCAGCATGAACTCGACCTGATCCATGGTCAGGCTGAACCCGACGCCGGCGTTGGCGAAGCAGATGGGACAGTCTAAGTTGCAGCCCGTGTTGACCTCGATCAAGCCCAGGCACATGTGCTGCTTGTGCTCGGGACAGAGGCCGTAGTCCAAGGGGCAGCCGTCCTTGACCTCGGTGCTGAATTCCAACGGGAGCGTTCCCGGCTTGTTGAACCTGACCGAGTCGACGTACATCTGGGCGTCGGAGCTGATTATGACTTTGAACCAGCCGTGGGTGGGGCACCGCTTGCGCATCAACACCTTGTTGTCTTGGGTGAGGATCTGGGCATCTATCACGGTTTTGCACGCGGGACAGATGCTGCGCGTCAATTCATGGAATATATAGTCCGCGTCCTGTTTTACCCTGACTTTTCCTTTATTTGCGGGTTTGACCAATGGAGATCCCCTTGCCAGATGTCGTAGCTAGGTACCAACGCCGTATATTAAGCTGGCGTCTTGTATACTTCGGATGCATCTCGCAATCATTAGGTTCTTAGGGTTTCCTGTCTGTTTCGCCAAGGGAAACCGGGTTTACGAGGCCAACAATGACGACCGATTCAGCCTTGTCCGGCGTGGTGGTGCTGGACCTGACCCAGATCATGGCCGGGCCCTTCTGCACCATGGTGTTGGCCGATATGGGCGCCGACGTGATCAAAGTCGAGAGGCCAAACGGCGGCGATGACCAACGCCGCATGGGCCCGCCCTTCATCAAGGACTGGTCAGCCGGGTTCCTGGCCTTGAACCGCAACAAGCGTAGCCTGGCCGTTGACCTCCGCAGCGAGTCCGGCCAGGCGATGTTCAAGCGGCTGGTGGAGGGCGCCGACGTCGTGGTGGAGAATTTCCGCCCCGGCGTCATGGACCGGTTGGGTTTGGGTTACGAGGCCCTGGCGGCCATCAAGCCCAGCCTGGTCTATTGCTCGGTGTCCGGCTTTGGCAACACGGGGCCGGACGCCACCAAGGGCGGCTTCGACCTGGTGGCCCAAGGAGTGAGCGGGCTGATGAGCATCACCGGCCACCCGGAGATGCCCCCAGCCAAGGTGGGCGTGCCCATCACTGACATCTCGGCCGGTCTGCTGGCGGCCAACGGCATACTCTGCGCCTACATCCACGCTTTAAAGACCGGCCAGGGGCAGCAGGTAGACACTTCGCTGATGGAGGCGGGAGTGGCCTATACCGTGTGGGAGTCGTCGGTCTACTTCGCCGACGGCGAGATACCCGGCCCTTTGGGTTCGGCCCACCGGGTCTCGGCCCCCTACCAGGCGCTTCGCACCAAAGACGGCTACCTGAACATCGGCGCGGCCACCCAGCCAACCTGGGAACAGCTATGCCGGGCCATCGGCCAAGAAGCCCTGATCGACGACCCGCGTTTCAAAGTCCCCGGCGACCGCAAAGCCCGCCAGGACGAACTGGCTTCGCTACTAGAGGAGACTTTCACCACCGACACCACCGAAAATTGGCTCAAGATGTTGGAAGAAGCAGGCGTCGTCGCCGGTCCCATCTACAACATGGACCAGGTTTACAAAGACCCGCAAGTGCTGGCCCGGAAGATGCTGGTCGACCTGGAAGACCCGGACCTGGGCACCATACATAACATAGGCATCCCAGTGAAACTATCGGCCACCCCCGGCCAGATCCGCACCCGTGCCCCCATGCTAGGCGAACATTCTTCTGAGATACTGCTGGAACGCGGCTTCAGCAAGGCAGAGGTGGGCGAGTTGGTGGAGGCTGGAGTGGTGGTTGAGAACCAGGGGCCGGGGACTAAGCGCTAACCAGCCGTTCGCCACGGCTGCCCGTCAGTCGTCCTCAGAAACTCTTCCACCAGCAATGGGTTAGAGACGATTACGCTGGGCGTGAACAACGCCCCTTGATTGCCCTGGCGATCTACTACTTTGGCGCCGGCTTCTTGGGCTAGGACTAGGCCCGTAGCCAAGTCCCAGGGCATGAGAGAATGGTGGAAGTACAGATCAACCCTGCCGGCGGCGGCGTAGGCCAGCCCGAGGCCCGACGAGCCCATGAACCGGACGCTGTACATGTCGGGCCAGAGGGAACGGATCAGGTCTAAGGCGTAACCAGCCTTCTCGTCAACATAGCCAAGGTCGCAACACAGCAGGCTGCGGCTGAGTTCCGTGGTCTCCGAGGCTTTGATCTGTGCGCCGTTGAGAAAAGCGCCCTTCCCCTCCTCAGCGGTGAACATCTCCTCCCGCACTGGGTCATAGGTCACTCCGGCGATGATGTGGTCGTCCTTGGCCAGGGCGATTATGGTGCAGAAGTGGGGGATGCGGTGGGCGTAGTTCCGGGTCCCGTCCAGGGGATCGACCACCCATTTGTAGGGCGAATCGCCGCCCACGGGCTTGGATTCCTCGGCCAGGATGCTGAACTCGGGGAACTCGCCGGTGAGCAGGTCCAAGATGGTCTTCTCGGCGGCCAGGTCAACATCGGTCACGATGTCGGAGCGGCCCTTGAAATGGACTTCGTGCTCTGAGCTGAACCGGTCCCGGATTATCGTCCCGGCGGCGCGGGCGGCCTCTAAAGCAACATCCATGGCGCCCCGTCCATTCTTAGAAACCGGCGAATCATAAGGCATATAAAAACCCACTGTCTAAAATAAAAGGATCGGAAAAGAGCCGAAGGCCCACGATGGAATCGGGGCTAACTACCCGAGGCCCATTTTCTCGTAGACCTCGGCGATGGTCTCCTGCGCGATGGCCCTAGCCCTCTTCCCGCCCTCGTGGAGAATCTCCTGGACGTAGCCGGGCCGGGCCTGGATCTCTTCCCGGCGTTCCCGCAGGTCCTTGAGGTAGTCGTTGATGCTGTCAGCCAGGTGGCGCTTGCAGTCGACGCAGCCCCTGGCGGCGGTAGTGCACTCGTTGTAGACGGTCTGGGTAGCCTCCGCTCCGCTGAAGATCTTGTGCAGCGAGTAGACGTTGCAGACCTCCGGGCGGCCCGGGTCGTCCCGGCGAATGCGTTGCGGGTCTGTGAAGGCCGTCAGCACGCGCTTGGTGGTCTCTTCGGGGGTGCCGGCCAAGTCCAGGTGATTATCAAGTGTCTTGGACATCTTGTTCTGGCCGTCCAAGCCCAGCAGCAGCGGCGCTTCCGTGAGCTTGGCCTGGGGTTCGGGGAAGGTCTCGCCGAACATGTTGTTAAAACGGCGGACTATCTCCCGGGAGAGTTCGATGTGGGGCACTTGGTCCTGGCCCACCGGCACGGTGTCGGCCTTGTAGAGGATGATGTCGGCGGTCTGGAGCACCGGATAGCCAACCAGCCCGTAATTCACCGATTCCTCGGTCTCGCTCATCTGCCGCACCTTATCCTTGAAGGTGGGCACCCGGGTCAGCCATCCGAGGGGCGTGACCATGCTGAGAAGGGCCTGGAGGGTCATGACCTCCGGGACGTGGGACTGGACGAAAACGATGCTCTTTTCCGGGTCGATGCCGGCCGCCAGCCAGTCCAGTATCATGTCTTCGATGTTGGGCTTGATGTCTTTAACATCTTCCCCAGACTCCAGAGTCGTGAGTGCGTGGATGTCCACGGCGCAGTAGATGCAACTGTAGTCTTCTTGCAAGGTGACCCAATTCTGGAGGGCCCCCATATAGTTGCCCAGATGCAGCAGGCCGGTGGGCCGCATGCCGGAGAAGATTACGCCTTTATGGCTGGGATTGGCTGGTTGGGTCATATCACCGAATCACACGTAAAATTGGCGAAAATCACGCCTGAGGGAACCCCAAAAGTGTAGCATAGGGGCATGGCAGCGGCAATACTGGACACGGTAGGGCGGTTACTCCGGCCACTTGAAGTGCTTCGAGACCAGGCGGTAGAAGCCCATGCCGAAATCCCAGGCGTGCAGCGCGCCGTATGCCATCCAGCGGTCCAGTTCGGCACGGGCCTCCGGGTGCATGGCCTCGCCTGGCTGGAGCGTGGGAAGTATGTCTTCGTTCTCGCACTCGTAGATGGCTAGGTACTTGGGGCCTGAATTAAACCCATCCAGCGCCGGATGTTCTAGGACCCGGAAGCGGCCAGCCAAAGCGTAGCCAGGAATCTTCAGCAGGTTGGGAACGTGGGATTCGTCGTACCAGCAGTCCCACTCAGTTTCATGCTCCGGGTCTACACCGGCGGTTACGATGCTGATCGGCCGGTCAGACTCCAGTAGCGGCGGTCTGAGTGGAGTACCGCTTATCTGCTCGTAGACATTGGCCACGTGCCCGGACATGCCGTCCAGCCGGCTGAAGGCAGCAAACTCGCTGGCGGCTATGGGGCGAAAATCAGGGCTGCCGTTGCGGTCGAGTATCGACGGGAAATCCGAAGCGTGCTTGATTCTATACAAAGCCGTAAACCTGGTGGCGCCGCCCTCGCTCTCTTCGAGATTGATGTACCTTTGGGCCCACGTTAACCCTGGGATACGCAGCAGATTGGGGAGGTGGCTGTTGTACCAGGTGTTGAAGGCCCCAAGATGCTCGTCGGTGCAGGTGACCTGGACCATCAACAACAGAGGATCATCAGGCATTCTGCGCCAACGACTCCAAGAGTCCGCCAGAATAGCCGGGGTCTTCCAGGCCTCTTTGCTCGCCCCGGAGGTAGCCGATCTGGCCACCGTGCTGATTGAACTCCCAGAGTAGCTGCTGGCACATGATCGGCAGAGTGATGGTGCCGCCCCTGGGATTGGTCACGATCAGGCCGTTGAAGTCGGAATCGCTCAGAGACTCGAAGTACTCGATGCTCTCTTGCCGGATTGCCGCGACGTACTCCAACAAGGCCGCTGTGTCGGGGGCCTGGTAAGCCTTTAGGTCTTTAAGTGTGAAGCCGTAGCCGGTGTCGTTTTCCACGGCGGGGGCGCGCCCCAACCTCTCGGCCCAGTCGCCACTCTCCCACAATTGGGCGTCGCCCTTGAGACGGGAGTACAACCAGCGATCCAGAGTGCGGGCGTAGTGCCAGACCAAGAATGCGATGGACGAGCATTGATCGTTGGGAGTCCAGGCCATCTCTGCTGGGCAAAGACCGTCCACCGCCCGCATCATGGAGTTGTAATGCTGCTCGAAACAGCCCTGGACAAATAGTTTTAGTTCCATAGGAGAATCACCTGCGTGGCCTGGAATAGACGGCCAATTATAGCAAGCGAGAACGCCAAACAGCCAAGTAAAGCGAAGGAATTACTGGAGAATCAACTCGAACTGGCGACGCCTACAGGAAACGCGGCGCGCCGCCGACGCCTATTCTTCGGGGTCTGCGTCTAGGCGTCCGCCGAGTTCGCTTAGGAACTGTTCGATCTCCGGGGACAGTTGTGTGGCCGATGCCGTGGTCTCGGTGGCCGGCGAAGACGCCTCTTCCGAGTCGAGCTGAGCATCGTAATAGGCTTCCATCTGCTGAATCAAAGTCTTGAGTTCTGTGTTCCGGTCCAGGGTCGAGTTCAGCTCCCGGTATTGCCGCTGTCCCCGGCGCACTGGGGCGAGGTCGGCGGGGATGTTGTTGTAGACCGACGACAGGACTTCGATCATGCGGGAAGTCCCGGCGTAGTCCTCTTCCAACTGGACGTACTGGGGCAGGTGGACCATGAAGTTGATGGACTCTATGCCAACCTTCTCGATACCTTCCGAGAGCAGGTTCATGATGGTTGTGGGGCCCTGGTAGGTGCTCTGGCGCACCTTGAAGTTGGGCACCGGGCGGTTCTGGACCACGTCGCCCAGACTGCCGGTGACCAATAATGGCCGGGTGTGAGGCACCGCGTCGTACATGGCTCCCAGACGGCAGTAACGTTTCACGTTGAAGTGGTTCACCACTTCCAGTATGGAATCCGTGTAGTCCTCGCCGTTGGAGTGTGGCTCCATCAGGTGGAGGAACAGGTAATCGGGTCCGTCATCGGTGATGGCGTAGCGGATGATGCTGTTGGGAATCTTGACCTCGCGCTTGCCGTCCACCAGTCGCATGTTGGGACGGTACCGGGTGAAGTCGAAGAAAGTTCCCGGCCGGGACAGGCGTCCCAATTCCTTGGAACCCATGAACCGTTCCAGACGGTTGAGCGTGAGTGTGCCTACCCTGCCAACGTCCACCCACGGACGCACCATCGCGAATACGTGGGGGTCTCTTAGCTCGGGCAGTGGTTCAATCAGATCAAAAGCGCCGATTTGCATAGGCTCATCTTGCCAGAATAGCTTCGGATTTTCAAGCCCCGCCGTGCCTTCAGGCGAGCGTGCTCATCTCTGGTTAAGCATGGTGTCGGCCGAGCCCAGGCCTTCCAAGGCCAGTCCGTAGCCCAACATGTCGTGAATCAGGCGTTTAACCACCATGGTCATGGCTACCCGGCTGTAGCGCAGCACGATGTCCGATTGCTGGGCCATCTGTTCCGCCAACTCCCAAGCCCGAGGCAGAAGCTCGCTCTGGGGCATGACTTCGTTGACCAACCCCAGTTCCTTGGCTTCTTGGGCCTCGATCCGCTGGCCGGTGAAAAGGAAATACCGGCCCCGGTTCAGTCCTAACAATAATGGATAGATGATGTGCATGCCGTCGCCTGGTACGAGACCGCTCATGAAGTGGCCCGAGTCCTGGAAGGCGGCTGTGTCCGAAGCAAGGACGATGTCGCAGAGCAACGGGATCTCCGAGTGGCGAAGGGCCGGACCGTTGATGGCGCTGATCATAGGCACTTCAACGTCCAAGAGGCTGGTCAGGATGCGTTTGCCTTCCCAGTAGGTCTGGTCCCAATCTTTGGGCGCCCGTTTGGGCGTGCCAGCGGCGGTGCCCTGAGGACCGGTGAAAGCGTCCCCAGTGCCGGTCATGATGACGATACGGTTCTCGGTATCGCTGCTCACATCGACGAACACTTGCGAGAACTCTTTATGCGGACTTCCTCCCCACTGCAACGGCCCGCCGTCCGTGTGGAAGGTCATCTGTAGGATACCGTTCCGGCGCTCCATGCGGATGCTTGGGTATTTATCGGCGTATTCGTCCAGAGAAGCCATAACTATGTCTCCCGTTGATATCGCCGGGTCTGGGAAAGCGGGACTCCTGAATGAGGGACCGCGCCGGTTTAAGCCCTGGGGTCGTCGGCGCCCCCAGCACCATTGGGCAGACCATCAGGAAAATGGTCAGGGAATGGGGGTACAGGCTCGCTGACCACAGCAGCGGCGGGTGTGTTGATCAGCGCCTGGGGTGGAGCTTCGTTGGGAACAGCGTGCCGGACGACGAAATTGGCCACATCGCGGTAGAGCGGTTCGTCCAAGTTGCAGCCCCGCAGCATGGTGAAGTTGGGGTCGAGTTCCTCCAACATCTGTTTGATTCTGGTGTCGCCGTGGCGGGCAGCCAGAGCGTAGGCGAGGCCGCGGGTGTCGCGGTCCAATGAGCGCTCGTGCTCTTCGCCCTCTTCCAGCTCGACGTCGTAATCGACACGGTCGGCGACGCCCAACGCCTCCATGGCCTGGCGGCGGGAAGAGTCTATATCTTTGATCAACGTGTAGAGATCGATCACCGCGCGAGCGGCGTGGCCCAGCAGCTCCGGAACGCGGTTCTGCTTGTCAGCCGCTGATTGGGCCGCATTTCGGGCCTTGGAGAAAGAGTCCTCTTTGGCCCTCTGGCGTTCTTCTTCCTTCTGGGCTTTGGCCTTTTGCAGACGCAATTGGGGAGCTTCCGCAGCTAATGGTTCCAACCGCTGCATCTCTCTTTCCGCAGATTCGGCTTGCCTCAGACGGTCGCTAAAGGTCTCGTCGATCCCGTTTCCGTTGACCATGTTGAATGCTCCTAAACCACTGGTTGCCGCCTGTTTTGAGTCCCGGACCGGCCGTTTTCACCGGAGACGCACAACCAAGGGCTGCGCGTAGCTGCCCCATTTAGCCATGATAGCCAGCGCAACACAACATCCTCTAGGGCGACGCGCGCCGATTTCCAATCTTTTGGCCCCATCCACGCCTGGCTTGACCGGCACATGCAGCTTGAATAGACTGCCGGTGGCGGAAGTTTCACCCAACAAATCAGGCGGTCTGTACATGCCACGTGCTGCATTCATCTACGAAGACGCCCTGTCTCGCCATGAGTTACGCTCGGACCACCCCATGCGGCCGGTGCGCCTGCGCTACACCTACGAGCTACTCCGAGAATACGGGGCCTTCGATCATCCCGACGCGGTGCTGCTGGACCCCCGGTCCGCAACCGAAGATGAGCTGGCCTGGCTGCACACCTCTGAGTACATAGCCGCGGTCAAAGCCCTTGGCTCGGGCGAGGGTAGAGTTGACGGCGCACGGTTTGGCTTCAGCGGCCAAGGGGACAACCCGGTCTATCCCAACATGTTTGAAGCGGCCGCCCTGAGCACCGGAGGGTCGTTACTCGCCGCCGAGATCGTTGCCAGCGGCGAAGTGCGCGCGGCCTTTAATATATCGGGCGGACTGCACCATGCGGCCGCGGGTCACGCCTCCGGGTTCTGCGTCTTCAACGACCCGGCCCTGGCCGTCCACTATTTCTTGAACAAGGGTATGCGCGTCGCCTATGTGGACATCGACGCCCACCACGGCGACGGAGTTCAAGAGGCTTTCTACAGCGATGACCGGGTGCTGACGATCTCGGTCCACGAATCGGGCCAATATCTGTTTCCCGGCACGGGCTTCGTGTCCGAAGTGGGAATGGGCGCGGGCCGGGGTTATTCGGTCAACCTGCCGTTGTACCCCTACACCGGCGACGATGATTACCTGGAGGCCTTCAGTCAGGTTGTACCGCCACTGATCCGGGCCTTCGCCCCCGACGTGCTGGTGACCCAACTGGGCATCGATAGCTACCACAGCGACCCGCTGACCCACCTCCAGGTGACCACCGCGGGCTACATCGAGGCGGTGCGGCAGTTGGCGGGGCTGGGGCTGCCCTGGCTGGCGTTGGGCGGCGGGGGTTACGACGTGAATGCGGTCGCTAGGGCGTGGACCCTGGCGTACGGAGTGATGCTAGACATCGACTGGCCGGACCAGCTACCCGCAGGCTTCGCCCAAGAGCACGGCGCCGGAAGCTTACGGGACCAGCTAAACCCGGAGGTCCCATCCCACATCGAAACAGACATCAGAAGGCATCTAGAGGACACGGTAGGGGAGATCCGGCAGCAGATCTTTCCGGTGCATGGGCTTGGTGGGTAGTGGGGCTTCAAAATTCAGAAGGCCACGACAACTTCTGTCATTCCGATCCTTCCGCGGAAGGAGAGGAATCTCGTTGCGAGTGGGAAAACACAGTGGAGAGCAAAGAGACCCCTGCTAAACTCGAGGTGACAGGTGCGGAGAACCTTTAGGCACTTGGATGTGGCAAAAAAGAAAGCGGAGGCGTTAGCCCCCGCTTTCTTTCTAGTACAGGTTGTTGTACCGGCTAGTTTACGTGTTGCTCCTTGTTGAGCATCTCTTTGGCTTCGTCGCCCACGTTGGCCTCGATGCAATCGCGCAACGTCGAATAGACAGACTTGTTGAGAGCGTCCATCATCCAGGCCTCGTAGTCGGGGTCGGTCTGATAGGTGTTCTTCAGGGTCACCAGGCGCTGAAACAGGCTAAGATAATGATACTGAAGTGGCGTCAGGTCCTTGTCGATACCTGCCAGCGTCCAGTCGTTGTCAGCGACCGGTGTATCCATATCTGAGTCCAAGTTCGGCATTACCTCTTCAGCATTGCCGCCGCCCAGGACTTCCGGGTCTGCCTGATCTTGTTGTCCGCTCATGCTACCTCCATCGGCCGTTGTCTTCGATCGCTCGAAGGCAGGTCCAATTTGGGGTGTCTGTTTGTTCGTTAAGGAGTGCCTATCTACCATCTGGTCTACCGATTGTCTCTTGGCTTGATTATAGCAGACCGGGCTCCTTAAGCAACATAATACCGAATCTATGCTTGGGTTTTCGCGGGAATTTCAGTGGATATTCGGGTGAAATTCAAACCTTGCCATAGCTTAGATTTTCTTCCAGCCTAGATACTACGGTCAAACTGGGCGGCTGGACTCAGGGCTAGACCTCCCTGAACTCACCTTCAACGGTGCCGTCGTCGTCAGACGGTCCTTCGGAACCGCCGTCCGCACTAGGGTCACCCGAATCTCCGCTGGGGGCGCCGTCTTCCGTGGCCGCACTCTGGCTATACACCACTTCGCCCAGGCGCTGCAAGGCGCTATTCAGTTCGGTAGTCGCCGTTTGCATCTCGGCTGTGTTATTGGCGGCGATTGCCGCCTTCAGCGCGTCGATCTTGGCTTGGACATCGGTTTTGAGTTCCTCGTCCACCTTGTCAGCGTTGTCTGCCAACAGCTTCTCGCTATTGTAGACCAGTGAGTCGGCCTGGTTGCGGGTTTCAACCTCTGCGCGGCGCACTTGGTCGGCTTCCTCATTCTTTGCAGCCTCGTCTACCATGCGCTCGATGTCTTCTTTCTCCAGACCGGAACCTGACTGAATTACGATCTTCTGTTCCTTGCCGGTCCCCTTGTCCTGGGCCGACACACTCAGGATGCCGTTGGCGTCGATGTCGAAGGTGACTTCGATCTGGGGGATACCCCTGGGCGCGGGCAGCAGGCCGTCCAGCATGAACCGCCCGATGGACTTGTTATCCGACGCCATGGAGCGTTCGCCCTGGAGGACGTGGATATCCACCGTGGTCTGGTTCTCAGCGGCCGTGGTGAAAGTTTCGTTCTTCTTGGTAGGGATGGTGGTGTTCCTGGAGATCAGCGTGGTCATCACGCTGCCCAGCGTTTCCAGACCGAGGGTCAAAGGAGTGACGTCCAGAAGCACGATGTCATCGACTTCCCCGGCCAATACGCCTGCCTGAATGGCGGCGCCCAAGGCCACGGCTTCGTCGGGGTTCACGTTCAGGTTGGGCTCCTTGCCGAAGACCTGCTTAACCTTTTCATGAACGGCCGGCATGCGGCTCATGCCGCCCACCATGAGCACTTCGTCGATGTCGCTCGCGCTCAGTCCGGAGTCGGTCAAAGCCTGCCGGCAGGGACCCTCGGTCCGGTCTACGAGTTCCGAGACCAACTGTTCGAGCTTGGCCCGGCTGAGCGTCTTGACCATGTGCTGCGGCCCGCTGGCGTCGGCGGTGATGAATGGCAGGTTGATCTCGGTCTCAAGGACACTGGACAGCTCCACCTTGGCCCGTTCCGCGGCGTCGCGCAGGCGTTGCAGGGCCATACGGTCGGCAGCCAGATCGATGCCTGTCTCCGCCCTGAATTCGACGATCATCCATTCCAGGATCAGTTGGTCGAAGTCATCTCCGCCCAAGAAGGTATCGCCGTTTGTCGACTTGACCTCGAACACTCCGTCGCCCATCTGAAGGATGGTGATATCGAAGGTACCGCCGCCAAGATCGAATACTGCGATGGTGGAGTCGGTCTTGGTCTTGTCCAGCCCGTACGCCAGTGACGAGGCCGTTGGCTCGTTGATGATTCGGAGCACTTCCAGTCCGGCAATGGTCCCGGCGTCTTTGGTTGCCTGGCGCTGTGCGTCGTTGAAGTAAGCTGGGACCGTGATCACTGCCTGGGTTATCTTCTCGCCCAACTTGGCTTCGGCGTCCTGCTTGATCTTCTGGAGAACGAAGGAAGAGATCTGGGGCGGAGCGTGGGCGTCGTCGCCCAACTGCACCATGGCGTCGCCGGTGGGGCCAGCCACGATCTTGTAGGGCAGTTTGGACATGGCGTTCTGAATCTCAGCGTCGTTGAACTTGCGACCCATGAGCCGCTTCACCGAAAAGAGGGTGTTCTCCGGATTGGTTACGGCCTGCCGCTTGGCGACTTGGCCAACGTAACGCTCACCGGTTTTGGTGTTCAAGGCAACGACGGACGGGGTGATGCGGCCGCCTTCAGCGTTCTCCACGACCACGGGCTCACCGGCTTCGATGATCGCCGCGACTGAGTTGGTTGTTCCGAGGTCGATTCCCAGGACTTTAGCCATTTGGTCTCTCCTAAATACTCACGCGCTGGTGACGATATTGATGCAGTGGGATGATTTGGGGTTTGCTATCTGATCTTACTTTGATTCTGATGGGTCTTTGGGGGCCGTGGCCACCATAACTTGGGCTGGGCGAATGACCCGGTCATGTAACCGGAATCCAGGCCTCAGTATCTGTGTGATGTAGCCCGGCTCCACCTCGCTTGACTCTTCGGTGCCCACAGCTTCGTGCTCCATGGGGTTGAACATCAGTCCCACGGCTTCGATGGCCGCCACGCCCTCGGATTCTAGCACGCCGGTTAATTTCCGCTGGATCAGCTTGATCCCTTCGAGAAAAGAGTCATTGATCTCGCTGCTGGATTCGGTGTGGCTGATGGCCAGGTCCAACTCCTCCAAGACCGGGAGGATATTGGCGATCAACCGGCTGTTGGCGTACTTGGCGTTGGCGATGCGGTCTTCGTCGGTCCGGCGCCTGAAATTGACCATCTCCGCCTGGGCCCGCTGGGCGGTGTCCAGGTTCTCGGCGGCCTCTTGCTGCGCTTGTTCTAGGCTGGTCTTCAAGGAACTCACCTGGTCCTCCAAAGGGAGACTGTCCAAGTCGACTCCGGCTTGCGCCAAGAGTTCTTCCAGTTCTTGTTCCAATCCCGGAGATTCGGGCCGTTCCGCCCGCTCTTCTTGCTCTTCGGGCTGGTCATCTGATTCGTTCGGTCCTTTCCCCATTGAGGCATTCCCCTAGATGTGATCGGTCTTGGTCCGGGTAAGCCGGCGTTAACGGTCGACCGGCAGATTCAGGCTGTTGAATAATAAGTCCATCTCTTCTTGTACCACCTGTTGGGCTGCAGGGATACCCTCAAGCCGGTCGATGATCCGCTGCTTGATGGTGGACATATTGTCGAAGGCCGCCAAGGCGAATTCAACTCCAGCCAAGTTCAGGCCCAATTCGTCGGACAGATACCGGATCAATCGGACCTTTCTGATGTCCTCGGTGGAATAGAGCCGCAGCATCCCGATGGTCCGTCCAGGGTTGATCAGCCCCAGCCGTTCGTACTTGCGCAGCGTCTGGGGGTGCATGTCCAGTATCCGCGCGGCCACGCTGATGATATAGACGCCCTGGACCTCGATCACCGGTTCGTCATTGGCAGGCGGAGCGGTGGGTGAGATGTCCGTATTTTCGGGCCGAATTGGAGGGGTTTGGCCCGGGGTCACAGACCGGTCGTCTACGCGAGGTCTCTGCTGTTGGCTCATTTGGACTCCCCGGACACGCCACCGGAAGCTATGGGATGGAACATCGGGTGGCGTAATTCGGTCACATTGTTGACCGGCGATTAATCACATGATAGAGTCTGATACGATTCGTGTCAAGATTGGTGCAACAGCCTGCATTATATGACTTAAGATAATCCGGTTAATGGCTGAAGCCAAATAAGAGTTGGGCCAGGACGGTTCAGCAACCGGGAAAAAGGAGGTTAATCATGATGTACTTCAAGGAATGCCCAAAGTGCCACGGTGACCTATTCGACGGAGAGGACCTTCATGGCCGGTATGTAAGCTGTATCCAGTGCGGATACATGCGCGACCTGCCTGAGGAGATCCCCCATCCGCTGGCTGGCAAGAGCTTCGTGATCGACGCTCCCAAGCCAGCCAAGAAGCGCCGGAAAAAGGTCGCTCGAGCCGCCTGATATTTGATTAGGTCGATGCAAAAGAGGGGCGGCTATCTAGCCCCCCTCTTTTTGTTCTGTCTAGGACCTTCTGCTATTTGGTCAGTTCGGGCCAGAAGCGTTCTTCTCTCCAGGGATCGCCGTCGTTGTGGTAGCCGCGCTGCTCCCAGAATCCGGGGGCATCTTTGGCGATGAGCTCGATTCCGTTGACCCACTTGGCGCTCTTCCAGGCATAGATACTAGGGACGACCAGCCTTAGGGGCCAGCCGTGGCTCGTGCCCAAAGGCTCGCCTTCCTGCTTGTGGGCCAGTATCCCCTCATCCATGGCCAGGTCCAGCGGGAGGTTGGTGGAGTAGCCGCCGTAGCAGTGGGCCATAACGAACTTGGCTTCCGGTTTGGGGCCGGCGGCGGTGACCAGGTCGTTAAAGTTCACGCCCTCCCAGGTGTTGTCCAGCTTGCTCCACTGGGTGACGCAATGGAAATCGGCCAGCGTGGTAGTCCATTTGAGGTTGGAGAATTCTTCCCAGTTGAGGGTAATATCCCTTTCCACCAGGCCAAACACTCGGATCTGCCAGGTGTCGATATCGATCTTGGGTTCGGGGCCGTAGGTCAGGACCGGGAATTTCTCGGTTAGGAATTGTCCCGGTGGGACGCGGTCGCCCATACTTTGGTCGGGCGCCGTTTTTACTTGGTCAGGTCGCTTCATTTGATAAGACTCTTCGGCTGACATTCTGCAATAGGGCCAATCCGGCTGCGAACACCCAGTTTATCACCGGGTTACGGCTTATTAAAGAAAAGCGCCGTTGTCTAGCTCTAGGCGGATACGCTGATCCGTCCGGGGTTCTCGGCCGTGATCTCGCCTACTACAGCCTTCGTCTGCACACCTGAGGCGTCCAGTTCAGCCACCAGTTGGTCCAATTTGGCCTTGGGTACAGAGATCAATAGACCGCCGGAGGTCTGGGCGTCGCACATAAGAAGCTGCTGTTGGTCTGATAGTCCGTCGTCCCAGTCCACCGCGTCCGCCACGCTGGACATGTTGCGGAAGGTGCCGCCGGGAACGGTCCCCTTCTCCAACAGCTCCCAGACGCCCGGCAACACCGGTACGTCCGCAACCCGGATCCGGGCCCCCACCTTGCTGCCCTTGACCATGCCGCTCAGGTGCCCCATCAGGCCGAAGCCCGTGATGTCGGTGCAGGAGTTCACTCCCACCTTCATCATGGCTTCAGACGCTCCCTTGTTCAATTCGGCCATCGTATCCACGGCCTGCTTCAATATCGCGTCGGGAGTGATGCCTTGTTTAACGCCGGTGGTGACGATCCCGGTTCCGATCGGTTTGGTCAGCACTAAGACATCGCCGGGCTTGGCGTTGGCGTTGGAGACCTCTTTTCCGGGCTCGACCAGGCCGACCACCGAGAGACCGTACTTTGGCTCTGCGTCATCCACCGTGTGCCCGCCCACGATCAGGCAGCCGGCTTCCGTGGCCTTATCGTAGCCGCCCTTCAGCACGTCGCCCAGCATCTCCACTGCCAGGTCGGCAGGGAAACCCACCACGTTTAAGGCCACCAATGGCTTACCGCCCATGGCGTAGACGTCGCTAAGGGAGTTGGCCGCGGCCACCGATCCGAACTCGTAGGGGTCGTCGGTGATGGGCGTGAAGAAGTCCACCGTCACGATGATGGCGGTTTTTTCATCCAGCCGGTAGACGGCTGCGTCGTCCCCAGTCTCGATACCCACCAGGAGGTCCGGGTGGCTGACCATGGGGAGGTGCTTCAGGACCTGGACCAGGTCCTCATGGCTGAGCTTTGCGGCTCAACCGGCACAGTGGGACAATTCGGTCAGGCGGACTTTGCTTTTTGCCATCCGGCGGTTCCTCCTTGCAAGCATCAGCCGTGATTAATTCGGCTTATGAGCATTTTCTTATATAAAGGATACATCAAAGGTAGCGGGCCGCTGGTACCTATTTGGCCTGCTTCTTGAATGTAGGCATGACCTCTTTGCCGAAGAGTTCAAGTTGTTCCAAGATAACCGATTGCTCGGTGCTCATCACGGAGGCGCCCACGTTGACCTCTTGGAGACCCGGGAAGCGGTCTTGAAGCGCCATCAGCCCTTCGGTGACCCGCTCGGGGGGGCCGACTATCCAGGCCCCGGTTTTGATGGCGTCCTCGATGGTGGGTAGTCCAGCCGACCGGGCTTCGGGCCCTCGCCCCAAGGCTGAGATCTGGTCGTCGGATAGACCCCGGACGAACCCTAGGGGAGCGAACATCTTCATGTTCTCTTCGAAATAACGCTTGACGGCTTTCTTGGCTTTCTCTTCGGTGTCGTCGATGAAGGTCGACACGCCGACGATGAGGTCGCCGCCCAACTCGGTCTCGCGGCCGTGCTTGGCCAAGGTTTCCTGCCATTGTTTGACCACATTGTCCGACGCTCCACCGGTGGCGGCCCCTCCACCGACGATTCCTTTGATCCCGTGTTTGGCCATGAAGTCCATGGCCCGCTGACTGGCGCTGACTACCGGTTGGTAGGTCTCTACGGGCAGGGTGCGCGGGCGCGGCACTAGGGTGATCTCCTTCAGAGTGTAACCGCGGTAGGGCACCTCGGGCGGGAGGGTGTAGTGCTTGCCCTGATGCGAGAAAGACGCTTCGTTGAACGCCTTCATGATGATCTCGACCTGCTCTTCGAACATTTCACGGTTGGCGTCGTTGTCGGTGTTGGTGCTGGGGACGCCGAAGGTGTCAACCTCACGGGAGTGGTAGCCGCGTCCCATACCGAAGATGACCCGCCCTTGGGTGAGGATGTCCGCGGTGGCGTAGTCTTCTGCCAGGCGGAGCGGGTGCCACATCGGATTGACGTTGAACCCGCAGCCGAATCTCAGGTTCTTGGTCAGGTGGGCCAGGTGGACGTACATCATCAGCAGATTGGGGATGCACTCGTAGCCCTCGTGCTGGAAATGGTGCTCGGCCGACCAAAATGTGTCATAGCCGAGTTCGTCCATCTTGACAGCGATGGCCTCGGCCTTGGGAAACACCGAGGATAATTGCTCGTCCGATAGCCGGCGGTCATTGACCGGCGTGGCGTCGTAGCCCACGTCGTCGAGGTCTACGTGTCCCGCATAGAGCGACCCGAACCTGGTAATCATGTTGCATCTCTCCGATAGATATTACTGGGGAACATGGGTATGGGTACTATTTTAGTCTGGCCCACTTGAGAGTCAAATTGGCGAAATAGAAAACTTTGGCCAAGCATCGTTTCCGCTAGTGATTGCATCTACATAAACGCATTTGCGGGTAAGGAATTGATACAAGGGGTAGCATGTCATCTACCGCAATGATAGATTGTTGGATTGCCCTTGCGGAACCTCCGGATGGGGCGAGAGGAGCTCTCCCGGACGAAATTTTGATGCAGTGAATCAGTGCCAGGGATAATCGACAACTATAAAGAGGTCATGAATACGCCGGCGCGGCGACAGGTGTTGACCGCAATCACCGGCGCCACAATCTCGTCGATCATCATGGCCATGGTGCTGCCGGGAGGCATCGCCCTCATGGCTGCCAGCGAGTCCCAGCACTTCTACATGCGGGGCTTCCAGACCGCGTCGCTGGCGGTTGTGGGCATCATGATCGCCGGGGCAATCATAGTGGCGTTCCACCGAGTCTATGATCCAGACAAAAACCCGTCACGGGAGCAAGCGAGCCCCGCGGTTGCTGACGATTCAGCCGGAGATTTCCGATCGACACGAAAAAGCCCCAGTGAAACCACCGGGGCTTTCCATTTGGGTCAAATCACGGACAGCCGCCCCTATCCGGACAGATTCAACGGCTCGAAAACACCCGTGTCCGGCACGTAGTAGTGGAGTTGGCCGGAGCTGATCTTGGTGGCAATCAGGGTGAAATCCAGCTTGTATTCGTCGATGTGGCGGTAGATGCGGGCGTCGCGCCATTCTTCGGGCGCCAAGGACTCACGCACTTTTTTCAGTCGTTCGACTATGTGTTCCATATTGGTGGCCTACTGCTCGGGAATCACGCCCAATTGCTGCATCATGGCCATGGCGTTGGCCTGACCCCAGCGCTCCACAGCTTTGCCATTGGCTATCCGGACCATGTTCATCTCGGTGATGGAGATCTTTTTGCCTGAGGCCGGTATGCCCATGAACTCACCGGTCTGAGTGCCCTCGGTGGTCATGTGCCCCACCACCAAGTCCCTTTCAGCAACCAATTGGTTGACGGTCACCTTGAGGTCCGGGAAAGCAGAATAGAACATGTTCATCATCTGCTTGATCCCGTCGATCCCCGGCTCCACACCGGGTTCGGGGTCGTGCTCGATGAAATTCGGGTCGAGAAGCGGTCAACGAAATCTGGGTCTTTGGCGTTCATCCCGTCAATGAATTGCTGAAAAAAGGCCTTGTTCTGTTCTGACATGATCTTTCTCCATGAATTTTGGTCTATGGAAATCGATTACGCCTTGCGAACATACTTGTCGATGGCGTCGGGGACCCCGCCCAGATAGATGTCGCCACGAGAATCTATCCAACTGCCGTGACCGGATCCGCGGCAATCGAACCTGGAAAGTACCCCGCCTTTCTTGTCCAGGATGCTGATCCGGGCCGAATTGTCGCGCTGACCTTCGCTAACCATATAGTTGCCGTCTGTATCCATCGAGATGTCCATGGGGCGTTGGATGTCGTCCCAGATCTCTTTGAACTCGCCGTCCAATCCGAAGATCTGAATACGGTCGTTTTCACGGTCGCAGACCACCACATTGTCACCGTCAACTAGCAGGCTGTGGGGCAGGTGAAATTCGTTGGGTCCGCCTTTGCCGGGCTCGCCCCAAGACTTCTTTAGCTGGCCGTCCGCGGAAAAACGGTGCACCCGGGAATTACGGTAGCCGTCGGCGACATAGAGGTCACCGGAAGCCGAAGGCACAAGCTCGGCGGGGTAGTTGAATGGCCCAGCGGCCCTTGGGACCAGGTCTCCGGGGTTCTCGCAGCCGGTGTCCGAGTGAACCCCGTGGCGTCCCAACATCTGGATGGGCTTGCCGTCCAGCGTGTACATGATGCAGACCGAAGTGTTGCGGTCGGTGATGTAGACCACGTCGTTGGCGATGTGGATGCCGTGGGCAAATTCGAATGAGCCGTTGCCCCAGGAGTCCGTGAGATTCCCGTCCCGGTCGAAGATGAGCATGGGAGGGTCCTTGCGCTGGAAGGCGAACACCCGGTCATTGGAGTCGGTGGCGATGGCGCTCACCATCCCAAAGGTATCGCCGGTGGGCAATTTGCCCCAGTTTTCAATCACGTCGTAAGTGTATTTACCGGTGCCTACTGTGGCCATTTTGGGTTGTCTCCTTGTTTGATGATCGGTCCGCCTACTTTCTGTCGAACAATTGCTGCAGGGGCGAGATGCCGCCCAGGGTGTCCAGGTCGATGCTATCGATGCTGGAGCGGCCGCACATGCCCATGGTGGCGGCTAGTTCGTCGCGAAGTATCTCCAACATCGAACTGACGCCGTCTTCGCCGTCCACGGCCAGTCCCCAGAAAAGGGGACGGCCCAGCAACACGGACCGTGCGCCCAGGGCCAGGGCTTTGACGATATCCGTTCCCCGGCGGATGCCACCGTCCATGTAGACCTCAGCCTTTCCGGCAACCTGCTCCACAACTTCGGGCAACACCTCGATGGTCGTGAAAGTGGTGTCCAGGTACCGCGTCCCATGGTTGGAGACGATGACTGCCTTAGCGCCAGATTCAGCGGCCCGGCGGCCGTCCTCTCCGGTCATGATCCCCTTGACGACGATGGGCAACTTGGTCTCGCCGGCCAGCCACTCAAGGTCGGTCCAGGTGGTGGCTTGGTCGCGGATGTCGGATGGCCCGGCCGGGGCGTCGGCGGCGAATTTCCAAGAGTGGGTGCCAAGGTCCAGATGGGCATAGTTGGGCGAGACGGGGCTCACATAGTCGTTGCGTATATTCCGCTCCCGTTTGGGAACGATCTTAGCGTCGAGGGTGAGGCAGAGGGCGCTGTATCCAGCCTCTTTGGCGCGGGCGGCCATGCCCAGGGTCAACTCCCGGTCCTTGAAGAAATACTGCTGGAACCAGATGGGCCCGGTTGCGGCCTCGGCCACGTCCTCAAGAGTCTTGGCCGAATGGGAGCTCAATACCATTAGCGTGTCCGCTTTACCGGCGGCCCTGACCGTGGCCAATTCGGCCTCCAGGTGGGCTGCGCCGTGGTTTCCGGCGGGGGCCAGCATGACAGGGAAACTGATCTTCTGGCCTAGAACCGTGGTGCCGAGGTCGAGTTGGCTCACGTCCACCATCATCCGAGGCTTCATGATGATGGAGTCCAGGACCTCGCGGGTGCGCCGGAGAGTGATCTCGTCGGTGGCGGCTCCGGCGATGAAATCGTAATCGCCCTTATTGAGTTGTTTTTTTGCAATCTCTTCGTACTCGAAGATATTTACTGGGTCTGGGGCCATGGGGATTCCTCCAAGGAACTTCTGGGATGGGGATTGCTAGGCAAGTCTAAAAGCTGGGCTGGACGTAGTCAATCGCGCAGGTGCTTGAAAGAATGTGGCGAGTATCGGGGGCTGGACAGCCGCTATTCCTCTTCATCGTCAGGCGTCACCAAGCCGTGCTGATTCGCAAAGGTGGCCGCGTTGGTCTTGGTGAGGATGTTGCCCACGTGATTGCCGACGGTCTTGATGCTGATGAAAAGTTCCTCTCCGATCTCCCGGTCTGTCTTGCCGCCGCTGACGAGGCGCAGTACTTCGACTTCTCGTTGCGTCAGACCTTCCGGAAATTCGGGCGGCCGGCTTGGCCCTGATTCCGCTAGGGTTTTGACGACGCCTGCCCGTTCCGACAGGGGCCGCATACCCAGCTCACCGGTGATTGACATAGGCTTATCCAACAGGTCTATCGCTCTGGCCCTGTCTCCAGTGGCGTCACGCTCGATCAGGGCTTCCGGTCACCTCGCGATCTCGATAGGTGCCCACCACCATGGTGCGGCTCGACGAAATCTCCCGTGCCAGAAACTCCAACAGGAGGAGAGAAGATTCGTCGGCCCAGTGTAGGTCATCAAGGACGAGCAGCAACGGCTGAGACCGGTTGACCTTTTTCAAGAATGTCGTGATGGAGAAGAACAGGCGGAAACGGGCTTGCTCCGGTTCCAGTGCCGGTGGCCTCTCCAATCCATCCAAGATGACGGCCAATTCGGGGAGAAACTGGGCGATGTCCGCGGCCTCCGGGCCCATGTCTTGGCGGAGTGGCCCAGCGTCTGTCGTCTCGACCCGGGCGCGAATCAACTGCATCCAGGGCCAATATGGAGGAGCGCCGGCCTGTTCGTGGCACCAACCCCACAGTACTTGCGCACCGCACTTGCGCACCGCGGTTCTGAGCGTCGCGCGCTAATTATTGGGCCAGCGTGGTCTTGCCGATGCCGGGCTCGCCTGCCAGCATCACCATCTGTCCCCGGCCTGCTAGGGCGTCGTCCAAAGTAGCGGTCAGTCCGGCCAACTCCAGTCGGCGGCCGATGAGTCCAGACTTGCGAGGCGTGCTGTTCGTCGAAATAGTGCACCGATTTATTTTGTTTGGCACATGATACAACGAACCTGAGCACCGCTGCCTCCGTCGATCGATCGGCGAAGAAATTCCGTTCAATCACTTCCCACCGTCTGATTGGAGAGTGATAGAGCCCGCCCGTGACCGGGAAAACGGACTCGTGGTATTCTTGCCCACGGCTTACCGAGACTGCGACAAGGAGCGGAACTATTGGCGGCCGATGGAGCGGAATACGAGATATTTGAGGCGGGCGATCTGGACCTGCAATCAGGTGAGACCCTTCGCGAGGCCAAGCTGGCTTACAAGACCCACGGTCGACTGAACGCCAGCAAGGACAACGTGGTGGTGTTCCCGACCTTCTTCGGAGGGCGGCACACCCAGAATGAGGGGATGATCGGCGAAGGCCGGGCCCTGGACCCCAACAAGTATTTCATCATCGTCCCCAACCTTTTCGGAAACGGCGTGTCATCTTCTCCCAGCAACGCCGCCCCGCCCTACAACCGAGCCCGGTTTCCCCGTGTGAGCCTCTACGATAATGTGGCCTGCCAACACCGCTTGGTCACCGAGGTATTCGGAATCGACAAGATCGCGCTGGTGACTGGCTGGTCCATGGGGGCCCAGCAGACTTATAAATGGGGCGCTCTCTACCCGGAAATGGTGGAACGTATCGTGCCGGTCTGCGGTTCGGCCAGGACGTCCCGCCACAACTTCGTGTTCTTGGAGGGGGTCAAGTCGGCCATCACCGCCGATTCCGCCTGGGCGGGCGGTTCATACGAGAAACCCCCATTGACCGGGCTCCGGGCCATGGGGCGGGTGTATGCCGGTTGGGCTGTATCCCAGGCCTTTTACCGACAAGAGGTCTATCTGGACTTGGGGTACGGATCGCTGGAAGACTACCTGGTGAATTTCTGGGAGGCCCGGCGCACCAGCGCCGACGCCAACGACCTGCTGTCGATGATCTGGACCTGGCAGAACGCCGATATCAGCAACAACCATCTCTACAACGGGGATTTCAGCAAGGCGCTCGGCGCCATCAAAGCCAAGGCGATCGTGATGCCG
>Ga0209445_1000100_pt1 | contig 43917 bp, 36 predicted proteins | sample MarorgKNORR_S2LV_4_FD_188223 | JGI IMG/M metagenome (GOLD analysis project Ga0209445, IMG submission 188223) | Marine microbial communities from the Southern Atlantic Ocean, analyzing organic carbon cycling - NADW_A/KNORR_S2/LV (SPAdes) (version 2) | ecosystem: Environmental > Aquatic > Marine >... | reverse complement strand
GCCGGGAAACATCCACCCGGTGGATGACCGGCCGCTTGATTGCAATCATTCGATAAGTGAGGATACCCATATGACCACCACAGTCGACCGGCAAGACGCAAGTCCCCAACAATACCGGGTTGTCGGCACCAGGCCCATCCGCCACGACGGCCTGGACAAGGTGACGGGAGCGGCTAAATACGGAGCGGACACTCAGCTGGTTGGCATGTTGCATGGAAAGATATTGCGCAGCCCCCACGCTCATGCTCGTATCCGATCTATAGATACCAGCAAAGCGGAGGCTCTGCCGGGGGTTTTCGCCGTGGCGACCTCTAAAGACTTCCCCATCATCCAAGACCAGGTCATCGATTTCGCCGAATCTCAAGGCTCCGTTCGGCAGATGGCCGAGCACGTAATGGCCCATGACAAAGTGCTGTACCAGGGACACGCTCTGGCAGCGGTCGCGGCGGTCAACCCCCACGTAGCCGGGCAAGCGGTGGCCCTCATAGAGGTTGACTACGAAGTCCTCCCCACGGTCCTGACCTTGCACGACGCCCTCAAGGATAATGCCCCCATCCTCCACGAAAATCTGACCACCATGTTCCGGGTAGAACGCTCCGCCCGCGGCGAAGACACCGGTATAAAGGGTAACGTAGCCGGACACATCCAGCATAAGCTGGGAGACATTGAAAAAGGATTCGCTGAGGCCGACGTTATCGTTGAGCGTGAGTTCGAAACTCAGACCGTCCACCAGGGTTATATCGAACCTCATGCCTCGACGGCAGTTTGGGCGGCCGATGGGCGGGTGACCATTTGGACCTGCACCCAGGGAGCATTCGCGATTCGTTCTTCCACGGCTGCCATCATGGGTATTCCCGAATCCTCGGTCAAGGTAATACCCACGGAAATAGGCGGCGGATTCGGCGCAAAGATCACCACCTACCTGGAGCCGGTAGCCGCGGTGCTCTCTAGGAAGAGCGGGCGGCCGGTCAAGATTGTCATGGACCGCAAGGAAGTGTTCGAGGGCACCGGACCTACGTCTGGCACCCACATGCGCTGCAAGATAGGAGCCACCAATGCCGGAAAGATCACAACGGCGCAAGTATACCTAGCCTACGAGGCCGGAGCCTATCCTGGGTCACCGGTGGGCGGCGGCGCAATGGCTGCTACAGGACCCTACAACATCGAAAACGTTTTGGTGGACGGCTATGACATAGTTTGTAACAAGCAAAAGGTCCAGGCCTACCGGGCGCCCGGACAACCCCAGGCCTGCTTTGCTGTCGAGTCGGTCATCGATGAAATATCGAAAATTCTGGGTATCGACCCCATGGAATTTCGCTTGATGAACGTAAGTAAACAAGGCGACCGGATGCCCACGGGCGTTCCCCACGCGGTCCTGGGTTGCCGGGAGATGGAAGAGGAAATGAAGACCCACCCCCACTACACCGCGCCTCTCGACGGCCCCAATCGGGGCCGGGGTGTCGCTGTGGGATTCCGCATGCAAGGTGGTCAAGCCTCCTCAGCCACTATCCATGTCAACAGCAACGGGACAATAAATTTAATCACCGGCTCGGTCGATATCGGCGGCACGCGGACGGCGGTAGCGATGCAGGCTGCCGAGGTATTGGGGCTTCGGGCTGAGGACGTTTCACCGACGGTGGTCGATACCGACTCCATCGGCTATACAGCCACCACCGGCGGCAGCCGCACCGCGTTCGACACGGGGCTGGCCGCCATCACCGCCGCTGAGGAAGTGAAGCGTCAGATGTCGGCCCGGGCGGCTTTGATCTGGGAGGTTCAGGAAGAAGACGTTGCATTCCAAGACGCCACTTTTATCTGCAACAAGAACCCTGCCGACCGGTTGACGTTCAAGGAGTTGGCTGGGCGGCTGTTGCGCACCGGTGGTCCGATCACCTGTTCCGCGGCTTCCAGCACCGGCGGGGTCGGTCCTATCATCGCCGGCAACATCGTGGACGTTGAGGTAGATACCGAAACGGGTAAGGTGGATATTCTGCGCTGCACCGCCTTTATCGACGCTGGAAAAGCGGTCCATCCCAGCTACGTAGAAGGTCAGATGCAGGGCGGCACGGTCCAGGGGATCGGCTGGGCGCTGAACGAGGAGTACTTTTACAACCAGGACGGCGCCATGAACAACTCCAGCTTCCTGGACTACCGCATGCCCACTGCTCTGGACTTGCCCATGATCGAAACAGTGATTACCGAGGTGCCGAATCCCCGCCATCCCTACGGACTACGTGGTGTAGGCGAGGCGCCGATCATCCCGCCCCTAGCCGCAGTGGCCAACGCGATACACGATGCAGTCGGGGTGCGGATGACAAAGCTGCCGATGACCCCTGGCGCCATCCTGGAGGCACTCGAAGCGAAATCAGTCCAGAAGTAGCGCCTCGCTTAGGGGCATGCGATATGCCAACTACGAGACGCCCCTCTCGACTAACTTCTCAGGGGTGACTAACTCGTAGAATTCGATCTCATAGGATTCCAGCTGGGCCTGCATTTCGGCGTTCAGGGTCCGTACCACCTCGGGGACCTTGGAAAGCCAGTTGGGCTCTATGGTCGCCTGGGTCCACTGGGCATAGGCCACGTTGGGCGTTCCCGGCAGGCCTTGGGACACATATACGTGAGCCTTGGGGCGGCCTTGCTCCTCGTAGGCAGCGCATATTTTGGTCAGCAAGCTGGCAACCTGCCATACCTTCCCCGGCTGCGCTTTAGCGATTCTTCTGATTACGTACATGACTCATTCTCCTCTTGGTGATTCGACCTGGATTATAACGGTTTCTGTCTGTTGATCCGGACCGGTGGACGCGGTGCGTTGGATTCGTGCCCTCTACTCCCAGCTCTCCTGGCTTTTGCGGGCGGTCTCCGAGGAGCAATGTCCCCACCACCGAATATGGGAAGCTTGGTTGGCAATTGCATCAGGCGGACAGACTTGGGGATAAGCCCCGCCCAAGCCATACCAAGCTTTAGCTGCCGGTGGTCACTCCGCTACTAAAAGTGGCTTGGCGTCCAAGGTTGATAATGTACCGCGAACATGCAATCAGCGCGCAGTAGTGCTCCCGGCGCGTGCTCAACTACCAAGCCTGCTTGCGCTAGTGTACTGAAACTTACGGCCCCCATGTACGCTGAAGCCAGATCGGAAACACCAATCGCCAGATCCGGCGATGCATTTGAAGCTCGGTATGTGGCCCCCTCGGGAGACCCCTCCAATTCGAACCGCCCGTCGTTCCAAGGGCATAGTTCGTCCCGAACCTCCAACACTAAACGGTCGCTCTGCATATACCGCCGGAGCTTTAGGGCGGCGCTTACGTCTATGACACGCACCCACATTCCATCACGGGTCGATCTCTGCAAGCGGCGTGGGTCGGCCAACATCCACGGCAAAGGGTCATCTACCGGGCGCCTCACCGCCTCAGTGCAGCTCATCAGATCTGTATCAAGACAAAACCGCCACAATGCGGTATTCGCCTCTTCCGTCACCGCCATCAATTCGTTCACGGTGAGGGTTGTCCCGGTGATCCGGTACGTTGCATAGCCGTCGGTTCTCCCGCCATCCTCATAGGCCGCGTAAAACAGGCCGCCTTGGCCGCCTTGGCGGTGTTCCGGCGCTTGGGAATCGCGCTCCCAATGGTGCGGCGCCCTCTGGAACACGCCTGGGCGATCCATCGTACTTCGGCCGAAAACCTCGGGGAACTTATTCGGAATATCTTCCGGATCAACGAAAACGATCCGGCCACGACTCTCGATCGGCCGGGCAAATGCGTTGTACTGGCGATCGATCGACCATTCCTCTTGCAATGATCCGATGCCATATCCGAACCGGCGGTAGATCACGCTTTCCCGGGCAAACAGCGCGGCTAGAGGCTCTCCACGCTCGTGGAGATCATTGATCTGATGATTCATCATCCTGGTCATCACACCCTGCCGCCGATGGGTAGGCTGCACGGCAATGTTCGCCACCCCCGCCGTCACCGCTGAAGCCCCAGGTACAGACATTTCAAGCCGGTGAGAGTGGGCGCCACCGACGATGTTGCCTTTATCGAACACGGCGATGGAACGGTCCAGGTCGAAATGCGGCCTCAATATCTCTGGGTCATTGTTCAGCCGGTTCCCGTAAGCCCTCGCCTCAACTCGAACCCACTCAACAAACTCGTCGGCGGTTACCGTCCTCATTTCTAGCATCGAGAATGCTCTCCCCGTCTATCAATCAATCCCACCAAATATATGCGACTATCTGGAATTGCACCATACCCTATCCCGGCTGATTCATAAATGTGCCTTCCATTGATTTAACGTCAGTTAGGGAAGCATAGCATTCAGAGGGAAATGGCTTTCATAGGACGGATTGGGGACCGCTAGCCGGCCGAGTCCGGCTGGTCCTCCAACTCCAACAAACGCATGCCTTTTTCTACCTGGCCGCCCTGCTCCACCGGGATCCGCTTGACCACTCCATCCCGGTGGGCGGCAATCGTCAGCTCCATCTTCATCGACTCCATGATAATCACTGTCTGGCCACGCTCCACGGAGTCCCCCGGCATTACCAATATCTGTTTAACCGTTCCGGGCATGAGCGCCAAGATATCGCTGCCGCCAACTGAGGTTTCCCGGTCTGGTCGCCCTCTACGCTCAACTCTTTCAAAAATGAAAACATCGCCGTCCAGCCAAAGCTCCAAGGAGTTCCCAACCCAAGCCCACGCAAACGAGTGCAGGCTGCCATCGGAGGTGGTGCACCATCCTTGCCGGCCATCCTTTGTCGTGACGGTTAGTTGGAGCTCATTTTCGTCCAGGTTCACCCACACGGATTCACCCTGGGTTTCTACCCGGTAATGAAAAACTTGGTCCGATACCGGAGATTGCTGGCGTAGCTGTCCTTGGCTCACGGCAACCTCAGTTTGCCGGCGGATAGCCAGGGGTTATTCTCGTACGCCGCCTGGCCTTCTTGAATCTGCGGCCTTTGGGGAGAGACTGCGTCCGCCGCCCATGCCGCCAGAGCCTGGGCTAGGTTGAGAGTTTCTTGCGAAAATTCCGGCTGCCCAACGCCCATGTCGCTATTTAAGAAACCGGTGTCGTACTCTCCCTCTAGAAACCGGGGGTGACGAATAACCTGACGCAAAAACGAGATATTGGTCACTACTCCCAAGACAGGAAACTCGGACAAAGCCAGGTCCATTCGGTGTAGACTCGATGACCGGTTCGGCCCCCAGGCGATCAGTTTGGCCAACATGGGGTCGTAATAAGTGGATATCGATTGTCCTTGGGTGGCTCCACTGTCCAAACGCAATCCGGGTCCGCTGGGCGGAAGCCACCTCACCAGCGTACCTACAGACGGAACGAAATCGTTGTACGGGTCTTCAGCGTAGATGCGGCATTCCACCGCATGGCCCCTGGCACGGATGTCATCCTGCCTGAAGGTCAACTCCTCGCCAGATGCGATGCGCACCTGCCATTCGACCAGATCGATACCCAGCACCTCTTCAGTGATGGGATGCTCCACCTGTAGCCTGGTGTTCATCTCTAAATAGTAGAACTGTCCGTTCTCCGAGTTCAGCAAAAACTCCACCGTCCCGGCATTGACGTACCCGGCGGAACGGGCCAACGCCACTGCGGCCTCCCCCATCTGGCGCCGCAGTTCCGGCGTTACGGCGGGCGAGGGGGTTTCTTCGATGATTTTTTGGTAACGCCGTTGGATGCTGCACTCCCGTTCCAGCAGATGAACGGTATTGCCCAAGCTGTCGGCCAGGACTTGAATCTCAACGTGGCGGGGCCGCCGGACGTAGTGTTCCAAAAACACCCGGCCATCACCAAATGCGGCATGGGCTTCCCGGGCGGCCGAATCCAAAGCCGGCGCCAGTTCTTCAAGGCTGTTAACCAGCCTCATCCCTCGCCCACCTCCTCCGGCGGCGGCTTTGACCAGCAAGGGAAACCCCCAAGCGGCCACGAATTCCTCCACGGCTGTATCAATCCCGTCGCAAGGTGGAGAATTGGGCACCACCGTAACTCCCGCTTGGCGGGCCAACTGCTTGGAACGTATTTTGTCGCCCAGCGCTTCCATGCTTTCCGGGGAGGGACCGATAAATACGATACCCGCGTCATCGCAGGCTTTGGCAAATTTCGGGTTTTCCGACAAGAACCCGTAGCCAGGATGGATCGCCTCAGCGCCGCACCTCCGGGCGATGGTTAGGAGCTTCTCCATGTCCAGGTAAGTCTCCGCTGCGGTCTGCCCACCCAGAGGCCAGGCTTCATCGGCCATCAATACGTGGGACGCGGTGTTATCGGGGTCCGAATATACGGCAACCGTAGCTATACCCAGGGTCTTCAGCGTCTGCTGCACCCTCACGGCAATCTCACCCCGGTTGGCAACCAATACCTTGGCGAAAATCGGACTATGCCCTCCTATCTGAAGCCGGTGGTTCGACAGGCTCACCACGAATGTCAATAGTAGCGCCGTTTATCTCAAGAAAGTACTAACTGGCGCCGCCGTGGGGAAGACGCTACATTCGGAAAACGCCCCGGCTCGGCTCCGGAAAGGAAGCGTTCAGGGAGGCCGCTATGCCCAACCCCACCACCGTGCGGGTGTCGACGGGGTCGATGATGCCGTCGTCCCACAATCTGGCGGTGCTATAATAAGGGTTGCCCTCTTCCTCGTATTTGTCCAAGATCGGGCGTCGCAGCTCTTCCTGCTCCTCCTCGCTCAAGGACCCGCCTTGCCGTTCCAATTGCTGCTGCCGGACGGTCAACAGGACCGAGGCCGCTTGGGGCCCGCCCATCACGGAGATTCTGGCGTTGGGCCACATCCACAAGAACCGAGGGTCGTAGGCCCGGCCGCACATGCCGTAATTTCCCGCGCCGAAGGACCCACCGATCACCACGGTGAACTTGGGCACGGCGGCGTTGGACACCGCCATCACCATCTTGGCGCCGTCTTTGGCAATGCCGCCGTTCTCGTACTGACGGCCTACCATGAATCCGGTGATGTTCTGCAAGAAAAGCAAGGGGATGCCACGCTGAGAGCATAGCTCAATAAAGTGAGTTCCCTTCAAAGCGCTTTCCGAAAATAAGACCCCGTTGTTGGCCACCACACCCACGGGGTATCCCCAGACCCTGGCAAAGCCACACACCAAAGTCTCACCGTAGTTAGCTTTGAACTCATGAAACCGGCTACCATCGACGATGCGGGCGATCACCTCCCGGACATCGTATTGCCTCCGGTTGTCGGCGGATATGATTCCATAGATCTCTTCCGGTGGGTAGGCGGGCGGCTCCGGAGTCGTGACCTCGAAAGGCAAGCTTCGCTTCTTAACAAAGTTCTCGGCGATGTTGCGAGTGATGGCCAACGCGTCCTCGTCGTCGATCGCGTAATGGTCGGCGACCCCAGAGATCCGGGTGTGCACGTCGGCTCCTCCCAGGGATTCGGCGTCCACTTCCTCTCCGGTGGCGGCCAATACCAGGGGCGGGCCTGCCAGGAAAATAGTGCCCTGATCCCGGACGATTACCACCTCGTCGCTCATGGCGGGGATGTAAGCGCCGCCGGCCGTGCAGGACCCCATGACCACCGCCACTTGGGGAATGCCCAGGGCTGACATCTTGGCTTGGTTGTAGAAGATGCGTCCAAAGTGCTCCCGGTCTGGAAACACTTCGGCCTGTAGCGGCAAGAAAGCGCCGCCCGAGTCCACCAGGTAAAAACAGGGCAGGTGGCTCTCCAGGGCAATCTCCTGGGCCCGCAGGTGCTTTTTCACCGTGATAGGGTAGTAGGTCCCTCCCTTCACGGTGGCATCGTTGGCCACCACCACCGCTTCCCTTCCATGCACCACGCCAACACCGGTGACGATTCCCGCCGAGTTTACCTCATCGTCGTACATGCCCCAGGCGGCCAGCGGACTGAGCTCCAGGAAGGGCGAGTCACGGTCCAAGAGAGCCTCGATGCGGTCTCGTACCATCATCTTACCCCGGCTGCGGTGCAGTTCAACCCGCTCCGGGCCTCCCCCTTTCCGCACCGATAACAACCGGCCTTTCAGTTCTCCGACCAGCGCTGATATCTGTTCCCGGTTCTCCACGAACTGGGAACTCTGGGTTTGCGCCTTGGATTCAATCACGTCCATATCAACCCGCCCACGCCCGCGTTGGCGCGATAAATTAAACCGTAAGCGCCATGTTACCAAACCTTGTTGATCCCGGTTTACGGAAGACCAACTGGAAACCCTTGCCTGTACGTTTTGTCTGTTCGATTTTGATACAGGATTGCGCAACGCAGCGGTTCGAGAAGAATGTGTTCATCAGCCTTTGGCATCCCTAAAGCCTAGTTTAACGCTAGTCGGGCCTCAGGTTTGAAAGCCGGAGTTTCAAAGGCCCGGCGATTCGCTACAATAATCTCAAACCAAGAGAGGAGGTGAAGGTGAATGGCCGGCTACTATGATCTTGGGGCCCATCGACTGCCCGTCACGACCAGGTCTCCCGAAGGACAGCTTTGGTTCGACCGCGGCTTGTTATGGTGCTACGGGTTCAACCACGGCGAGGCGGTGAGATGCTTCCGCCGCGCGTTGGAATCCGACCCGGATTGCGCCATGGCATATTGGGGAATCGCGCATGCCCTTGGGCCGAACTACAACAAACCTTGGGACGCGTTCGATGAAGCCGAGTTCAAGTCCGTACTGTCGGAGGCACACGAGGCGTCCTCCAAAGCTGTTGCTCTGCTAGATGGAGTTACCGAGATGGAACGAGCGATTATCCGGACACTGCCTTTCCGTTACCCCACCGCCGTGCCGGGCTCCAACCCCTCCGGATGGGTCGAAGATTACGCCACAGAAATGCGCCAGGTCTACCAACGATTCCCTGACCATCCCGACATTTGCACGCTCTTTGCCGAATCCCTCATGAATCGCACCCCATGGAACCTGTGGGACCTGAAGACCGGCGGTATCGCTGAAGGCGCAAGCACGGCTGAAGCCAAAGAAGTGCTGGAGTCGGCCCTCCAGCGCATCGAAGATGCGGGAGGGCACTGGCATCCCGGTCTGCTCCACATGTATATCCACCTGATGGAGATGTCGCCGAATCCCGAAATGGCCCTGAAGGTGGCTGATCGACTGCGCAGCCTCGTGCCCGACTCGGGCCATCTGCAGCACATGCCGACGCACATCGATGTACTCTGCGGCCACTATCAGGCGGTCGTCGACTCAAATGACGCGGCAATCACCGCCGACCGGAAGTTTCAGACTCTAGAAGGATCGGTCAACTTTTATTCGCTCTACCGTTGTCATAATTACCATTTCAAAGTCTATGGAGCGATGTTCCTCGGCCAGTATCGCCCGGCGATCGAGGCCGCCGAGGAGATGATATCGTCGACACTCACCGCCGAATTGTTGACAGTAGAGTCACCCCCGATGGCCAACTGGCTGGAAGGATTCGTCTCGATAAAACAGCACGTGTTGATCCGTTTCGGCCGATGGGAGGAGATCATCGCCCAGGAACTGCCCGAAGATCAGGAACTGTACTGCGTCACGACAGCAATAATCCGTTACGCCAAGGCGGTGGCACTAGCTTCCATTGGCGACGTTCCGGCGGCCGAAAGGGAATCGGCCCTCTTCGACGAGGCCTTGTCGCGGGTGCCGGAGAGCCGCTACATATTCAACAACACCTGCCTCGACATCCTGGCCATTGCACGCGAGATGATGTTGGGTGAGGTCGAGTACCGGAAGGGAAATTTCGACGCAGCATTTGCCCATCTAGGTAAATCCGTCGAACTTGACGGCAACCTTCCCTACGACGAGCCATGGGGATGGATGCAACCGACGCGCCACGCGCTGGGCGCTCTGCTGCTGGAGCAAGATCGGGTGGAAGAGGCCTACCGGATCTATCGGGAAGACCTTGGCTACGATAACACCGTCAGTCGCGCCTCTCAGCATCCGGATAATGTATGGGGTCTGCACGGGTATCACGAATGTCTGCTCCGTCTCGGCAGAACGGCGGAGGCGGAGCTAATAGAGCAACGGCTCAGGCTCGCCAGTGCTAGAACCGACGTGCCCGTGGCCGCGTCATGCTTCTGCCGGCTGGAAGCCGATTGACGGACTTGATGGTAGAGATTTGCTAAAGGCATACCATAAATAGCACCAGTTGCCGATGCGGCAGGCCGCTACTAAAATACCGTGTGTATCTTTAGACCTCAGTGTTACACATCGCGGCGGCTCACCCTAAAAGTCCCCAAGAAACGCAAAAGCGAGGCACTATGACTACCAGTAGCGAAAAGACTACGATACGGATGTCGATGATGAACGCGGTTCACGATCTGTCGGTGCTGGTGGCCCGGGACGAGGGCCTTTTCAGTGATGAGGGACTGGACGTGGAGGTCATCGACACCGTCGGCACCGCCCGGGCCAATCCGGTCGGCGAGGCCCTCCACGGGAAGATCTTCGACCGCAGTCTAGAGACCCTATACAACGCCGGCGGCTTGGACCAATACCGCATGTGTGAATGGGGAGTGATGAAGCGCACGGTAGAGGCGATAGGGTCCGGCCAGCGCCCGGCGAGAATCGTGGCATTGGGCGCCGCCATGACCAAGATGGCCATCGTCACCTTTCCCGATAGCGGTATCTACGAGCCGGAACAACTCAAGGACAGACCCATCGCGGTGAGCCCGTACAATGGATCTCACTTCACTACCCTGAAGATGCTGGAAGGCTTTATCGAGAAAAGCCACATCAATGCCATGCACGCCGGCACGATGCTGGAACGTATCGAGGCGGTGCGCCGGGGTGACGTAGCGGCGGCCAATCTTATGGAGCCGTGGATCAGCGTGGTCGAGAAACAAGGCTTCCGAGTAATCATGGAGAGCCACACCACCCGGGCCGAAGCGGCCAGCGATGACTTAGATGGACCCACCCTGGCTGCCATGTTCCGGGCGCAGGCAAGGGCCGCCGAAATGATTAATAACGACCCTTCCAAATACGTTCACTACTTCGTGACGGAATCCAAGGGTCTTCTGGAGCCTCAGGACCTGAACACGACCCGGTTGCTTTACGGCCCCCCGGCGCCGTATACACCAGAACGCTTTGAGGATACGTACCGTTGGATGCAGGGCTATCCTGACTTGGTCGCCTCAGGCGCCACGTATGACACGGTCGTGGACAACCGAGCCTGGAATTAACCATAATCGCCGGTCGTATCGCTAACAGCCGGCCCAACGACTCACGATCCGATACGACGGGCTGATATAATACCCAACGTTCTCGGGAGGAGGCTTATGGCTACTGAAACTGAACTGAAGAAAGTCCGATTATCCGTCAGCAACGCAGTCCATTCTTTGACGGTTTTGGTCGCTCATGAAGAAGGCTTGTTTCGTGAGCAAGGGCTAGACGTGGAGATAGTGAAAACTCCGGGCTCAGCTAATGTCAACACGCCCATACGCCCGGAAAATATTTTCGATAGACCCTTGGAAATACTCTATAACAGCGGCGGCATGGACCAGTTCCGTCTGTGCGAGTGGGGGGTCATGAAGCGCGCGGCAGACGGTGAGGGATCTGACCAACGCCCCGCCAAGATCGTCGCTCTGGGCGCGGCCATGTCCAAGTTTGCCATCGTGACCAGCCCTGACAGCAACATCGTGGAGCCGGAGCAATTGGCCAACACAGAGATCGCGGTAACAGTCTTCAACGGTTCCCATTTCACCACCTTGAAGATGCTTGAGGGTTTTCTCCGAAAGGACGAAATCAAAGTCGTCAATTTCGGAACGATGCCGCAACGGCTGGAGGCTGTTCGGAAGGGCGAATTGGCAGCATGTACCTTCAACGAGCCTTGGATCAGCGTGGCCCAGAAGCAGGGTTTCCGCATCATAATGGAAAGTCACTCCACCCGCAGCGAGGCCGCCGGCGAAGAGATGGACGGAGCGACGCTGGCAGCGAATTTCCAGGCCCAAGCAAAGGCTGCGGCGATGATTCACGCCAACCCCGGCAAATACGCCCATTACCTGACCGATGAAACCGGCGGGGCCCTGGAGCCCCACGAACTGGAAACGTGGCGTTTCCTCTACGCTGCCCCGGCGCCCTACACCAGGGAGCGGTTCCGGCGGACCTACGATTGGATGCAGAGCTATCCCGAATTGATCACCGGCGGTGTGACCTATGAGGGGATCGTTGATAACCGGGCTTGGGAATAACCCACGCCCACGATAATGCGGCCGGACTTGGCCACTGAAAGGTAAAGGTAGAAGAAATATGGCGAGACGAATACCGGTAGTCACCCGGGAAGAAGTCGCCGAGGAGCACCGGGCCGCATACGACGAGATCGCGGGTATCCGAGGCCGCCCCCCGGTGGTCGGACCCTCGTCGGTAATGGTCCATAGCCCGGAGATGGCCGTCCGAGTGAACAGATTGTCGGAATTCCTGGGGGAGAGCGACGAACTGCCCGAGACGTTCAAGCGACTGGCGGCCATCATCGCCGCCCGGTCGATGGACTGCCAGTTCATCTGGAACGCCCACGCGGCAGCTTCCCGGCGTGCCGGCCTCAGCGATGCCTTGGTGGACGCCATTCGCGATAATAAGCCGCTTCCGGCCATGTCCGCTAGGGAGTCGGCGGTGGCTAACTACGGGTTGGAGCTTACCGGAACCAACAAGGTGAGCGAGGCGACCTTTGCGGCCGCCCGGGACCAACTGGGCGTAAGGGGACTGGTCGAGTTCACCACAACCATGGGCTACTACCGCATGCTGGCCCTCAACGCCAATTCCTGCACCATCGACCTCCCAGACGAGCTTACTGAACCGATCCTACCCGTCTGAATCAGTAGGCGCCTCAGCCGCCTGGGTATCTCACCCAGCTAGAGGTGGGAAAGGCCGGCTCGGAATATCGCGGCGTAACGCCGGCGCTACATCACTCTGGAATAGCTCTAGTGTCGCCCGGTGCTGGGCTGGGGTCAGACCCGCGCCGTCGGCATTCAGATTTAGGACCTCGTGCCCCATCTGCTCGTGATAACGATGCACTTTGTCGATGATTTGCTGCGGGCTGCCGACCAAGGCCGAACTGCGCTCTATCGCATCCTCAAGTGAATGGAACACCGGATCCATACCCCGCGCCCGCATACCCGCCAACCGTGCGTCGAAGACAGGGCGATACGTGGCGATGGCATCCTGCGACGTCTTGGCGCAGTAGTAGCCGGCGGTTCCGGCCCCCACCAACAGGTCCGCCAGGTCGCGGCCGTTTTCCACCCAGCATTTCCGGTAATGGCGGACCAGGGCGGCGTAAGGCTCGATCGGATTGGTGACGTTAGCTGAGAAGAGAGGGTCGCCCCACTTGGCTGCCAACTCCACCGACGCCTCGCTAGTCGCGCTACCGTGCCAGACGCGGATCGGTTGCTGCAACGGGCGGGGCCAGGTTTCGGCCTCGTCCAGCGACGGACGGAACTGGCCGGACCAAGTGACCTTATCCTCCCGCCACAACCGGCGGAACAGCTCGTAACCCTCGCGGTTTCGCTCCCATTGGTCATCTTCGGTGACGTGGAATAGCTGGGCCTGAGCGGCGCCGTTGCCCTTGCCAATCATCAGTTCCAGCCGGCCTCCGCTCAAGTGGTCAAGGGTGGAATAATCCTCGAACGCCCGCACCGGATCCAAGAGGCTCAAAGTGGTCACCGTGGTAAATAGCCTGATTTTAGATGTCCGCGCGGCGATGTGGCTCAGGATGACCGGTGGCGAAGACGAGAGGAAAGGCCGCTCATGGCGCTCCCCGACACCGTACCCGTCGAAGCCCAACTCCTCGGCTAGCACCGCGTTGTCCACCACCGAGCGCAAACGTTCCGTGGCGGAGGGCTGGATTCCGGTGATGGGATCCGGGCCGTACGGGATGAGGGTCATGGCTAGGAACTTCATGCGGGGCCTCCCCTAGATTCTCTTCGGAGTGTAATTATAGCCGGGCAAGGTAAGCTTGGACTAGCTGGCATCGCCGAAGCGAAGACCCTCCCTTGAACAACCCCCCAATGCCGCGACCACGACGCCCACTCACCTCGATGGAGGAGCCGGAGCGCCAGACCATGATTCGGTCTTGACACAAATCGCGGCACACACATAATATCCCTATACCAAATGTTATTTAAATATTACATTACGAAACGTGATGTATAATTGCGAATTGAACGGTTGGGAATGGCTTAAGATTCCGTGACGACTAAGATATCGTGAGCTTTTGCTGCATGGTTAAATCTTTGGCCAATACCCCTGAGGGCAACCCCGGCAAGATTATTGGCATATCCACAGTGCCCATGAACTTTCTATTACTCATCGCTCCACCCCTAGCCGGTTACATGCGCGATGTCCAAGGCACCTATACTATCGCCTTCAACCTCCTTGCTGCCTTAAGCTTCTTTGGAGGATTCCTCTTTTTGATGGCCCGAAAGCCGGAATTGTCGCCGGCATCATGACTGTACCAGCCTTATTGATGGTAGCCTTGGGCGTCCTTTTGATAATCGTCGCGGGCACTCCGACGGTCAGCCGCCGTATGAAGGGAGGTATATTCTACGGGTGGTGGCTGGTGGGCATTGCCTCAATCGTCATGATCCTGAGCATCGTACCCTTTTTCCATACCATGACAGCCTGGTTTGTGGTCCTTGAGAGGCACTTTGGCTGGAACAGAACACAATTGTCTTTGGCCTTTTCCCTCTCTCGGGTAGAGGGGGGCATCTTGGGCCCGCTGGAAGGACTCCTCATCGACCGATTAGGCCCCCGCCGCATGGTGATTATTGGGCTAACGATTCTGGGCATCGGCTTCCTGATGTTCAGCAGGGTGCAAGAGCTATGGCAATTTTATGTGGCGTTCCTCACCATGAGCTTGGGCACGGGATTGGGCACCTGGCTGCCCATGATGACGGTGCTGAACAGTTGGTTTGTTCGGCGCCGGGCTACATCTATGTCATTGGTTCTGGTTGGCTATCGCCTGGGCGTGGTGGCATTCGTGCCTTTGTTGACCTGGGCGATGGACGACGTCCAATACGGATGGCGGGCGGTTGCCGCGGCCGTGGCAATCACGGTTATCTTAGTCGCATTCCCCTTGTCCCGGCTGGTTCGGAATAGGCCGGAAGACTATGGACAGCACCCCGACGGCGACGGAAATGCCCCGGGACTACCGGCAGCCGATGTCAAAGATGCTCTTGAACCCGGCCAGCAGGAGTTCGATTTCACCTGGCGGGAGGCGATACGGACCCGAGCGTTCTGGCTTATGAGTTTTGGACACGGTTGCTGCTCGGCTGTAATTGTGAGCGTCATGGTGCACTTGGGCCCAATGCTGACCGACCGGGGATTCTCATTGCAAACCGTAGGTTGGGTAGTATCCGCGTATACCGCGATTGGAATTGTATCGACTCTAGTTGGTGGCCACATAGGAGACCGGGTCTCCATGCGGCACGCGATTTTTGGCTTCGCCATTTTGCAGTCGGCGGCCATCCTCATCCTCACCATGGCCCACAGCATCCAGATGGTGCTCCTATTCGCACTGCTTATGGGCGCGGGCGAGGGCCGGGGATCGTTGACCACTGCGATTCGTGGGCTTTACTTTGGCCGCAGAGCCTTCGCCAGCATTATGGGTATGTCCATGGTGCCTATGAATGTTCTCTTATTCGCCGCGCCTCTATTCGCCGGCTACATGTTTGACATCACCGGAAGCTATTCCATTCCCTTTACCACTATCGCAATCGTCAGCGCCACCGGAGCCTCTCTCTTCCTGCTGCTGGGTGAACCGGCTCAGCTAGTGTCTCCGGAGCGTAGGACTACGGCGGCGGCCTAGTGACGTGCCGGGTTGGGACGTTCCTTCACATTGGAAACGTCCCAGCCAAGTAACCCCGCGTTATCAGCTCAGTGAGTGGATCATTTTCGTATATGATAGAGTAACGTCAACGACTATCCGGCCGTACGCAGTAGGAGGCAACAATGCTTGATTACAAGCCCAACATAGTCCTTTCAACCGAGGAATATAAGGTGGTGGGCACTCGCCCGATTCGCCACGATGGCCCCGACAAGGTGATTGGCCGGGCCCGGTACGCCGCCGACATACATCTGCCCGGAATGCTGCACGGCAAGATTCTGCGCAGCCCCCACGCCCACGCCCGCATCAAGGGGATCGACCCCACCCGCGCTCTCGCTCTGCCGGGAGTGCATGCCGTGGTCACTGCCGCAGACCTGCCCGACGTTTCCGCAGAGGTGGCCGATCAGGAAGAAGGCGCCGCCGTCAACTATGGCTTCTACAGCCGGAACGTGATGGCCAGAGAGAAGGCGCTTTATCTGGGGCATGCGGTGGCTGCGGTGGCTGCCATCAGTCCACACGTAGCGGAAGAGGCGCTGGCGCTCATCGACGTCGACTACGAGGTACTTCCCCCCGTGCTGAACGCTGATGAGGCTATGAAGGACGGTGCGGCCATTCTACATGAGAGGCTGCTTACCATGAGCAGCCCGGCGATGCGTTCAGGTGGCTGGGGAGAGGTGGCGGCCGGCGAGCAGAGCAACATCGCCAATCGCTTCGAGTTTCGTTCGGGCGACGTTGCGCAGGGATTTCAGGAAGCCGATGTAGTCTTGGAGCGGGAGTACCACACCAAGCCGGTCCACCAGGGGTACATTGAGCCCCATTCGGCCACCGCCCAGTGGAACACCGACGATACGGTGACCATCTGGGCCAGCAGCCAGGGCCACTTTGCCCTTCGCGATCACACCTCCACCATCCTGGGCCTGCCGGTGTCGCAGGTAAAGGTCATCCCTATGGAGATCGGCGGCGGTTTCGGGGGGAAAGGCCAGGGCGGGTGCTATCTGGAGCCGGTGGCCGCAGCCATGGCCCGCAAGACGGGACATCCGGTCAAGATTAGCATGAGCCGCACCGAGGTATTTCACGGCACCGGTCCCACCTCCGGCACCCACATCAAGGTGAAAATGGGAGTAACCAACGCGGGAAAGATCACTGCCGCCGAGGCCCGCCTGATCTACGAGGCGGGGGCATTCCCAGGCTCGCCGGTTCCCTCGGGCTGCCGGACCATGCTGGCCCCTTACGACATTCCCAACGCTTACATCGAAGGGTTAGACGTGGTGATCAACACCCAAAAATCCGCCGCCTACCGGGCGCCCGGCTCCCCGGTTGCCGCCTTTGCCGCCGAGTCGCTGGTGGACGAACTCTGCGACGCGATCGGCATGGACCCGGTGGAATTCAGGCTGGTCAACGCCTCCAAGGAAGGCACGCGACAGGCCGCCGGGCCGACCTTCGGCCGAATCGGCATGGTTGAGGTCCTTCAAGCTGCTCAGCTGCACCCTCACCTAGCCACCCCCCTACAAGGCCCCAACCAAGGCAGGGGCATCGCGGCTGGGGCCTGGTTCAACGGGACAGGTCCCGCCAGCGCGGTGGCCAACGTCAACCCCGACGGCACCATCAGTTTGGTGGAAGGATCTCCGGACATCGGGGGCAGCCGGGCCGCCATGGCAATGCACCTGGCCGAGGTCCTGGGAATTCCGGCCACTGATATCAAACCTTCCATCGCCGACACCGACTCCATCGGCTACAGTTCCGGCGCCGGGGGCAGCGGCGTGACCTTCAAGATGGGCACCGCCGTTTATCGGGCAGCTGAGGACGTGCGCCAGCAGCTCATCGAAAGGGCGGCCCGCATCTGGGACGTAACCCCTGACGACGTGGAATACGAGGACGGTGAGCTACACCACAAAGAAGATCCAGAATTGAGGATGACTCTCAAGCAGATCGCCCGGCGGCTAAACGGCACCGGCGGTCCCATCGTGGGACGGGCCACCGCGAATCCCGCCGGCGTGGGTAACGCCTTCGCCCTCAACATCGTGGACGTTGAGGTTGACCCGGAGACCGGCAAGGTCGACATCCTCCGCTGCACCGCCATTCAGGACGCGGGGAAAGCCATCCATCCCAGCTACGTGGAGGGACAGATTCAGGGCGGCTTGGTCCAGGGTATCGGCTGGGCCCTAAATGAGGAGTACTTCGTGGACAACCAGGGGCTGATGCTGAATTCCAGTTTCCTGGACTACCGGATGCCCATCAGCTTGGACCTGCCCATGATCGACACTGTGATAGTGGAAGTAGCCAACCCCGGCCACCCCCTAGGTGTGCGAGGCGTTGGTGAGGTATGTTTGGTTCCGCCCATGGCGGCGGTGGCCAACGCCATTTCCCACGCGGTAGGGGTCCGGACCAACCGGCTGCCGATGAACCCCAGTAGTTTGCTGGAAGTCTTGTGGGAAAAAGAGCGAAACGGGGCATAGAGGTTAGCTTGACCATTGGTAGGCCAAGTGCAGAAGGGTAAGCTTCTGCTCTAGTTTGCCGTATTAATCCCCCCTGTATCCCTCTTGTAATGAAGGATACGGGGGGATATTTTCGATGTATTGTTATGGGATTTAGTCGTAGGGTTGCAGCTTGATCTCGTGCAGGGCTGGAATCACCTCTTTGCCCATTAATTCTATGGAGCGCATCACGTCTGCATGAGGCATGGCGCCCTCATTGCCATAGATGTGCAGGTACCCTGGGTTAAGTTTGGTTACCGCCTCCGTTAGCTTCCTGGTGACTGTCTCAGGACTGCCCACGATGACGATGTTAATGTCTTGCTGCTGCTCATAGGTCATACGGTTGGTAACGCCTCCGAATTGCCCTACTGGCCGCTGCCGCTTCACCCTTAGCGCCTCCCGGGACTGGTATCCGGGCGGGTCGTTGTGCTCGCTAGGGCCTTTCATGCGGTTTCGCTCGGTCCACATATAATTGCGTCCAAGCTCCTGGGCCTTTTCGTCGGTATCGGCAACGAACGCCTTGAGGAGGTACCCGAAGTGCTCGGGCCCCGGCGTGTACCCAGATTCGCGGGCAGTGTCGATATAAATGTCTTTCAACCACATCGTGACGTCTAACGCCGCCCCAAGATTCATGTAGGGGTGACCGTGACTGGCGGCCCACACCACACTCTCTGGGCTGCCCGTACCAGGGAACCATATGTCCGGGTGGGGCTTCTGCATCGGCAGTACCCAGGGGTTTACCACCCGGTGATGATAATGTTTCCCTTCATATCGGAAAGGTCCCGGCTCTGTCCAGCACTTGATGATGAGATCGTGGGCCTCCTCGAACCGCTCCCGATTTTCCGTAGGGTCGATGCCCCCCTGCAGACTCTCTACGGCTCCGCCTCGCACGAATCCCGAGATTATCCTGCCGCCAGAGTAGCAGTCCAGCATAGCTATCTCTTCGGCCATCCTTATGGGATCATTGATGGCGATAACGTTGCCCAGGATAGCGATCTTCACCTTTTTGGTGAGTTTGGCGATAACGGCGGCATCCAGATTCACCGCGGGCTTCATGCACCAGTAGGCAGCATGATGCTCATTGCTCATGATTCCGTCGAAGCCCACTTCGTCGGCCCAGGCATATTGGTCATGGTACTCGTTGTAGAGTACGTGGGCCTTTTCTGGGTCGAAGTGGGTGTTGGGGAAGCCGAGCCGCCCCGAGTCGTATCGATCAAGAAGCTCGTCGTTGATGTATCCGTTCGGCTGTTCAGAGAACCAGTAGACTTCCACCTTATCCTTGGGCCGGGCCAATTGGTCAACCATGGTTGCCTCCTTACCGTAAGTCTGTAGGATTCTGGCTATTTTACCGTTATACACCGTTGAACCGGCGTGCAGTTACGGTTTCTGATTCAGCGGCGTATCAGCGGTGCGTCCGCGACGCAGCCATTATATTGAGTCATGCGGATCGTGGCAAGCTCGCTCCCCCAAGCTCTTAAGATTCTGTAGAAGTCTCTATCTACCCTTCTCAGGCGACCAATTGTAAATCTTCGCCAGGGTCCCGCCCATGAGTGCGGAACGCTCTGAGTCCGAGAGCTGGTCCGTGACCCGAAACGCCTCAACACCCTGCTCATAGTTCAACACTCCCAATGCCCGGGTCCAGTCGGTGCCCCACATGCATCGGTCGATTCCGAACGCATCGAATATCTTGCGTAGAGGTTCCCAGATATCCGGGTATGGGAATGGCTGGTGGGACAGGGTACAAGCTCCGGAAATCTTGATGGCCACGTTGTCGCATGCCGCCAGCGAAACCACGTTGGCTAGTTCGGCGAACGGTTCGGGCGGCGCTGGCGGCTCGTTGGGCTGGGATATCCCCACATGATCGACCACCATCTGCGTGTCTGGATGGCGGCGCGCCAATTCCAGGAAGAGAGGCAGCTTGCCAGAACACATTACATTCACCGGAATACCGGCTTGGGCGCCGGCGGTAAGTATTCGATTTAAACCCGGATCATCCGCTTGGAATTCCTGGGCCGTGAGCATGATGCGTGATCCCACCACGCCCGGTGTCGCTGCCCACTGAGCGACTTCGTCAGCAACCGCTTCCGACTCGGGGTCAAATGGCTTGATCAGGCCGAATTTGCCCGGATGTTTGCGGTATACCTCTAGTGCATAGCTGGGATCGTAGCGATACATACTGAATGGCGAAACCAGCAAAGCCCCGTCGACGCCGACGGCGTCCATCGCCACCACCATGTCGTCTCCGGTGACCTCGTCCGGCCACGGCGGGATTCCAGCCCAAGGACGCTCAGGGCTATTCCGTTCGTAGGCATGTACCTGTGAGTCAATCGTCGCAGTTTGAGTTGGCATAACACCTCCCCTTATTCTTGTTGGAAATCCCCATTTGACCCCGTCAACCGGATATCCAGCGTTCGTTATTTTTCGAGCCTAGATATACCTGTGAACATGGAGATAAAATTCGAGGTCCGCCAGGAGTCCCAGACTACAAAACAAAATAAGGGTAGGCCAGCTTTAGGGTTGAAAGCCAAGCAGATGCATCCCCGAGTCAATCATCAGGGTCTCTCCAGTGATATAACCAGCGCTTTCCAACAACCACACTATTGTATCCGCTATCGACTCCGCAGTGGCTGCGGCCTTCAGTGGAACATCTTCGATGAAACGCTCCCACAGTTTTTGGTATGGTACCTCCCCTAGACCATCGGCCCACCACCTAGAGTCGAACAGAGCAGGACATACCGCATTGACTCTAACCTCGGGAGCAAGGGCGCGGGCCAGGGAAAGGGTCTTGGTGTTGAGAGCTGCTTTTGACGCCACGTATGCGATCGAGCTGCCCGGTCCGGTCATCGCGGAAATTGACGAAACGTTGACCACGGCCCCACTTGGCGACGGTTTCCGATACCATGCGCCGGCAGTCTTGGTCCAACGAGACGTCAGCCTGGCATAGCAATGTTTCGACCCCCATATCGTTACAGACAGCGGCGATTTCCAGCGCTTCGGTCTTGCTCTTGGTGTAGTTGTTCACCACGTTACCGCCCTTGGCCGCAGCTGCCTTGGCTACTGCCGCACCGAGTCCGGTCGCCGAACCGGTCACTATGGTTGCTGAACCCTTCAGATTCATCTTACCCCCGTCGATTTGGCCGGCTACGTGTTACGCCAACGCTTCCAACTATTGGGGCAACTCTACGATAGCGCCGGCTTTCTTGATCCAACCTTAGGCTAGCTCAGCTCTGTTGCAATTGCTCCAATCTTACCTATCGACGATCGTATTCCAGCCGCTTATGCGTTCCTCGCCATACAGGTGGCCGAACGAGAACGATAACTTTGGCTTTACCGATGGAATTAAGTAACCGCCCCTCCGGCCATCTCCCTCCGGAATGCCATCTCGCCGCTGCTGAAGGGCCCGGCGCCCATCACCTGGTGCACTTCCCAGTCCAGCATCTCGTAATTCCGAAAACCGAGCGAATGGAACGGGTCCGAGTCGGCGACGGTTTGGGCCTCCTCCCTGGACGTAGCCCTGATCACGTAGATTCCCATGCTGTGATCTGCCGTAGGTCCGGAAAACAGCACATTGGAAGCATCGTGCTGGCTTCGCATCCAAGCTAGATGGTCATCAAGGCTACCCATCATCTGCTCTCGGGCCACCAACGGCCGGCTTAACACCAAATACCACATCTGATTTCTCCCTTATTGTAATGGGCGTTCAGTGACTGCGGCTTGACGCCCGTCATGGCGCCCATTTTACGACGGTCCGTATATAGACGTTTTATTAACTTCGACAGACCGTATGGTTTGACCGAAAAGGCTTCCAATCTCAGGTTCGCATGCTGCCCGAATTGCGAGACCTATGGGTCCAGGCGAAACGGTGGGTATTCGTCTCGCATGAGGGACGCATAGGCAAACACTCGAAAGGCCCACCGGTTGACGCCGATTACAAGGGCGAAAATGCTAACTGGATAACGCCCAGTAAACAGCAGTGCAACGGCCGCGAAGATCACCAGCACGAGGTTTAGCCCGCCGGAACGCCCCCCGAGAAGAATACCCACGACTATGTAATGTGGTATTGCAAGCAGCCACCACTTGACGAGCACCAGACCTTTCGAAAGATGTTCCGGGTATTCGACATCAAATGTTGCTGGATAGTCCGTGGCCTTGAGGCTGAAGGGCGGATACCGGTCGGTCCCAAAAGCGCCAAGGCTGTAGTAACTTACCCGCCACGTCCACCTTAAAAAGCCCACGTTGAAATCGAAGATTCCTCTCGGGTACTTCCCGGTAAAAAGAATGGCGAAAAAAGCCACCGCCGATAAAACCACGAAGGCTATCAACAAAAACGCAAGCACAATGTAGTGGGGGATAGCTAAGAACCACTTAACCAGCCAAAGCCCCCGGCTAAGGTTGGGGTCCAGTTCTCCCTCAAGAGAAACTGGGTAATGGGCATCCATCTCGTCCTCCTGCCAGTTAGGACTCCACTAAGCAGAATGCCGCGATGATCCGCGAATCACTTCCCTCGATATACTGATTTGGCTGTAGATAATAAGGACTACGCCCAAGCCCCTCCCTAGCGACCAGCCTTCTTTGGAAACAGGCCTCGGTTTCTTTCCGAGTTTGGGACTGTGCCATGTGCCCATGCGCCCCGACTATCCCCCACCGGCTTTTACCGCCACGCGGTTCCTAAACAACGCGGGTTCTACGTAGGCGCTGGGGGAGGAGAGGGCGTCGTCGATGATCTGCAGCACGGCGGCGATGGCCGGTTCTTCCAATAAGGAATCTCGTTTTGCCTGGGTGTCCGTCATCGGGACGTAGCCAGGCTGCTCAGCGTTTTGCTGATCCACGACTTCGGCCGCCTTTCTCACGCCGTCTTCGATCTCCTGCTGATTTACCACGCCATGTAGTTTCCAGTTGGCGATGATGGCTCCGTCAATTCTCTCGGTGGCCCGGTCCTTCATCTCTTCAATCTGGTCGAAGTTGGGCACGCCACTGCACCCGATGCCTCTATGGACCCAGGGCTCGACGTAGGCGACCATGCTATGGGCATAGCTTAGCAAAAGGCTCTGCTTTACTCCTGGCTCCGCCAGCTTCTCGCGCTTTAAGACAGGGAAGGTCAAAAGGTCCCTCCGGATGATGCCCGGCGAAGGTGAATCTTCCATGACCCTTTGGACTTGATCCACATCGACCATGTGGTAATGCATGGAATGGAGGTCGCTGGGGTAGGGCGCGGGGACCCAGGCCGTATTACCACCAGTCCTGGGATGGGCTATCTTCCTCTCCAGCATTTCCGCCATGGCCCGATTCCTAACCTGCATCCCCTTGCCGATCTTTCCGTGCCTATGCACTCCAGCACGGATGCTTACATCCACGTTATGAAGCTCATAGCTGGTGTTAAATAACTCTTGAGTGAGGTCGTCCTTAAGTTCAACCGGCCCCGCCTGCGTCTGGGTCCGTATCTGGGAACCGGTCCGGTCCAGGAAACCGGTATTGGTAAAAAAGGTCCTGCTTTGGGCGGCTCTAAGGGCTTGGGCCAGTTGGAGGGTCATCCCCAGCTCTTCATTCATGATGCCGATGAGGATGGAGTTTTTCGCCAGACCCAGCTTATTCTCGATGGCTTCAAAGAACCTTACCTGTTCGGCCACTTCCTCCGATGATTGTAGCTTGGGGGTCACCTGGTAAATGTAGCCCTTTTTACTGTTGGGGCCTCGGGTCGGGATCGGTCCACCATCCACCTCGTCGCCTTCCCCGCTGGAGCCGTTATCGTGGGAAGCGGCGATGAATGTGGTCAACAAAACTCCAAGGATCCTTTCGGGTATCTCCTGGCCGTCGACAGTTACCATGCCCGTATACATGTGCAGCGAAACGTTGCGCACGGACATCAAGCTCGTTCCCTTGAATGTCTGGCTGGAGCCGTTCACATCCAAGTAGGTCTTATCCGAGTTCATGGTCTTCAAGTTGCCCCTGGAACCGTAGGCGCGCAGGTCGCCTTTGATTAGTCCCAGGTAGTTTCTCAGAGCGGATACCATGTCGTCCGCGTCTACAATGGCGACTGCGTCCTCAAAGTCGACGATGTTGGTGATGGCCGATTCAACAAAGAGGTCTCTGAACTGGCCGTTCTCCTCGTTGACCCGCCCGCCGTCATAAAGCTGGAATTGCAACTTCAATCCGTTGTCTTCCAGAAAGAAATCCGTCAGATTCTCGCCGTCTTTGTTGAATCCAACAAAGACGGCGGTGTTGTCTAACCCAACCTCGACTCCCTCGCCGGTATGACCAACAAGCTCGTAAGTCCCTTGGGGGTTAAGGCGCACCGAGTAGGAAACGATATCCTTGAAGCCCACGCCGTTCGCCCATTGCGCAACGTGAACGTCCAGAAATTCAGTCGTTTCCTCCACCACCATGCGCAGACGCGCCCTCCGGCTTTCCTCCCGGTCGATCTCCTGATGGATATCACTGAGGAAATAGGCGTCGTAGAGGCTGCCCCACCGGGCGTTTGCGCCCCCCACCGCCATACTGGCGTTGTTCACCGGCGTGACCAACTCGGGGCCGTTCTGGTCCATATCGGCGTCAAGCTGGGGGGTCGTCATGTTGAATTCGGTGGAACTTTCCGGCTCCAGATAGCCGATGCCCACCAGGAACTGCTCCAAGTCCGCGGCGTCCCGGCCGGCGGATGCCCGAGTAGGCTGCCAGCCAGCGTTCCTCTTGGATATGTAGTAGTGGTCGATCTGTTCCTGGCGGCTTATCCTCTTGGCCAACAATTCCTGGTTTCTGGGACCGAATTCTTGGACCAACTCACCCAGGACTCCGAACAACAGGTCCGCCGTCCAACCGGTGCTGGTGACGGCCTCATCCCGGACAAACTCGTACAGCACGGCCGCGATCTCCAAACTGGCACCGGATGCCAGTGTTATCGTTGCCATTACCGCTGCTCCGTCTTCGACTTAAAGAGACCCATCGATGACGATGTCCAGCACGGCGGGTTTACCCGAGGCAACGGCCCTGGCGACGGCGGGTGCGATCTGTTCCGGCTCCACTATCCTCTCGCCGTGGACCCCCATGCTCCGGCCTATCGCCGCTATGTCGAAGGGAGTCGGGAAATCCGAATACAAAAGTTGACTGCCGGCCGGCTCAGACAGTTGGAGAATGTCCCGTTGATAGACATTAAAGTTGACCTTCAACACCCGGTACATGCCGTTGTTGCAGATCACGAAGATGCAGGGGATGTTGTCGTTCGCCGCCGTCCACAGCCCTTGTATAGTCATCATGGCGCTGCCGTCGCCGATGATCCCAAAGACCGGCCTATCGGGGTAGGCGCATTGCGTGCCCATGGTAGCGCCGATTCCGCCGCCTATCGCCTGTCCTCTCACTCCTACAAGATCGCCCCGCTTGGCCGCATGGAAATAATGACGCAAAGCAGCCCGGTTGCTGATCGCGTCATCCACCACTATAGCGTTCGACGGTATCGCCTTGGCTAATTCATCCATCATCCTAGCTGGGGTCATGGGACGGCTGTCCCACTTCCCGGACACCGACGCGTCGAAGGATCTCCTCTTCGCTACGGCTCCGCTGACAACTGTTTGAGCGCGAGCCTTAATCTCATCCCCGTTGGCCGGCGTAAGCCGCGTTTTCAACGAACCGATCAGTTCCTCGATAGCCAAACCGCAATGGGAAATTATGCCCACATCGGTTGGTTCGGACCTACCCACTCGTCCTTGGACCGGATCGATGTGGATCAACTTTGCGGCCGGACCAAGTATCACGTCTCCCCAGTAAAATAATTCGTCGAAGGTATCCATCCCAATGGCCAAAACCACGTCCGCCTGTTGCAAAGTGTCTCTATCCGCGGGAACCCTTAATGAATGGTTTCCCATGAATTGAGGATGGGTCGTGGGAAACGCGACTTCGGCGCCCCGGGATTGGTATACCGGGAGGCCAAGAAGCTCGGCCAACGCCACGGCTTGGTCCACCGCGCCGTCGTCGGAAACCCGGTCTCCCACGATCATCATGGGTTTCTTAGAAGCGGCCAACAGCGACGCTGCTTCATGAATCCCCTTCAAACTTGGTCGTGAAGCGTCGTCTATCTTACTTGAGGGTACGATATTCATTTCCGCGGTGGCCTCAAGGGCGTTGGAGGTGAAACCAACGTAAACCGGTCCTTTGGGATGACTATTGGCTTCGTTAAAGGCACGTCTAATGGCGCTGGGGATCTGGTCGGGAAGGGTCAATTCCACCGCCCACTTGGTAACCGGCCGCACGAGTTCGGCTAGATCCGTCTTCGCTTCATTGATCTTGCGGGCGTCGTAGTTGGCCGACGTTACAACCATTGGAGTTCCGGTATTCAAGGCGTCCAACATGAGGCAGATTCCGTTGGCCAGCCCGCTGTCCACGTGGAGACTGACGAAGGACGCGGTTCCTGTGGCCCTGGCATAGGACTCTCCCATACCGACGGCGACGCTCTCCTGCAAGGCGAGGATGTACTTAAACTCCGGATAATCTCCCAACATATCTATGATCGGACCTTCGCTCGTCCCTGGATTGCCGAAGATGTATTCCACGCCTTCTGCTTTCAGCATTTCCAGCAGAGCTTGTTTTCCGGTCATTGTTTGGGGCATTGGAATAACTCCTCCTGAATAAATACCAGAATGCCTGTCCAAGATACCGTCACAACAGCTAACGCGGTTAGTAAGAACAAGCCTGGGGGCCGGCATTTCATATTATACGTCTATCCGGTATACGCGGACCGCAGTGTCGTGAAGCATGGCGGCCCGCTCCGTCGACGAGTAGCTACCAGACATTATCTTGAAGGCGTTGTACATCACGTTGTAAGAGAAGGACACCTTATCGGGCGGGAAGTTGCTCTCGAACATGCACCGGTTCGGCCCGAACTGCTCAATGCAATAGGTCAGCCAGGGGGACATGGCCTCCGCCAACTCTTCCGAGCCGATGGGGACTTCCCGCCCGTGCCAACCAAAGCCGATGCGGGGCATTCCCAGACCGCCGAGTTTAACCACGACGTTGGGACAGGCCGCCACCGCAGCGATGCCTTCCTCCCAGACGGGTATCACCTCGTCGTCTTTGTTGGCGTATATGCCAGTACGGCTGAGACCGCCGATGTGGTTAAGAATGATCGTCAAATCAGGCACGGCTTTGGCAAAGTCCGCTATTTCCGGCATTTGGGGGAAGGCCTGCATCATATCCAGGGACAATCCCATCCGCGCCAACACCCTTGCCCCTTCCCGAAATTGGCTGTTGGCCAGGATGCCCTGGGTCTCCCGGTTGTCCCAGGAGGGGTCGGTGTTCCAGGTCACGTTGTGCCGAATGCCCCGAAACCGGTTGGGGCTGGCCGCCTGCAGCGCTTCCAGGACCGGCTGCACTTTGTCCGCCAACTTAAGGTCGGCGTGGCCGACAATTGCTGCCGCCGCCCTGCTGTCCCCGTAGACCCCACTGTTGCTGGCCGCGGCCAGACCCTGGACGAATTCCACCTCGCCTACCGGCCGCAACTCTTCCGGGCCACCGGGCCGGTACATGGACCTGGCCTCGACGAACGCGGTGGACCGTACGTTATGTCCGCTGTAGATATCGGCATTCAGTTCATGGAGAAGGTACCGCTGGTAGGGAATGCTCCCTGGGCGGAGGTCCCAGAAGTGGTGATGGGGGTCGCAGATGGGGAGTTCCGGCTCCAAGGTGGGTTCTTGGGTTAAAGCGAGCCAATCATTGTCCCCGTACGGCATGGTTGTACCTCCTTGTACCAAGTCAACTCTAAAATGAAAATGTCATTCCGAGCGTAGTGAGGAATCGTTCATGCTGGTTGGCACCAGCACCACAGCCACGAAAATGGGCGATTCGTGTCACTCCGATCCTTCGGCGGAAGGAGAGGAGTCTCATGCCTGGTTGTAGCGGTCACCTAAGATTCCTCGCCGCCTTCGGCTGGTGTCGGAATGACGAAGTGTGCGGCCGAAGGTTGGCAATTTTATTTTCGGAGCAATGACAGGCGCCCAAAAAGAAGCGGGCTGAGTTTTAGCATGTTTATTAATGTCCTTGGCGAACGTATTTGTCGATGCTTTTCTCCGAGGTCAGGGCCAGATAGATGTCGCCGTGGGCGTCGACCCAAGATCCGTGGGCGGAGCGGGACGGCCAGCGGGCCAGCACTTTGCCTTCCCCATCCAAAACGCTGATCTGGGGAGGTTTGTCTCCCTCCGGCCGTTCGCTGATAACAAAGTTGCCCTCGCTATCCTGGGAGATGTCCAAGGGGCGGTTCATGTCGGTCCACATGGTGATGTATTCACCCTCGGCCGAGAACACCTGGACACGGCTGTTCTCCCGGTCGCACAGGTATATCCGCCCGTCCTGCCCAACAACCAGACTGTGGGGCAGGTGGAACTGATTGGCTCCGCCCTTACCCGGTTCACCCCAGGACGAAACCAGTCTGCCGTCAGCCGTAAATCTATGGACCCTGGCGTTGCGGTACCCGTCGGAGATGTACAGGTCTCCGGAAGGGTGGGGGACCATCTCCGTTATGAAGTTGAACGGCCCGGCGGCCCGGGGAACGACCACTCCTGTCTCTTCGGTGCCCGTGTCCGAATACACCCCATGCTCCCCAATCACCTGCAATGGCTTGCCGTCCAGGGTGTATTTCATCGCCGTGGAGCCTTCCCGGTCGGTGACATACACGATGTCATCTTTGATAAACAAGCCATGGGGACTCACGAAGTTCCCGTTGCCCCACGAGCTCAGATAGTTGCCGTCCCGGTCAAAAACGAGCACCGGCGGGTCCGTCCGTTGAAAGGCGTAGACCCGGTCCTGGGAGTCGGTGGCGATGGCGCTGACGGTGCCGAAGGACTGACCCGCGGGCAGTTTGCCCCAGTCTTGAATCAAGGTATAGGTGAATTTTCCCGCGCCTACGGTCGTCATCCTATTTCGCCTCCGTCGTTATTATTCGTGTCGATTGAGAGAGTCCTGCAATCAGCCAATGGGCCAGATTCAGCCTTGGACGGGCTAATACTACCACACGCTCATGGCGGAGCCGGAAAGACGGTTCGGCTCACGGACTAGATAGGCAGCTCCTCCTCGGTACGCTGCACCGGCAGCTCAACCCCAAAGGCGTTGACGTTGAAAGCCAGCATGGCGTAGCAGCCCAAAAGGTTGGTAAGTTCGGTCAATCCCAGGACCCCGAATTGGGCCAAAGCGGCATCGAAGTTAGCCTGGCTGACACGGCGGGTGCGGAAGAACTCCCTTCCGTACTCCACCACGGCGGATTCGTCTCCCGCCAAGTTGGGAAGCTCTTTCTTGTCGCGCAGGGCGTCGACGATGTCGTCCCGCAGACCGGCGCGGCGAGCAGCAGGGGCGTGGGCATTCCAGATGAACTGGCAATCGTTCTCCCTTGCCGCGACCAGCATGCCAAGTTCCCGAATTCGAGGCTCCAACGATGTCTCGGTGCGCAGGAACAATGCCAGACCCAACGCCCGTTTGGCCACCTCCGGCGCGTTCAGCATGACGGAGCCGGGGCCGCCCGAAGGTATCTCGCCTCGCTCTTGTACTATCTCATCAAAGCTGGCCCTCTGGTTTTCAGGAATGCTCTCTCTGGTCACGTTTGGTACTCGAGCCATAACACTCTCCATCTGTTTTCAAAATAATTTCTGGCCGCCTACCCAGGCCTATACAACATTCCAACGGGGGTTGACTTCGACCTCAGCCTTGAGCCGTTCAATTATCCAGTCTTTGACCGGCTCCGCTATGTAGAAAGAGGGACGAATCAGATCGTTCTCGCTATTGATGATGCCTTCTTTGATGGCGGCATCTGCCGTTGGCGTGTCAGGCCTGATCCTAACCCCCACCCGTAGATTGGCCAGGGCCGGCTCGATCTCATTCAGGAAGGTGAGCTTCGCATCCACCGTCTCCCGCGTCTCTCCGGGCTCGCCGAATGTTTGGGAAACGGTGTAGTTTATTCCGGCTTTGTCGCAGCGCTGGCACACCTCCCGGAGGGGAGCCAGGCGGCTTTCCAGGCTTACTCGCTCCGTGTCTTCTCTGGCTTTGTTGGTCACGATCACCAGGCCGGAACCGGCTTCCCGCATCAACTCCAGCACCTCATCGTCGCAGGATTCGGGCACCGGAGCCAGGTAGCTGTTCCAGTGGACTTTCAAGTCGGCATCCATGATGGAACGGCACAACGCTTTGGCGTAAGGCAGAGGGACGTTGAATCCCGAATCGATGAAAAATATCTTGCGCAGTCCGAAGCGGTTTTGCAAGTCCTGTATATCATCGATAACCTCTTCGATGGGACGCAGCACCCGCCAGGCGGCCGTATCGTTCTCGGCGATTATCGAGTTGGAGAAGGCGTTGCCCAGTTTGGTCACCACGCCGATGCCGAATCCCGCCTTCTCGTACCGGGCCATATCAAGTTGGTCCAACAGCGGGGGTTTGGAAAACTGAGAGTAAGCCAATCCTTGCCGCACGATGGAGCCGGTATCATCCCGGTAAACCAGGCCGGGCATGTTGTGATAGGTCTCACCGCTTTCCATGGCGTCGGCCAGTTGGGCAAAGCTCTCACCCCCGTCACCAGCCACTCCCAAATCCGGTCCCAAGTAGTCGAAACAGGCTTCCGGAAGCAGGCTAAAACCCGGACCCCCACACACGATGGGAGCTTCGGTGATGGAGCGCACCATGTCAATGACCTCTTTGGTGCCCGGCAGCGCCCACTGAGGGTCCAAGTAGCTGACGTTGTCCAGGTTCCTGAGGGAGATGCCTATAAGATCGGGTTGGAACTCCCGAACCGTCCTCTCGGTTTCCTCGAGATAGTCCTCGGAAAACATCAGGTCCAGTATCTTAACGGCGTGCCGGTCCGGGTCCAGATATCCGGCGATGTAAGCCAGCCCAATTGGGGCCGGATAGGCATTCATGCGGCTCATCAATCTCTGGTGCCGGTTGGTGGCAATCAGCAAGATTCGCATATTCAGTCAATCCTCGGCGAGATTAATTTCCCGATGGCACTGGGATACCCGCTATCTTCAGAGGTATTCTACCCAAGCTGTCACGAGTGGTGATGTACAGAGTCTTCCAATCGTCATCGCCCCATGCCATGTTGGTCGTGGCCGGCTCCCCATGGGCGATGATTCCTAGATGATTGCCTGCGGAATCGAAAATCCAGACACCGCCGGACCCTCCGCAGTATACGTTCCCTTCCACGTCCACCTTCATACCATCGGGGACTCCGGACCGTTCTCCCCTCAGATCGGCAAAGACGCGGTCGGTGGCGATGGCCAGAGTGCCGTTTGGCTGCATATCGAAAGCCCTGATATGCCCCCGGCGCGAGTCGTTTATGTAAAGGATGCTTTCATCAGGAGAGAAGGCTAAACCGTTGGGCGTGACGAAATCCTTGACCAGCAAGGTCAGGTCTCCCAAGTCCGCGGACACACAGTAGACGCCGGCGTAGTCCAGGTCCAAGCTCGGGTCCGGCGCGCCGGGGTCGCTGAAGTAGATGCTGCCATCTGACTTTACCACCACGTCGTTGGGCCGGTTCAGCCGCCGGCCTTGATAGTTGTTTGCCACCACGGTAATGCTTCCGTCGGGTTCCATGCGGGTAACCCGCCGCGTGCCATGCTCGCAGGCGATCAGCCGCCCTTGGACGTCGCGAGTGAGCCCGTTGGCGTTGTTGGTAGGCTCATGAAATACGGACGCGCCTTCCCCCGGCGCCCACTTCAACCTTTGATTGTTGCCGATGTCGCTGAACAAGAGGTATCCACCCTCCTTCCACCAAAGAGGGCCTTCGGCAACCGCGCCTCCGCCGTAACCGCTGCCCAACCACTCAACTTCTTGATCAGACGATACGATGCGTTCCAACGCTCCCGAAGCCTGCTCGATAGGCATGACAATCTCCTCATCTTCCGGCAACGTCTAATTTCAACTCATGCCGGCACTCCCGATTTTACACCACACCGCACCGGACTGCGGGTTACCGAAAAGGCTGGCCCTGACTCGGATATGAGAGCCCGATGCACGGTTACCGCTGACAGTGTAAAATCGGTGGGAGCGACGTGGGAGTAGAGATCAAAAGGGGGGACTTATGGTCGACCAGCTAGCAAGGCCCACCGACAAGGTTGAGGTCTATTGGTTCTCCGAGCATCCCAACGCCTATGTCAGAGACGAAGACCTGGAAAAGTATGACGCCACGCGGTTCTTGTTCCCCAATTCCTATTTCGACCCCGAAAAAGCCCATGTGCTGTACAACCAGTACCATGAACAATACTCCCTGGTCGACGAGGTAGGTTTCGACGGAATAATGACCAACGAGCACCACACGGCCTACTGGTGCATGAAACCCGCCGCTAATCTGGACGCCGCCGTACTCGCCAAAGTAACCAAGCGGGTCAAAATAGCTATCTTGGGGAACGTCATCGCCATCAACGACCCGGTGCGCATGGCTGAAGAGATAGCGATGCTGGATTGCTATTCCGGCGGCCGGATCATCTCAGGCTTCGTGCGAGGCAGCTCCATCGAGACATTACAGGCAGGCATCGACCCAACGGAGAACCGAAGCCGGTTCGAGGAAGCCCACGACCTGATACTCAAGTGCTGGACCACCCCCGGTCCGTTCCGATTCGAGGGACAGCATTTCCACCGCCGGGTGGTGAACCCTTGGGTGCTGCCGATGCAGAAACCCCATCCGGACATTTGGTTCCCCGGCACCGGCAGCCCGGAAAGCGTTATTTGGGCGGCCGAGCACGGTTATCCCTATATGAACCTACAGGTCATTCGAGGCCAGACGGAGTGGCTTAAAGACATCTACATCGAGACCGCCCGCGAGGCTGGCTACACACCGGGGCCGGGGAACTTCGGGGGCAACGTCATGGTGTTCTGCGCCGACACCGACGAGAAAGCGCAGGAGATTGGGCGCACCTACATGTGGCATGGCAAACACCGGTTCAAAGGTCCGTCGGAACACAACGACCCACCAGGATACCGGTCGCGCGCCGCGGTCGATGTAATAAGGAAAATCCCGGCGGGGGTAGGAGTGCGGTTAGGGCAGCGGGAACGAACTTACGAGGAACTCCAGGAAGCCGGTAGCATCGTCGTCGGCAGTCCAGACACCGTCATCAAAAAGTTGACGGAAATCCTGGACACTGTCGCACCGGGTTACCTGATCTGTTACGGAAACGAGGGCGACATGCCTTATGAAGACGTGATGCGCTCCATCGAACTCATCGGTAAAGAGGTCATCCCGGCCCTGCACGAGGTTAAGCTCCAACCCTACGAGTAGAGCGCCGCTGGCCATCCCATATCTCGGGACAATCTCAGCTCTTAAACAGTTACAGGAGGTAATAAGAAATGGGAATAATTCGTTTTTATGAGGGTGCGGAGGCCACTCAGCACTATATCGGCAAACTTTCCAGCGATCTCTCTCAAACCTACGACCTGAGCCTGGTGAGCGCTCCGATACCCAACGGAGAGGCCCTGTCGTGCACTTTGCTGGAAGTGCGGCCCGGCACCAAGATAAAACTGTTCAACTCCCCCACTCCCAGCCAAGACGAAGGTTACACGGAGATAATCGTCCGGGCCTACGTGGAAGACAAGTGCGTCCCTTATTTCAACGTCGACTCCTCGGACGACCAAGTTGAAGTGCAGATACACAAGGGGAAAGGAGAAGCCGGGAAGGTCTCACGGATCGAGGTCCACAGCATCTGAGCTATCGCCTAACACGGAAGCCATGGATATTTAAGCCAGCATTATTCCGAAACGTTTCCGGGTGGCGGCACGGGTTCTGAGAGAAATGACGAGCGGAACTGAACTCCCCAGCGGTCGTTGATCATGGTGAAGATCCAGAGGGTAGGGAAAGCGTTGTACTCGGAGCCATCAGCCCGGCGCCTCGACTGAATAATCGCTAGATGCACTTTGTCCGCCCCTGATTGCACAGCTTCAATGGAAGTTGTCGCGGTGTGGCCCCATGCCTGAGCATTAAGGGATGCGGTCGTATTGTCGCCGCGGGTAGCGCGAAAATCGTCCTCGGTCCGCCACACCTGGAACTCGTTCTCCCCGGACAGTCTTCTATGCGGGAAGTGCATCTCAGCGACCATTGCGTCCATATCCCGGGCGTTAAACGCGGTGTTCCATCGGCTGAAAGACGCCTTTGCTCGTTCGATGGCATCAGACATGTGCTTCTCCGCCACTCATATTTAACTCCGGCCGTCACCAAGCAGGCGTCCTCCCGGAGTTTAGGTCTATTATTCGGCTGGCGCGGGTCTTCAGGCTCCAGTCGGAGTAAATACTACTTTCAAGCCCCTACTCATTTTGACGTCGATAGCCCAGGCAACGTCAAACATAGCGACGAGACTCCATCCTATCGACACCCCTTTTATAAAGGCATACGGCGGATCATCTTTATGAATCTTTATCTGAAGGTTATAGCTTCCATCCGTGTGAGCCTCCAGATGCGTGCGCTCAAGAAATCCGGTGCTGCCCAGAACATAAGAGTGTTTGTGTTCCACCATCTTCTTTGTAGGGAACCTCAACGCGTATGAACTCATTATGTGCCCACCCGGGCCAGGGCGGCTCAACCGGCCCATTGGGTGATGTACAGTGTCCGGCACAACCCACCGCACTCCGTAGACAAGGTCAACGCGGCCATGCCTCACGGTTACGTCACGTTTGGCGTTGAGTGCCACCTTGACGTCGATCGTATTCCCCAGCGTGTAGGGCCGATCTTCGAAGAATAGTTCGACATCTAATGAGGGCGCCCAAGAGTAAATCACCGAGATTGTCCTTTCCCGTTTGCCGAGTATGAGTAGAGCAACGGTCCGATCAGGCTACTTTGCAAGATAACATACTAAAGAGATTAGAAGCCAAACATGAATCTGGCCAGGAATCTCAACTTGCCCGATGGCTCGCTCCGACGTACTATTCCCACATGATGGACCATCCACTTCGGCCATAGTCGAAGTATTCGCTGGTACGGGAAGATGAAGGAGACGCCGAATGGCTAATATTCTAGACGCGGACACGCACATAGCTGAGCCCCCCGAAATGTGGGACTTCCTAGATCCGGAATGGCGGGCTAGGCGTCCGGTCATCGTAAACGTGCCTGAAGACACGTTATACGGCGGGGCCGACCACATGTGGCTCATCGACGGAAACATCTTTCCCAAGGCGGCGGGCCGTGGGGGCCTGCGGCTGGTCACACCCTCAGCCCAAACGAGCATCCGCGACAGGGTCGACATCAAGGCCCGCGAACTTCTCGACCTGCCGCTGCGCTACCAGGACATGGAGGCCACCGGCGTGGACGCCCAGGTTGTCTACCCCACGCTATTTCTCGCTTTTCTGACCTTTGATCCGGCTTTGGAGGCCGCGCTGTGCCAGGCCTATAACCGGTACATGGCCGAGGTGTGGGCCAAGTCCGAAGGACGGATCAAATGGACCGTCGTCCCGCCTCTACGCAATATCGAAGCGACTATCCGGGAGCTCCGGTTCGGCCGGGACAACGGCGCGTGCGGAGTCTTCTTCCGAGGCATCGAGATGGACCGGACCCTTGACGACCCCTACTTCTTCCCGGTATACAGTGAAGCGCTGTCCCTGAACTTGGCGATCTGCATTCACCAAGGGCAAGGCGCGCCGGCGCTAAACAACCTAGTAGACATCCAGCGGAGCGCCACCTTCACCCACGGGCGGCTTCCCCCGCTAACGGCGTTCCGCAACATCGTGGCCAACAAGATACCGGAGCAGTTTCCCGGCCTTCGGTGGGGTTTCATCGAGACCGGTGCATCCTGGATCCCCTTCGTGTTCCACCAACTGGCGGGGACCGTTCGGGCCAAATCCAGTTTCTGGGGGCCCCAACTTTTTGAGGAATACAACATATGGGTCTCGTATGAACTGGGCGAAGACTTGCCCTACTTGCTTAACTTCATCGGGGAAGACCACATCGTTGTTGGGACCGACTACGGACACCACGCGCCGGGTACAACGGACCGGCTAGCATCCGACCCTTCGGCCCAGGTTCATATGGTGAAGGAGCTGAGGTCCCGCCCTGAACTCTCAGAGCGCACACTGGACAAGTTCCTCATCGATAACCCGCACACGCTGTACGGAGTCCAATAACCGGACGGGATTGGCAGCGAAATCTAGGCGGCCTTCAAGGCCGCTTCAAAAGCCTCGAAGATCTCATCGTTAGCTTGTCTCAAGATGGTGGTGTTCACCGTGAGCCTCGATATCCGGTCTGCCCCTTCGTCGGGATAGAGGAATACTTGGTTGCGGCGCAGGTTCTCGAGCACGATTTCCGTGTCGACATCTGAAGCAAAGTTCAGCGGAAAGATATTGGAACCATGCTCGAATTCCTTAATCGCTAGCTTGGGTAATGTGTTAAGCCGCTGGACCAAGTCTCGACCTTGTTGCATCGCCGCGCCGAACCGCTCTTCAAATCCTTTGGTCCCCTTCAGCGCCAATCCGGCGGCAAAATAAGACGACGCCAGACCGCCACCGAACATCCTTCTCGTATGAAACATACCTTCGATCAGATGGGAATCTCCCGCCAAGATCGCTCCGTAGGGAGCGCCGAAATATTTGTACAGCGACACATAGACCGTGTCGAACAGGGCGGAGTATTCCCGAGGACTTATCCCGGACGCCGCCGACATCATGTAGAGCCTGGCCCCATCCAGGTGTGTGCCTATTCCTTGAGACCGGCAATATTCGGTCATCGCTTTCATTTCTTGGAACGAAACAACCTGACCCATCTGGCGGCGAACCGGGCTTTCGATCATCACCGCGCCAATGGAACTCAAGACCCTTCCTGAAGTTGACTCGGCAACCGCTTCCTTCAGTTCGTCTAGGGTGAAGCAGCATTCCCCTTTGGCCAATGGAACGAGGTTGATGCCACTGAGCTGAGTCACGCAGTCACCACAATCGTGGTAGAGATGGCTTTGCTCTTGAACGATCGCTCTGGGTTTGCCGGCACACAGCGCCCTGATGGCCAGATGATTGGCCAGAGTTCCGGTGGGCATGTAGACGGCGGACTCTTTGCCCAGGGCTGTGGCGAAGTGGTTTTCGAGATCCGCCACACTGCCGCCCAGAGAGTAGTTATCCGGGGACAGTCCGGATTCCGACTGTATCTCCGCCAACCGGCCCAAGAGCAGATCGGCCGATTGCGGTTCCCCATCGCCCCGGAATACCACGGCGTTCTCGCGTTCCAGCGGATCACCGGATGCGCTCCCGCTGCTCAGGGTCTCGACTTCGCTCTCCATGCGTATCGTGGACATTGCCTCACATCCTGGACGTTGATATAAAGATTATTTGGATGGTACCGGGCAGGGTAAAGGGAGTCAAATTTGGTAGACACAGCCGCCCGACCGTGTTGACACCAACCCCCATCGAGTCCAATATTAACCTTCGTGAGACATTACAACATCCGATGTTAAGCCCTCAAGATCCGATGTTAAGCCCTCAAGGCCACCGCATCACCAGGTTATTTCCAGGCATCCACTACGCCTGGATCATCATCGTCATCGCAAGCATCATGCACATGGCCGGAGGCTCGGTGCGTCAGGCCTTCGGTGTGCTGGTAGTCCCTCTTCAACAGGACATGGGCTGGAGCCCCGCGTCCATCTCCCTGGGTTATGCCCTGGGCAGCATAGTCGGCGCCGCGTTGGCGCCTCTCAGCGGCATAGCTACCGATCGGTACGGCGCCCGAAAAGTTATCTTGGCCGGGATCTTGTTCTTCTTTCTGGGCGCGATAATCACCGGCGCCGCCGACCAGGTATGGCACCTCTGGGTATCCTACGGAATCTTCCTGGGCGTGGCCCAAGCCTGTTTCAGCGTTCCCATACTCACCACGGCGAACTCCTGGTTCCGCACCCGTCTGGGAGTGGGCATCGGTTTGCTGCAAGCAGCCCACGGACTGGGTCCGGCGGTGATGGCCGTGCTTCTCAGCGCCCTGATCGCAGCGCTGACTTGGCAGACGGCGTTCTGGCTAATCGGAGTGGTCGCCAGCGCCGTAATGATCAGTCTTATGCTATTTTTCCGCAATGAGCCGTCCCACGTAGGTCTGCGGCCTTACGGCGATCCCCGCACCGAACCCGTGCGGAAAAGTGTAGACCTCGCCGCGGAAAAGCTGCGAGCCAAAGCGTACCTGATGAGCATGCAAGGGACCAACGCGTTTCGGCAATTGGTGGGAGTCCACTTCCTGGGGTGCGTGGGCCACGCAATTGTCATTATCTACATAATTCCCATCGCCGTGGAGGCGGGCGTCAATGTGGTGTCGGCTGCGGGGATCCTGAGCACCCTGATGGGCGTCAGCGTATTGACCCGGTTCCTGACCCCGGTGGTGGCCGATTATCTGGGCGCGAAACGAGCGATGGCGACCATGTTCGTTCTCCAAGGACTGCCCGTCCTGATGCTGTTCTGGACCCAAGAGCTGTGGCAGTTCTACATGTTCGCCGTGATCTTCGGCATCGGATATGGCGGCGAAGGGTCGGCGTTTCCCATCATCAACCGGCAATACTTCGGCAGGGGACCCATGGGCCGTTCTTTTGGATGGCAGCAGGCCGGAGCGGGCACGGGCATGGCGTTCGGAGGTTGGATCGGCGGGGTCCTCTACGTCATTTCCGGTTCCTACGACGTCACCGTGATTCTGTCGGTGCTAACCAGCCTGGCCGGGGCCGCGATGATCTTAACCATGCCTTCCACTGCCAGACTGTTGATTCCAAATTGGGAAGACTCCATTTCGCCTAACCTGCACCCGGAGACAACCCGGCCTCTCGGCGCTGGGGACTAGCCGGAATCAACGGTCCTGACGTCCAAAGCAGCAAGACTTCAACTAGGTATAGTTAGGAAAGCGTTAGGGATTATCCACACTTAGCAAGAGGCGAAGATGGCTACTCAGACAGAAACTTGGCGAATGAAAGGCGAGCTGATTGCCGCTTGTAGCTGCGACTGGGGATGCCCCTGCAGCTTCGACGCTCCGCCAACCAACTACTGGTGCCAGGGTACCTACGTCTGGCACATTCAAGAAGGAAGCTTCGAAGGAGTGTCCTTGGATGGGCTTACCGTGTGCTGGTCAGGGCAATCCCCCGGGCCAATGCACCTGGGTCACGTCACAGCCCAGAAAGTCATTGACTCCCAGGCGAGCAGCGAGCAAAGAGAAGCCCTTGCGAAAATAATGAGCGGTCAGATCGGCGGTCCGTTCGCCATTTTTACCGCTGTTACCGAAACCGAACTGGACCCGATATTCGCGCCCTTTAAAGTTACCGTCGACGGCCTATCCAGCAAGGTCAGCGCCCCCGGGGCATTGGAAATGAGCCTCACCACCATCAAGAATCCGGTGACCGGCGTGCCGGAGGAGCTGACCCTCCTAAAGCCCACCGGTTTCACCTCCAAAGAAGTACAACTAGGGGCGTCGGAGGTCTACCGGTCCACGGGCGGTATCAACCACGACCACTCGGGGAAATACGGCGAGTTCTCGGCCTTCGAATACAACTGGCCGTAAATCACCGAAGCAGAGCATCCGTCAGGAAGTCGTTCTTATCCACGATTATGCCTTTTTCTTGACACGTTGTCTCCAAACCCGCAATATTGTCGCAACCATTAGAGGGATAGTGCAGAGAGGAGGCCGGAAATGGCTCAAGTAGCGACCTATACTGTGGAAGCTTTCGTTGAGGACGTTAGGAATATGTTCGCGTCCACCACCGACCCTCGGGCCCAGGCGCAGTTTGTCGCGCGGCACATGCAAGAGCTACTGAAAACGCCAGGTTGGTTGGAGGAGCGGATCAATCTACCGGCAGAGGGCGGATTTGGACGCTATGATCTTCACCAGGATGATGAGTTCGGGCATCCGGAAGATGGATTCCTATTGATGTGCGGTGTCCAGCCGGCCGGACAGGAAGGCGTTCCCCATGACCACGGGACCACCTGGGTTGTTTACGGCGTATATGAGGGAGCCATCGAGCAGACCAAGTGGCGGTGGTCCTACCCTGAAACCGATCGGACATCGCCGCAGATCAAACCCCTGGAGAGTTGGGTCCAAGAGCCAGGCGACATAGCATTCTTTTTGCCGGGCGAGATTCACCATACCCGCAACGCCGTCGAAGGCCGCTCGGTGGTGATTCGCCTGGAGGGACAGAAACTATCCGGAATGCTCCGCCACCGGTACAACCCGAAGGACAGCAGCGCGGAGCTTTACTCTTCCGGGTCGTAGCCCCGGGCTTCGCTTTCCCGGTAGCTCCTAACAATCAAAGAATCGGATGAGTCGCTCCTGGCTAAATTAGCCAGGAGCGATATTCTGCCCGTAACCCACTCAGTCCCCGCCCCAGTAAAACTCGTCCTATTCCATCGTCGGACAGATTTATACGCCCTCATAGCTTGAACGTCGGTTCCCGATTCACCGGAAACCCTGTCATACCTTTTCGGAGATAGCTGCTGGCTCAGATTCCCGCTCCTTGGCTGCTTGGGCGGCCTCGGGGTCGGTGGCTCTTAAGGCGAAGTAGTCGATCTTGGGCGCGAAGATGTCCAGCAGCCGCCGCAACTCCGCCACCGGTGTGGGGTGCTCGTCAACCCGCAGGTCCACCCTGGAAAAGGTGTCCGAGGCGTAAACCAGCAAAGCCGCCGAGTGGTGGGGTGTAGCGTCTTGAGCCTCCCCACCGGCCTCTTGTCCGGCTTCCAGCGCCCTGGTCAAACGCTCTTCCAGGTCCAACTGGGGCGATTCCAGAAACACCGCAGCCATGGCCTGGACCACCTCTTCTCCCACCAGCCCGTTTCCCATGGCGACATGGTCCCGCCCGGTGGTGTGTCCGGCCCAAGGGTTGTTCATCGCCCCGGTCCGGGCGGCGGAATTGCCGCTGCGGTCCACCAACCCGAGTTGGCGCCGTTCGATGTGGGGGTCGTCGGCCTCCAACTGTTGGAGAGCGCCTTTGGCGGGATAGCCCAACTCCATCAGCCTCAGGGCGAAAGGCCCCAGTCCGGGGTCGGTTGAGGCTTGGGTGGAGATCGCTCCCACCATCGGCTTCACGTAGGGACACCTGGAACCCACCGTGATGTCGCTGGTGGTGATCGCTATTCCCAACATCCCAGTCCGGGCGCACCGGCCGATGATGGAGAAGGTATTGAACTCAATGCCTGGGATGACTCCCATGCCCAGCCTCCTGGATGTTTAATACAAACGTTTGTGATGTGGGCCGCGACTACGACTCCGCCGTGCCGCACACGTCCAATGCGGTGAGGGCCAGCACCTTGGCGCACTGGACCATCTCGCTGATGATTACGCAACTGTCGTCCTCGCCGTCGCCGCCTCTGACTACAGCGGGGCCGTAAAGCAGACAGGGGATGCCGGCGTTCCACAGGTGGCAGGTGTCGTTGGCGGTGTAAGAGAAGGGCAATACGGCGCCGATGGCTTTGGGAGGCTCTCCGGTTACCTCCCGGTGGCAGCGGGCCACGGCTTGGACTATCCCCGCGTCCCGGGGCACGTCCAACGGGTCCATAACCAGACGGCGACGGCCCTTGAAGGATTCCGGAGGTGGAATCTCGATCTCATATGATAGCTCCGGGTCCCCAGCCTGCAGCGGGTCCAGGACTCGCCGGATGTCGGCGACGATGCCCACCACCGTTTGTCCCGGCACGAAATGCACGTCCACGATGATGGTGCACAGGTCGGGTATGTAGGGCGGCTCCACCAGGATGTAATCCTCGCCCAGCCCGCCTATGACGCTGCCAACGTTCAACTTGGGCAGGTCCGGCATGTCAGCCCGTGGCTGGTAGGTAAACTCAACTCGCCCCAAAGCGTCGATCACCCGCGTCATCTTTTCCACGGCGTTCACGGTGCCCTGGGGCTGGCGGATGTGTCCGGTCACGCCGTAAGTGTGGATCGCCATGTGCACTATGCCGGAATGGACGGTGATCAGGTTGCCCACGCCGAAGGGTTCGGCCACCACCGCCATATCGGTGCGAAAACCGCTTTCCATCAAGAAGTGAGTACCTTCGCCGCCTTGAGTTTCGCCCACGACACAGGCGACGACCAGATCGCCCTTCAGCCGGACGCCCGATTGCCGTACCGCTTCCGCCGCCATGATGATGCTGGCCAGGCCGCCTTTCATGTTCTGGACGCCGTGGCCGTACAGCCGGTCTCCTTCCACAACGGGAACCCAGGGGTCGCGGCGCCAGCGGCGAGTAAGGGAGTTGATGTCAGTGTGGCCGTTCAGCATCAGGCTAGGGCCGCCGCCGGTCCCCTCCAGCGTGGCGATGGTTTGGAACCGCCCCGGCTCCACGTCCTGAAGATCCACCTTGTACCCCCGGCTGCCAAAGAAGTCAGCCAGGAAAGTGGCCACAGGGGTTTCCTCCAGCTTGAAACTGGGGATCTTTATCAGTTCTCCGGCCAGATCGACGATGGCTTTCTCGTCGACTTGTTCAATCACCTTGGCTTGGTTTGGGTCCATGTTCGTGGTCCTATCGCCGGCTAGATGCTTAGGTCACGACTTGAATCTCGGCTCCCGTTTCTCCAGAAACGCGGTCATGGCTTCTTGGGGATGTCCGGTTGTGAATCCCAGGGCAAAGGCCTTGATGCTGTATTCCGCAGCTTGCTCATCACCCATCTCCAGCCATTTGACCATGATGTCCTTCTGGGACGCCATGACTTTCGGGCTGATGTTACGGAATTTTTCGGTGGCCTCCAGGGCGGCCTGATCCACGGCCTCTTTGGAAACTACTCGGTCCACCAGCCCCATGTCCAAAGCTTCTTGAGACGTTACGGAGTCTCCCGTCATGATGAGCCGCCGGGCCCGTCCCAGACCGATGGTCTTGGGCAGCAACGACGCCTCGATGACCGAGGGCAGCCCCACCAAAACCTCGGGCAAACCGAATATGGCATCTTCCGAGGCGATGCGTATGTCACAAGCCAAGACCAACTCAAGAGCGCCGCCCAGGCACGGGCCGGTGATGGCGGCGATAACCGGCATGGGCAAGGTAAGCACCTTGCGGATGGCGCGGTGCAAGGTACGGATGAATTCCTCGGCCGTTTGGGGCGTCAGATCCCGCATCTCACGGAGGTCAACACCCGCGGAAAACGCCCGCTCCCCAGCGCCCCGCAGCACCACCGTGGTGACGTTGGCGTCGGCGGCAACCTCATCCAAACCATCGATCAGACTTTGAAAAAGCTCCAATCCCATCAGGTTCAGATCGGTGCGCCCTTCCAAACTCAGGATCGCCGTGGATCCCTCTAGCTGGGCGGATACTTGGGACATGGGTTTAACTCCTGATGGGCTTTACACGACGGCAGCCTGGGTTTTTTCTTTCGCCTTGAAGTGCGGGATCACGTACTTGCCGAACAGCCGTATGGTATTCATCACTTCTTCGTTGGCGGCGGGGCCGATGGCGCAGAGAAGGAACACCTGTTCTACTCCCATGGCCTCGTAGGTTTCATAAAACTTGATACAGTCATCAGGAGTACCAACGCAAAATTTCGTGCCCTGCCGGACCACGTCGGCGGCTGTGGGATCTCCGGGGTGCGGCCCCGCGGCCAAGTGTTGATCTCGCTCGTAATAACCTTGGTAATCCGGCGGTACCGTGGCCGGGTCAACCCCCCGCCATACCAGTCTGGCCCGTTCTCTCTGCTGATTCAGGTACCAGGCGACCAACTCGGTACCGCGCTCTTCCACCACCTTACTGCTTTCGTGGCAGTAGCCGGCGGTCATCAGGGCATTCTGGTGGTTGACGTGAATGCCCTCGTGCCGGG
>Ga0209445_1000098_pt1 | contig 44478 bp, 39 predicted proteins | sample MarorgKNORR_S2LV_4_FD_188223 | JGI IMG/M metagenome (GOLD analysis project Ga0209445, IMG submission 188223) | Marine microbial communities from the Southern Atlantic Ocean, analyzing organic carbon cycling - NADW_A/KNORR_S2/LV (SPAdes) (version 2) | ecosystem: Environmental > Aquatic > Marine >... | reverse complement strand
AGAAAGCCCCCGTTATAAAACGAGGGCTTCCGTCAGAGAAAAGTACTATTCTATCTGCGGGATCGACGAGACTCGAACTCGCGACCTCCGGCTTGACAGGCCGGCGTTCTAACCAACTGAACTACGATCCCAAAAATTACTGTTTCTTTTTATCCCGGTAGATTAATGCAATCGGAATGATAATCAGGTATCCTACAAAAAGCATAATGGGCGCCAGGGTCAGGCTTTGAAAACTGTTTACAGTCCCCGAAGCCATAACGACATAACCAAAAATAATTGTTGCCAGACCGATTGCTCCAAAAAAATAATTCTTTTTTGAAAATGTCCAGCCTTCAAATAAATGGATATTTTTCTCTTCTTTTTTCTTATTCATAAACTGAGAAAGTTACTGTAGTGAAAAGAAGTGAACCAAACGTTTTTCAATAACCAGATGGATAGAATACACCTTTTTATCTTTATTTACTCTATCTGAACTCTATTTGTTGACTTAAGTCTGATCAATTTTTAAATTTCGCCCGCTAAAATGGGTCTTTTTCCTTTTCTTAACCATCCTTTGGGCAAACCTGCACTCGTACTTTTAGGGACTATTGCTGTAAGTATCTTTGCTTTTCATGGAACAATCGTATTCTGGCCCCAGGATAACCCCTTTGAAACAACACAAGTTGAAATTTCAAAAGGAGCTTCCCTTGCGGTAATAGGCAGTAAATTGAAAGAACAAAAAATCCTTACCAATGAAAGAACATTTTTGATGGCAGTAAAAATACTTGGGCATGAAACAAATATCCCCGCTGGTAAATTCACACTCCGGTACCCTAAAAATAATTACCAAATAATCCGTCAATTGATCGAAGGAAAACCCATATTAAAAAAAGTTACCCTCCTTGAGGGTTGGACAATGGACAAAATTTCGGAAGCTTTAGAGGCAAAACTTGGGCTCAATAAAAAGGGAGTGCTGGCTCTCTGCAAAAACAGGTCATTTGTCAGTAAAACCGGCATCCCGTCAAAATCATTAGAAGGATTTTTATTCCCGGATACGTATTTTTTTCAGGAGGATGTTTCTCCTGAAGATGTCCTCATTCAAATTATAAAGGAATACCAAAAAAATATTTCAGATGACCTGCGGAAAAGGGCTGATGAAATGGGATTCAGTGAATTGGAAATGATAACCCTGGCTTCTATTATTGAAGGGGAAGCCATTTATGACACAGAAAGATCAATAATCTCAGCAGTGTATCATAACAGGTTAAAACTCGGGATGAAGCTTCAGGCAGATCCCACCATCCAATATATCATCAAAGACAGCCCCCGCCGCCTGCTTAACAGGGATCTTAAAATAAATTCACCGTATAACACATACCTGTATGATGGCCTTCCGCCAGGTCCTGTGAACAACCCTGGGAAGGCTTCAATCCTCGCGGCTTTATATCCCGATAAAAACGATTATCTCTTTTTTGTTGCCCGGGGAGATGGATATCATACTTTTTCTAAAACCAGGGAAGAACATAACCGTGCGAAAAAGGCTTTCCAAAAAGTCAGACGTAAATACCAAAAAAAACGGGGGTAAAAAAAGAAATATGGCATCAATAAAACTGAATAAAGTACAACAATCTGCTGTAGAAGCAATAAATGGGCCCGTGCTTATTTTTGCCGGTGCAGGGAGCGGTAAAACCCGGGTATTAACCCATAAAATATCCTACCTGATTGATTCTGGTAACTATAAACCGGAAAATATTTTAGCAGTGACTTTTACAAACAAAGCAGCTAAAGAAATGAAAATCCGGGTCCAAAAACTATTAAAAATGAAAAAATTGGAAATGGATATCAGTACTTTTCATTCAATTTGCGCCCGTTTGCTTCGGTCAGAGATTCATCATCTTGGGTATTCCAATACTTTTGCAATTTATGATGTAGAAGATCAGACAGCCCTTATAAAAATTGTACTGAATAATCTAACTATATCAAAAGATACGTTAACGCCAAAGGTAGCCCGGTCACAAATCAGTTATTTTAAGAATAAAATGATCACCCCGGTTACTGTCCAGGAAAAAGCCCGTACAAAGCTGGATGGTATGATAGGAGATGTCTATCAGGCATACCAGACAGCCTTAAAAGAAAATAATGCTGCAGATTTTGATGATTTGCTCATCCTGCCCCTGGAACTATTTAAACACCACCCCGAAATTCTCAAAAAATACCAAAAGAAATGGAAATATATTTTAGTGGATGAGTACCAGGATACAAATCAGGCTCAGTTTTTATTTGTGAGTAAACTGGCAGAAGCCCATCATCAAATATGCGTAGTAGGCGATGATGACCAATCAATTTATAGTTGGCGGGGAGCAGATATCAAAAATATCCTGGACTTTAAAAAGAAATTTCCTGGCTGTTCCACGTTCACCCTTGAAAAAAATTACCGCTCTACTCAACAGATACTGAGTGCAGCAACAGCAGTAGTTAAAAAAAACAAGGACAGAAAACCGAAAACAATGAAATCGGCTAATGGTGCAGGAGATAAAATTGGATTGTTCGAAACCGTGGATGAAATGGAAGAAGCTGATGCGATTGTTTCCGCCTTGGAGAAAGAAATAAACCTGAACAAGCGAACGTTTCAGGACTTTGCAGTATTATACCGAACAAACGCCCAATCCCGGGCTCTTGAAGACAGTTTTCGGAGACAAGGTATTCCCTATACTATCGTTGGCGGTATTCGATTTTATGAACGGGCAGAAGTAAAAAACCTCCTTGCGTATTTGAAATTCATCGTGAACATGAAAGATACTATCTCCCTTCGTAGAATAATCAACTTCCCTCCCCGGGGGATCGGGTTAAAAACTGTGGATAAATGTGTAACCTATGCTGAAAAAGTGAAAAAGGAATTATTTGAAATTTTACCTGAGGGAACCAAGGTTGGTGTACGAGGCAAACAATGCGAATCTTTACTGAAATTCCATGACACAATTCAAAAATATAACGATCTTCTGAAGAAGGTCAATGCAGGGGAATTGGCACGGTCATTGGTAGATGAAATGAAAGTCCTTAGCTATTACAAAAAATTAAATACACCTGAAGATAATGAAAGATATAACAATGTGCTGGAATTATTGAACAGTATCGATGCTTTTTTAAAACGAAAGCCAGAAGGCGATATAAGAGAATTTATTGAAGAGGTTGCCCTCTTAACAGATATCGATAACTGGAATGATGAGACCAATTCTGTAACACTGATGACACTCCATTCAGCAAAGGGACTTGAATTTCCCGTCATATTTATTACCGGGCTTGAAGATGGACTGCTTCCTTTCTACAATGCGTTTAATAACCAGAAAGAAATGGAAGAAGAAAGACGATTGTTTTATGTTGGATTAACCCGTGCCATCGAAAAAGTCTATTTATTATATGCCAGGAATCGACGAAAAATGGGCTTGGATTATGCAGTGGGCTTGGCATCACGCTTCCTAAAAGAGATACCAGTAAAATACCTTGAAAATATATCTTTCAACTCAGCGTTAATGCGGAAAGTTACTACTAGTAATCGAGGAAAGAAAACAAAGGTAAAAGTGACCCGCAGCATTACTTTATTTGATGATTTCATGGCAGGCGATTATGTGAAACATGCCATTTTCGGCATCGGAAAAATAATGGCTTTAAGCGGTTCAGGTGAAAACCAGCGGGTTGGAGTAGTCTTCAAAGATGGGCTAAAGAAAAAACTTATTGTAAAATATGCAAACCTGAAAAAAGTTGATACTCCAGCTGTAACTTAATTTCTTTTCCCCCTACTTTTTTCCCGAAATTTAAAAGTACTTTTTAACCCCTAAACTTCTTTTAGTTTATTATTTTCTTTCCTAACTTCATTGAGACTCAATCTCAATAGGGGATCATAATGCATAACACAGACATACTGAAACAAATTCTCCACAAGGAAAATCTTCGCTATACCCAACAAAGACAGGAGGTGTGGGATGAAATCTGTGCTTCAGACGAACATCAGGATGCAGAGAATATTTACAATTCATTGCGGAAGCGCCAGATCAAGGTATCCCGTGCTACCGTCTACCGCACCATTGATGTCCTTGTAAAAAATAACCTCGTCCGCCGGTTGAACCTGGGCGATGGACGATCCCGGTTCGAGAATAAAATAGGAATTGAACACCATGATCATATCGTGTGTTTGGATTGTAGGAAAATCGTAGAATTTATGGATGAAACGATTGAAAAGATGCAAATCCGGATTGCCAAAGAACAAGGGTTCGAAATAGTCCGGCATGTACACCAGTTGTTTGGTCGCTGTCTGGATGAAAAATGTCCAAACAAATGACAATTGCTTCATTGGAAGCAGATGAAATTGCTACAATCGAAGGTTATTTGAATGAACAGGTATCCCAATCCAGGCTGGTGGAAATGGGACTTCTGCCCGGCACCCCGGTACGGTTGATCAAGAAAATACCCTTGAATGGGCCTGTGGAAATTAAGGTGCGGGATTTTTATCTATCTTTGAGACGAAAAGACGCTCAAAATATTCTGGTTAAGAAATGACTTCAGCATCAGCAATGAAGGATCGAGGCACTAACTGGATTGCCTTGCTGGGGAACCCAAATTCCGGGAAAACGGCGCTGTTTAATCTCCTCACCGGATTAAACCAGAAAGTATCTAATTACCCAGGGATAACCGTAGAAAGAAAAATTGGGCATGCAGTTTTGAGTGACCAATTCCAGGTAGAGGTTCTGGATCTTCCAGGGACTTACAGCCTGGCTCCTGAATCTTTTGATGAACGGATTGTGTCAGAGGAAATTCTCTCCTGGCTTCACGGACCTTCTCCACCCCGGGTCATTGTCTCCGTTGTAGACGCATCCAATCTGGAGCGCAACCTGTACCTCACTTCTCAACTGTTGGACCTGAACATCCCAGTCGTTGTTGCTTTGACCATGATGGACCTCGTAGAACAAAATGATCACACTATACCTCCGGAAAAATTGTGTGAAGAATTGGAAGCTGCAGAAGTATTACACGTGTCTGTACGGAAAAATTGGGGTGTGAAAGAATTGAAGGAAGCAATTGCACGGGTGATAAACGAACCTGTAAATGGAAAATCCGACCTGCCACTCACCTTGAGCGGGCCTGTGCGTTCCTCCCTAGTTCATCTGACGGAATTTTTCAAAAAGGAATTTGGATATGGATCGAGGCTTGCCTGGGCACAGGCTTTAAGAATTATTACCCGTGATTCCGTACTGGACGGATTTCTTCAGGCCCAGCTGGATGGACAAAAAATGGGTGATGAGCAGATCAGGGATCTTCAAAAATTACGGGATGCCTCCAGCGCTGAATTAAAGAGCCAGGGACACCATCCCAAAACTCTTGAAGCCCATCTCCGTTATCGTTGGCTGGATGGGGTCTTAAATCGAGCTGGTAAACCAAGAAAACTAACTGTGGATCGTTCTACCGTCAGTGAAAAAGCAGACCAGATATTAACTCACCCTTTCCTTGGTCCGGTTATTTTTATTGGACTTCTTACAATTATGTTCCAATCAATTTTTACTTGGGCAACAGTACCTATGGACTGGATCACACAGGGCGTTGCCATCCTTGGTGAATGGGTTTTGGTTTTCCTTCCTGCCGGTATGCTCCGTGATTTAACTGTAGAGGGAATCATTGGGGGTGTTGGTGCTATTCTCATATTTCTGCCCCAAATCATGATCCTGGTTTTTTTTATGACCCTGTTGGAAGATTCCGGATATATGGCCAGAGTTGCTTTTATGCTGGATCACCTCATGACCAAGATGGGCCTCCACGGACGGTCCGTCTTTCCTATGATGACCGGTTATGCCTGCGCTATTCCCGGGATCATGGCAGCCCGGACTATTGACAGTTGGAAAGAACGGCTGGTGACAATTCTGGTTCTGCCGCTCATGAGCTGTAGCGCCCGTCTCCCTGTTTATGCACTTATGATTGGCGCCTTCATTCCCCATAAAAAAGTACTGGGTCTGTTCAATACGCAGGGACTCACTCTAGTTATAATGTATTTGATGGGTACTGTCACTGCACTGGTCTTAGCGAAAATATTTAGTTATTTTATTCATCAAAAAGGACAATCATCCTTCATAATGGAAATGCCTCCTTACCGCCTCCCGTTAACAAGATCCGTGACACGGCAGGTTATTCTCCGCAGTAAACTGTTCGTCATTAATGCGGGGAAAATAATAATGGCAATTTCTATCGTACTCTGGTTCCTGGCATCATATCCAAAGCTTGAAAAAACCAATGAAAATATAAACCCGATTCACCACAGCTATGCCGGTAAAATCGGTCATGCCATAGAACCTTTTATCAAACCTCTAGGTTTCGATTGGAAAATTGGAATCGGATTGATAACCTCTTTTGCAGCCCGGGAAGTAATGGTAACCACCCTGGCTACCATTTACAACGTGGAAGCCGGAGGTAAAGATGTAGTCCTCCTTACACAAGCTTTACAGGAGGACAAAGATCCCCAGACAGGAGAACTTGTATATTCTCCCTTGGTAGCTCTGTCCCTGATGGTTTTCTTTGTGTATGCTGCCCAGTGTATGGCAACATTCGCCATCGTACGGAATGAGACCAATACCTGGAAATGGCCATTTTTTATGATTTTTTATATGAACGCTTTAGCTTATTTAGCATCTCTGTGTGTATATCAGGGAGGACAATTGTTGGGGTTCAGTTAATGGAATGGCAAACAACTATTGCTCTTGTTCTCGGATTTTTTGCATTGGTATATGCCGGGTGGTGTTTTCTACGACAGTTCTTTCAAGTAGAGAAAAAACCTGAGTGTGAGGACTGCCCTGTTCCCAATCAGAAGGGGAAAAAGAGTAAAGCTTGAAAACCAGAAGTATAGAAATAGATTTCGTTCAACTATCCAGCAGGGTTTTCGCCATGGCTAAGTTGTTTTTCCCTTTTTTCGAAATCAGTTCAAATCCAAGAGAGTTGTAGAGTTTTATTGCCGGCTCATTTCCGGAAAAAACTCTTAAAGTGAGGTTGGTACAATTTCTGTCTTTTGCCCAGGATTCAGCTTGATGAATGAGTTTTCGGGCATACCCCCTTTTTCGGTGTTCCCGGTCTACATATAAATGAAATAAATGTCCCCGATTTTCTTCCGAAACAAAACTCAGGCTCAGGTAAGCAACAATCCATTCATTTTCCCGAAGAATCCAGGTTTTCTTTTCCCCTTCAGAATAGGAAAGCTTCACCCATTTTTCAAAACGGAAGGGATAATTCATTCGGGGGTCAGTCAAGTTCAATGCTTTTGGATCTGAAAACCAATTTTTCAGACAGGACTGAAGTACCTTTCTATCTCGTTGTTTGGAATAACTGACTTTTTTTATTGTAATATTTTCTGACATATCGTGGTTAAATTTACCCTGTAATTTTTCGTACAACAGAAATTTTCTATTGGTGCAAATGAGATATTGACATGGGTTAGAAGATAGGGGAAAATTCTCCTGCAGTGAAACAGATAACACCTATTCAAAAATTCAAAGAAGGTGCAACCATACAGGGATTTTATCTCTGCGTAGAAAAACATCTGCGACACACACGCACTGGGGATTTGTACCTGGACCTAGTTTTACGGGACCGCACCGGCCAGATTAGCGCAAAAGTCTGGGACAAGGTGGAAGAATATCAACCCAAGTTCACAAGCGGTGATCCCGTTGCTGCTGCAGGAGTGGTGGAATCTTTTCATGATCGCCTCCAGCTGGTAGTAAAACGGATCAATAAGGCGACGATTCAGTCCTATGCCCGATATGGTTTTGATCCCGCCCTGGTAGTCCCTGCCTCGAAACGGGATCCCAAGGAGATGTGGCAGGAGTTAATGGAGATAGCTAAGGGGATTGAGAACAGGTACCTGCGCCGGCTTGTGGGCCTTATATACCGGGAAAACAAGAAAGAATTAATGATCCATCCAGCCTCGATTCTGTCCCATTACAGTTACAGGTCAGGATTATTGGAAAGCATTCTCTCCATGGCAACAATAGGTTCTTCAATAGGCGATAGTTTTGATTTGGATAAGGATGTATTGATGACGGGTATTTTGCTTCATAATGTTGGGAAACTGAAGGAGTTATCCGCAGGTTTGGAAACGGATTGCACCAATGAAGGTAATTTCCTGGGACACCCTGTGCTAAGCAGGGATATTGTTCGGGAGGCAACCGGGAAAATAAAGGGATTCCCAGCATCTCAACAGCTTAAGCTGGAACACATGATCCTGGCACATCGAGGTAGACTGGAATGGCGGGATAACCTGAAACCAAATAATCTGGAAGCACTTCTCCTGCACCTGATTCACAATCTGGACAAGCAAATGAATTTGATGAAAAAATCCATCGAAGAAGATGTGGAAGACGGAGAATGGACTGCACGTGTTAACCCTCTATACATACCCCTGTATAAAGGCAAAACAAAAAAATAAGATGGGAGACAAACTTTTTCTTTTATCAAATGGAATTCTCCAGGCTTGATCTTTGGCTGACAACACAAATCTGACTAAACTCGTACGGGCAGCCATGTTCGCTGCTTTAGCGGTTGGGTTGGGTTATTCTCTTATGTTGGTCCCAAATATTGAATTAATTACTGTTATTATTTTTTTGTCAGGTTTAACTCTGGGAATACGATGGGGAATACTAGTGGGGGCTGTAAGTGAATTTATTTTTTCAGCAATGAATCCTCTGGGATCAAGCCTCATGTTCCCTCCATTGATAGCCGCCCAAATTATCTCCATGATAATCGTGGGTCTTGCCGGCGGTCTCCTTCGGCCGGTTTTTTTCAAGAAAAAACTTTCATTTTTTCGGATCGTAACAATAGGCCTTACAGGATTTTTACTCACATTTATTTTCGATTCCCTCACTACACTAAGTTATCCCATTGGCTCTGGATTTGACTGGCCCCAGACCTGGGGCATCTATCTGTCTGGAATTGGATTCACAATTGTACATCAGTTATCCAATGGAGTTATCTTTGCTGTCAGCGTACCCGGGGTAGTAAAATATCTGTCATGAGGCAACCTGTCCGGTGGGCTCCCTCTATACTTCTGATCATTGGATTGCTCCAGGGAGACAGTTCTCCAAACATACTCCCCTTTGACTGGAGTGGGCAAAATGGATTGTTATCTGTCAATGGTCAATTATTCTGGAATCATGATTGGATGTCGGGCCCAATGTATTTTGATGGCACCTTTTCAAATTTTCCCCTTCGGCTTGGTCCATCTTATTTACATTCATTCCAACCTGACAATGCGGGAGAAATTCCAAAGATGGAATCTATTCCTGATTCTGCTCAAATTTCCAGTTCCTTCGATTACAGAAAAGGAGATTATCTATTTGACCAATTAGATGTTCAGGCAGGCTTCAGTGACGGAACACGTCTCCTCAAAATGAATGGATTCAAACGATCCTATGCAGGATCATTTGGACAGTATGTTCAACCGGAGGGAATCCTGACACCAAATCAGCAGTCTTACCGTTTGGATTACCTTACCAGTTTTGATACTGAAAAAGTTCAGGCATCCGTGGCTCATTTTGTTACGAATAGCGGTCTCCCTGATTCAATCATGAATGGACACCATGAAGATATCACTACTGTAGCCGGAATTTCCTATTCTAAAACTGATACAGCTAAGACTTTCCAGGTTTTTGGTTCTCAGTTTAACCAGGAACGGCGCGTGGAACTTTCATCTATTTTTACATATCTCAACCGCACTCATCTCCACTTCCGGTGGACCTGGAATGCGTATAAAACGGTTGGATTTTTCGCTGATAAACAAAGCATCATGCAGGATGAATTGAGGGATTTAAAGTGGGTAACTATTTATGGCGGTTTAAATGGTGAAAGACTAACAACCAGCTTAGGTGGTTCATTCCTGAGCGAGGAGAAATCCTACGCTATGTATTTGAAATCAAGTTTTTCATTACAAGGGAAATCGTGGGAGATGAATATCGGATTATCCTACAACACAAAACCAGCCCACATCGCGCTAATTGACACCTCTCAAATGTTTGAAACCTGGAGCAGAGTTCACCTTAACATTGAAAAAAGAATCAGATTATTCCGGTTTCAGTCAGAAAATAATTTTGGCTCTGTGGCTCATTCGGGGTCCGGTTCAAATCCAAATTATCTTTCCAGTGAACTATCCATGTCATGGGAGATATATTCAAAATGGACAGTTTCAGGAATGGTGGGAATGTATGAAACACTGTGGAATAATTCATCCTTGGTGGAAAATACCCCTCTCACCGATGGGTTCAGTAGAAAAATTCAGTTTTCCATTAAAGGATCCCAACCGTTTTTTCATGGAAATATGATGGTCCACACAAAACTCAGGGTTAATGGGAATCTGAACAGAGAACAGAATTATGGATATGATTTTGTGAATTCCATTCCCATTCAAGAGGAAAATCAATCCTATCCCCTACCCAATTATTGGGTAGCCCATTTTGAAATTTCAGCGGTTGTTTCCACGATGACACTTATTTGGAAAGTCCAAAATGTGCTGAATGCATACGAACCCACAGTGAGAGAAATATATTCTGGGCTGAACAATGATTATGTCTGGATCCGTAACAACAGGGACTTTTATCCTATGGGCCAGCTCATCAGCTTCAGCGTCCTTTGGAATTTTGAGAATTAAGGGAAACCTACACCCGTCCAAAATCAATAAATAGATTGTTATTACTCACTTTTTTTATTAACGGAAATCATATCTTAGTCCGATTTTCAAAATCCGTCCCGGTTCAGGATAACCATAGTTAGTCATTGTATTTTCATCCAGCAGATTTTCAACCAATAGTTTTACAGAAACGATATGGTTAAAAATGTCAAATTCCCAATCTGCACTTCCGTTCACTGAGAGGAAATCTTCGAGAGAATTACCATAAGGATCTTTCCTTTCTCCGGTATAGAAGAATTGCAATCCCGAATTAATGTTAAATATATCAACAAATAATCCTAACATTCCGGTAAAATCAGGAGTGTAAGCTAATGGTTCTCCGGTAGATTCATCTTCCGTAATTAATTTTGTTCCATGATATTGAACTGTTAATGGCAGAGGAAACAACTTGTGTTTACCATTAACATTGAAGCTGATTCGATTAGATTTATTAATGTTATAGACTTTCCATTCACCCCATAGATTTTCAGGATCTACCGGAGCCCATGATATCAGATCATGGCTTGACTGAACTTTTACCCTGAAAAGAATATATCCTTGATCAAATACACTCTGTATTTTTGCTGTCTGGTATTGAGTACGTTCTGAATTTAATTCAGGATTACACCTCATCCATGGATCATCCCAATAGAGGTCATTAAAAGTGGGATATCGAAAACCGGTTCCGGCAGAATAACTCAATTCCAATTCGTCATTTAAGAAGATAATAGTATTGAAGTCGTAAGTATCTTCCTTGTAAAATTTATGAATGTAGTCAAAACGTCCGGAGGGAATTATCCTTAACCATTTGACAGGTGCCACTTGAAAACGCATTGCAAAACCGGCTGAGGTTCGGGAATGTTTACCGGCATCTGTACCGGAGATATTTTCCTGCTTTACTTCCAGAAGTGATTGCATAAATATTAATTCATTGAATCTGTTTTCCCATCTGCTTTTGAATGTGTTTGACACTAAGCTATGTTTGCTGTTGGTAGCCCAGATAGAATTTGGATCAACGAATTTCTCATGACTCCCACGACGGTTGTAATGAAACTTAATAAAACCATTTTTCAGTAGATGACCATAATTAAGTGAGCTTACAAACAGATCATCTGACTTGTAAGCTTTTGGTGTCAGCCCCCAAACTAAATCACCAGCAACACCTCGATCATTCCAGGAATTCATCTGATATGCTGAAATGAAAGAACGTTTACTGAGCATTCCTTTTAGAAAAATAGAACTGAATAACTGTTGAAATCTGTTGTTTTCTCTGATGGCAGATATATCTTCCCATGAATACGGATAATTTCCTTCATCAACAGTACCTCCCGTTTGGAATGTGTAAGTCCAGTTTTTTATTTTACCGTGAAAATTAGCTGTCGCAGATGAGTAACCGTAACTACCGCTGGTGATTTCGATAAACGTCTGATCAATCCAAGGATTGATATTCAGAACACCGTCCATTGCTCCAGAACCCCAAAAAACACCGGGCGATTTCGCAATTGTAACTTGATCAAGAACTTGAATAGGTAATTGCGAAACATCAGTACCACCGTTTTGAGAGCTAGTCAAATCCACTCCTTCCAAGGTCAACTTTGTATGAGAACTGTTACCTCCGTCTAAACTGAAAGAAGTATTTCCGGCTAAACCGCCTGATGAATTAAAAGTCAATCCTGGAATTCTCTGAAATATTGAGGTTCTGGAATGACTGTCAATAGGATTATTTATAATGGTTTTTTCGTTAAAATTAAACTTACTTTTCTGTCCCATAATAATTATAGGTTCTATTGTTATCGGTTCGCTGTTCAAGAGGAATTGATAGCGTGAATCTCTTGTAATTATCGCTTCTCTTGTTTCGTAACCGAAGCGTGAGATAGTCAGAGTATCTCCGGGAGATAAGTTTCCTGAAAGATGAAAAAAACCGTTTTCGTCTGACAAATCCCAATCCCCACTTGACTTGTGGAATACAATTGAATACGGAATCGGATTGTTGTCAGAAGATGTAACTATTCCAGTGATTACATTTCCTGTCAGCAAAGAATATTGCAATAGGATGCACAATAAAGTGCAGAGTGTTTTTTTGAGCATTGAAAAACCCCGATAGTTTTCTTGCCTCGGGGTCATGAGATTGGATTAAATACTTGGAGATATTCAAACTATATCATGATTTTTATCCCGAAAGCCAGTTGATATTTAGACCGTTGGGCAGATATCCTGACTTGCACATCACCGGATCCCTTCCGCCTTCTCATACCGATTTCAATCAGTACAATGGTTTTATGGATGGTTCCTTCGTGCTCACAGTAGCGGGAACTGTGCCCGATTTTACGGGACTTCCCTGCCTTAATTGTCTTATTGATTTAAAATAGCATCAGAAGATTAAAGCCCTTCATGATAAAGAACAATAATTATTTGGATCAAATACCATCTTGTTAATGAAGAACATGTCAGAATAAATTCTTTACTGAAATTATTTAATAACTGTTTCATTAACTATGTCACTTTTCACTATCAATACATCCGTAGCCGATGTGTACCGTGAACCGGATTTTAATTCCACAATGGTAACACAGGCACTGCTTGGAGAATCCTGTGAGGTTCTAAACCAACATAAAAATTGGGTATTAATCCGGCAGTGGGATGGATATGAAGGATGGGTGAATCATTTTTTCGGTGTACATTCAGAGGAACCCTACATGTCCTCTCATGTTTGTTATTCTTTGTCCACTCCACTTTTGGATGAACCAGATGGTGAAGTTTTGCGGAAGATTTGTTTTAACTGCAGTCTCAAGGCTGATAGTACTGAAAATGGATATCGTGTAATCCTTCCAGATGGTATGAATGCGTGGACAAATATCGAACTTTACTCTGCTCCTGATCCTGCTACCCGTGAAAATATCCTGCAATCTGCATTCCGGTTTCTCGGAACTCCGTACCAATGGGGCGGAAAAACTCCCGGTGGCATGGACTGCTCCGGTTTTGTTCAAACCGTCTTCAAATCGGCAGGAGTGAATCTTCCAAGGGATGCTCACCAACAGGAAGAATTCTTGAAAAATGCTCAGGTAGAATTGGAGGAAGCAGGATGGGGAGATCTCTTGTTTTTTAGTGAAAATGGAAGAGTGACCCACGTGGCAATTTGCACTGGAGAGATGGGATTCATTAATGCTCGGGGTTGGGTGAGGAAAGAAAGTCTTGAAGAAAATGCTCATAATTTTAACAAAAAATTAAAGAGCCTATTTAGTTCAGCTCTGAGCATGAAAGATTTATTGATAGCATGAACGCAATAGCAATATCGCTCAATGGATCCATATTGAATCGAGCCGTACTCGTACTTAATTCGAATTATGCCCCATTACATGTGTGCACAACAAGAAGGGCAATCTGCCTTTATTATCTTGACAAAGCAGAAATCCTCGAATCATATGAAGAAGCAGCTCATTCCCCCAGCACAACTCTCTCACTGCCAAGTGTAGTAAAACTGAATAAAATTGTTCATTACAACAGTATGTCAGTAATTCTGAACCGGAGAAATATTGTTCAGAGAGATCATCATACCTGTCAGTATTGTGGAAAATCCTCCGGCCCGGTCACAGTGGATCATATTATCCCTAAAGAACGGGGTGGCTTGGATTTATGGGAGAATCTGACCACAGCCTGCCCTTCCTGTAATTTAATAAAAGGGAATCGGACACCAGGTGAAGCAGGAATGCAGCTAAAAAGACAACCTGTGCGGCCAAATAGAATTCATTATTTTCAACAAATTGTACGACAAAAGCAAATTGGCTGGCGACCTTACTTATTTATGGAACCGTTACAATAACTCAAAGAATCTCATGAAACGCGTTTTAAGTGGAATTCAACCATCTGGACAATTACATCTGGGTAACTATTTTGGAATGATGTCCCGAATGATTCACTATCAAGAAGAAAACGATCTATTCGCATTTATTGTCAACTACCATGCTTTGACATCCATTCAGAATCGGGAAATTCTTAGAGAAAATACTTTTAGTGCAGCATGCGATTTTCTGGCACTCGGTCTCGATCCGGAAAAATCTACTTTTTGGATACAGGGGGATGTCCCCCAGGCTACGGAATTGACCTGGCTTTTATCAAACGTAGTAAATGTTGGCTTGCTGCAGCGATCAACATCGTATAAGGATAAAATTGGACAAGGAGTTGCTCCAAGCATGGGCCTTTTTTCCTATCCAATACTTATGGCTGCTGATATACTTTTATTTGGTTCTGAAAAAGTACCTGTTGGAAAAGATCAAAAGCAACATCTTGAAATGGCACAGGACATGGCAACCCGTTTCAACAATACTTTCGGTGATGTTTTCATTGTTCCTGAACCAGACATTGATAAAGAAACACAGCTGGTGCCTGGCATTGACGGTCAGAAAATGAGCAAATCTTATGGGAATACAATTCCCGTTTTCTGTAATGAAAAAATATTAAAGCAGAAAGTCATGTCCATTGTAACTGATTCCACTCCAATCGATGAACCCAAGGGTACGGATTCTCCGATTTTTCAAATCTACAGTCTCTTTCTTGATAAAAAAGAGAAAAAAGAATTGACCAATCGATTTAAAACTCCCGGGTTGAAATACGGTGATGTGAAAAAAGAGATTTTTGAACGAATCTGGACTCATTTCGAACCATTTCGAAATAAGCGAAATTATTTGACAAATCACAATGACTATGTAAAAAATATTCTAAAGGAAGGTGCTCAAAAAGCTTCCGCTGTTGGAGATGATTATCTATCAAGAGCTCGAGAAGCAATGGGATTAAACTACTGAGAAAAATGTATAAGGTATCTCTTGAAAGTTTTGAAGGACCCCTTGATTTATTACTCTATTTTATCCGGAGGGATAAGATTAATATTTATGATATCCCCATTGCTAAAATTACCAAAGACTATGTGAAAGCCTTGGATATGATGAAGGAATTCAATGTAACAGTTGTAGGAGAATTTATCGTCATGGCTGCAACCCTAATGCGAATTAAAGCAAAAATGCTTTTACCCTCTCACGGGAATGATGAAGACAGTAATGTTGAAGATCCCAGAACCGCTTTGGTACAGCAATTATTGGAGTACCAGCAGTTTAAAGAAGCCGCTGAACATCTGACTGAATTGGCCAAAAATCAAAATCGGTATTTCCCACGTAAGAATGCTACGGACCTCCCTGAAGTACATGCAGATTTAGAATTTTATTTAAAAGACATTTCATTGTTTGAAATAGCCCGGTGTTTTAAGATCGCCATGGACAATATGCCTGTGATTTCCACCTATGAACTCCGGAGAGAACAAATAAACCTGGAGGAGCAAAAAGCAAAAATCCTGGGGTGCTTTGATGGTGATGGGGCACTCCGGTTCTCAGCTTTAATGAGTCGTTTTAACCACAAACTTGAAATCATTGTATCTTTCCTTGCTATCCTGGAACTAATCCAGCAAGGTACGATTACTGTTGTACAAAATAAAATTTTTGGTGAAATTGAATTCCACCACTTGGAAAACTTAGCCTAAAATAATGCAGGAAAAGGAAAACCAATTAATTATTGAATCCTTACTTTTTGTAACATCGGAGCCTTTGACTCAAAAACAGGTTAATCTTGTTTTCGAGTCAGATTTTCCTAAAATATCGGATACTGTAGAACAACTCAATAAAAAGTATAAAATAGAAGAACATTCATTTTACATCAGGAAGATCGCTGATGGGTATCAAATTGCAACCAAACCAGAATACGAAATTTGGATACGACGGTTATTAAAAAAAAGCGGTCAACTGATGCTTTCAAGAGCATCCATGGAGACAATGGCTATTGTAGCATATAAACAACCCATAGGCAGATACGAAGTAGAATCCATCCGGGGGGTTGATTGCACAGGAGTATTGAAGACCCTCCTCACGCACAACTTGATCCGAATTCGAGGAAGAGATAAAGGTCCCGGAAGACCACTTCTCTATGGCACAACCAAAAAATTCCTCGAAAAATTTGGCTTGAATACAATTTCAGAGATACCCAAATTAAGGGAAATCACTGAATTATCAAGTGCAACCGAATAAACTGAAAAAATAAATCGTGGAAAAAACCAGAAATGTTATTCTGTCTGAAAAATTCAATTTCTTTTCAATTGTAATCATTCGAGATACGTCTGTCCTTTTACCAAACATATTTCATTTTTATTCTTTATGAGGCTGAATAAATATCTTGCCAAATCAGGTGTCGCTTCTCGACGAGAATCAGACAAACTCATTCAAGCTGCAACAACTTTTGTAAATGGAAAACTCATTACAGATCCGGCCTTTAATGTGAAAAAAGATGATGTAGTGAAATATGATGGTCAAAAACTATCTTTAGTAACTGAGACAATTGTCATAATGCTGAATAAACCGAAAAATATCATTACAACCGCAAAAGACACCCATAACAGAAAAACTGTTCTAGACCTTATCCCCCTGCAAAATCGGTTGTTTCCTATCGGACGATTGGATAAAGACACTACAGGACTGGTTTTTCTCACCAACAATGGTGAATTAGCAAATTACCTGATGCATCCAAAAAATAGAATCCCTCGGATTTATCAAGCAGAAATCGAGGGTAAACTGAACCAAAAATCAATCATGAAAATGAAAAAGGGAATCTATATCGGTGACGGCGAATTTGGCCGGTCGGAATTTGTTCGTCAAAAATCCGTGAAAAAAAGATCCATAGTGACCCTAAAATTATACGAGGGGAAAAAACGTGAGATTCGAAGAATATTCAGGTTTTTAAAAATAAAATTATTTTCCCTTCAAAGAGTACAATATGGTGAAATTATCCTTGGAAATCTTCCCACAGGACACTGGCGAATTCTCTCAGAAAAGGAAACTAAAATCCTAAAAAATAATTTCACGGATAGAGCTAAAATTGATTGATTTTTTTTCTAAATGATAATGTGTAGGTTATCACATTGACAAAAGTTAATTTTATCGGCTTATTGAGAGTTGAATATCATGATATTAGCAATTGACGGTATTGCTGCTTCCGGTAAAAGTACTACGGCGAAAATGGTAGCCTCAAAACTGGATTTTACCTATCTGGATACTGGTGCAATGTATAGGGCTGTGACGCTGGCGATTTTGGATCAATCAGTTAAATTGAATGATGAAGCCGCGTTAAAATCTCTTTTGGAAGATTTGGACTTAGAGGTGAAACCGGATAAAGAAGGGACAAACATCTTTTTAAAAGGGAAAGATGTATCCAAGAAAATTCGGTCCGTAGATGTTACTGAAAACGTTAGTGCAGTTAGCGCCATAGCTATCGTGAGAAAAGCAATGGTTACTATCCAAAGGACTCTTGGGAGTCAAACGGATTGTATCGTAGAGGGTCGGGATATAGGAACAGTGGTTTTCCCAGATGCGGATTTTAAGTTTTTTATTGTTGCTGATGTGAAGACTCGTGCCCGACGACGTCAATTAGACTTATTAACCCTTGGAGAAAAACGATCAATTGAGGAGTTGAGCAAGGATTTAAAAACCCGTGATCAGAAAGATTCCTCCAGGTCTCATTCTCCATTAACAAAAGCCGCTAATGCGGTGGAATTAGATACGACTCATCTTTCGATTGATGAACAGGTAAAATTCATTGTGGAATTCGTCAAGTCGAAAAATGATAAAAGGAAAGATAAAATGACTGAGAAAGACACAAAAGAAGTGGAAGTTGAAGCAATTGATGTCGAACCATCAATAACTGCCATTCCCAAAACTAATATAGGGATTTCAGACCCAGTAGGTGTTGTTGAAAATTTACCTTCTGTTGACTATTTAGACCCAAAATTATTTCAGGACACACCTCTAGTAGAACGTGAAAACTTGGATCAGGAGACTATTGATGTAATTGTTCCCGAAGAGATTCAAGAACAGTATTTAAGTACGTTCAAAGATATTTCTGAGCATGAAATGATTAATGGTAGGGTAATCGGAATTACTGATAATGATATTCTCGTAGATATTGGATTCAAATCTGAGGGAATTATTGACCGGTCTGAATTTCCAAATGACAAGCTGCCAAAAATCGGAGAAAAAATCGAACTATTTCTTGAAAAACTTGAAGATAAACACGGTCATACAATCCTATCAAAATCTAAAGCTGATTTTATGCAGCGTTGGAAACGATTACGAGAAACTTTTGAATCTGGTTCTATATTCACAGGAAAAATTATGCGAAGGACAAAGGGGGGGCTGATTGTGGATATTGGAGATATTGAAGCATTTCTTCCCGGTTCCCAAATTGATGTTCGTCCGGTTAAAGATTTTGATCAATTCCTTGATCAGGACATGGAATTGAAAATTGTCAAATTTAACGAATCACGGAAAAATATTGTTGTGTCCCACAAGGCAATTCTTGAAGAAGATCTCAAAGAATTACGTGAAGATCTTTTTAAGAAAATTCAAATAGGAGGAATATTGGAAGGACGAGTAAAAAATATCACTGATTTTGGTGTATTTATCGATTTAGGCGGATTAGATGGTTTACTTCATATCACTGATCTGTCTTGGGGCCGCGTGATGCATCCTTCGGAAATAGTAAAACTGGACGAAGAACTTACAGTAAAAATTATTGATTACGATGAAGAGAAAAAACGGGTATCCTTGGGATTAAAACAATTAACACCTCATCCTTGGGATGGAATTGAAAAGAAATATCCCGTAGAATCTACTGTGACTGGTAAAGTCGTGAGCCTAACAAATTATGGGGTTTTTATCGAAATTGAACCTGGCATAGAAGGATTAATCCATATTTCTGAAATTTCATGGACACGACACATAAAAAATCCGTCTGAATTATACTCTATGAATGATAAGGTTGAGGCGAAAATACTCTCCATAGATTTGGAGGACCGAAAAATAAGCTTAGGAGTAAAACAGCTCCAGCCTGATCCATGGGATACAATTAAAGAAAAATATGCAGTTGATGCAGTTCATAAAGGGAAAGTTATACATTTGACTCAGTTTGGAGCTTTTGTCGAATTGGAAGAAGGGATTGATGGACTCATTCACATCTCTGATCTTTCTTGGATAAAAGTTGTTCGGCATCCAAAAGAAATCCTTGAAATTAATCAGGAAGTAGAAGTTAAAATATTGGAAATATCCAAAGAAAATCGGCGAATTGCTCTTGGTTATAAACAGGTTGGAGATGATCCTTGGGCAGAAATCCTAAAGTTCTTTGAAACAGGAAAAGAAGTACAGGGTAAAATCATCCGAATTCTTGAAAAAGGAATAATCCTTGAGCTTGAAAAGGACATAGAAGGAATTATTCCGTTCGATAGAAAGAATAAAAAAGAGCAAAAAACTATGATGGATAAATATAAACCAGGTGATACTATCACTGGGATTGTCATGGAAGTTAAACCTGAAGAAAAGAAAGTGTTTCTCTACTTTGAAAAATTAATTGATGAACACAAAAAATCTTCTAATAAGGATTCCATTCATGAGTTCATGGATCAGCAAGAAGACCTCTCCACCGAGAACATAAAAATTCCCACATCCATGGAAAATATTGACGAACCTGAAAAAAAGGAAAAAGGTTCAGAGCTGAAAGTTAGCGAGTCAGATAGAGCTTAACTGTGTGATAAAAAAATCAGTACTCTATTAATATAGCTCAATTTTTCAACAGCTTAAACACTGGAGGGAGGAACTTTTAATGACTGATAAACCCCACCACCATCCTGCCCCTTTTTTCTAATAAACTCCCATAAATCGTGAAGTCATTTCATTTAATTAAATCTTTCTCCCTCCAGAAACTTTCCTTACGTCTTGGTGCACTGGGTATGGCTATCGTGCTCTGGCTTTTTGTCATGAGCGACAAGGAATCTTCAATGATTATGAAAATTCCCCTGGTAGTTCGAAATATCAGCGCCCAAAAAGCACTAAAGGAGGAAGTCCCTGAATTTGCTCAAGTTCGATTAATTGGTACTGGAAATGAATTACTAAAAGCATATCTTCTAAAAAACTTTTTTGAGAACTTTAAACTCATCTTGGACTTGGATCATATTTCAGAAGAGTATGATTTTATCCTGAATGATTACTATTCGAAATATCCGCAGAAAGTTGTAATTCCCCCCTCCTTCCACCTAAAATTTGTCGAAATTGTTTATCCAAGGGAAGTTCACATTAGTTTGGACGAGTATCTTGTAAAGTCTGTTCCAATTACCCCACAAATTATAGTTCAACCAATACCTGGATACATTCAAGTAGGAGATATAAAAATGATTCCATCTTCTGTAAATGTAGCTGGCCCAAATATATTAACGAAGGAAATCACTGAAGTTTTGACAGCAACAGACACTCTGAAAAATATCGGGCATTTTACAAACCGAAAGATCTCTCTGAATAAATCTAACCGACTCATCGAATATTCACTGAATGAAATTAATTACCAGGTAGATATTCAAGAAATCAGTGAGCGGATAATCAGTGAAGTTCAGATCCAGATAGTCAATGTACCGGATGAATTTCGGGTATTTGTTAATCCACAAACTGTATCTTTAACTATCTTTGGAGGTGTAAATCGAATTGCCGAAATATACCCTGAAGACATATTCATATACATTGACTTTGAGAAACAATGGGCTCCTAGATCACAGTTTTTTGAACCTGTCGTGGTGACACCTAACGACATTTTGGAGTGGAAAAATTTATCGCCTAGAAACGTGGAATTAGTCGTTACGAAAGGGACAAGTTGAACATACTTGGAGTTGAAACCTCCTGTGACGAGACAGCTGCTGCCGTGTGTGCAAATGGCTCTATTCTGTCAAATATAATTAGTTCACAAAAGATCCACCAATCTTTTGGTGGTGTTGTTCCAGAACTGGCATCCAGGGAACATGAACGTCTCTTAAACTCACTGGTATTTCAAGCCATTGAAGAAGCTGGAATCTCATTAAGCAGTTTAGAAGGTATAGCAGTTACAAAAGGGCCCGGTTTGGCGGGAACATTATTGGCTGGCGTTTGTTTTTCAAAAGGATTGGCGCAAGGATTGAGGATTCCTGTCATTGGGATTAATCATCTTGAAGCCCATATCTTTGCGAGTTTTCTGGAAAATCCAAATTTAACATTTCCATTCGTATGTCTTTTGGTTTCCGGAGGACATACTCAGGTGTGGCTCATAAATGAAATAGATAACTATGAATTAATGGGAGAAACCAGAGACGACGCTGCCGGGGAGGCTTTTGATAAAGGAGCAAGAATCTTAGGCCTGGGATATCCGGGAGGACCTGAGATCGAAAAATTAGCACGTAACGGAAATCCAAAAACCATAGATTTCCCGAAGTCATTCATGAAAACCAATGCAATTGAATTCAGTTTCAGTGGTCTGAAGACATCCTTGCTTTATTATATGGATCACTTTGATGAATCTGATGGCACTATAAGCAGAGAAGATGTTGCCGCCAGCTATCAGAATGCAATCATTGAAGTATTGATTCATAAATTGAAACAAACTTTGGAAATTACACATGTCAAAACATGTGTAATAGCTGGTGGTGTGGCTGCAAATAATCAACTAAGACAGAAGGCTCATCAGATGCTGCCCGAAATTTCATTGAGTTTCCCTGGCTTGTTATATTGTACTGATAACGCAGCTATGGTTGCTTTTTTGGGAGAACTGAAATTGAAAGCAGGATATACTTCCCCCATAAATTTTGGGGTCAAGCCTAATTTACAACTCCAAGTCTAATCTCAGGTTTTGTGATTCATTTCAGCACCATGAAACAACACCACTTTTTTCCCACCTACTCTTAAACCATGTCTCTTGAATTTCTTCGACCCCCCGATCTTTGGTTTTGGGGATTGTTATTAGGGGTATGTTCCTTCTCTCTTTGGAGTATTTTTAAACTCTGGCCTATTCATCAAGTGAGAATTCCTGTGCTAATCAGAATTGGTTTATTCAGTTTGCTTTTATTCAGTCTCCTGCAACCAAAAATCACCCGGGAAACATCGAAGGAATTTCCCCTTAAGTGGCATGTTTATACTGATAATTCGATGAGTATGGGATACCACCAGGCCTATTCATTAACAACTCTGAACGAAGAAATAAAAGAATTTTTGAAGAAAATAGAAAACGAAGGAGTTATGATTGATCGTTTTCATTTTTCAAATGAGGTAATCCATACCGACTTGTATGAACCATTAAATGCAGGAGGTTCCTCAACTGATCTTGGAATCGTTTTGAATTCAATAAAAGAGGAAGAGAAAGATAATCTTGCAGGAGTAATTTTATTTACAGATGGCCAAATCACCCATGGCTTAGACCCAGTGCAAACTTCATCGGAAATCCATGTACCAATTCACATCATTGGCGTTGGAGAGAACACACCTCTTGTGGATGTTGCCATAAAATCTATAGATGTACCAACCGTTGCTATTAAAGGTGAGGATGTAGAAGCAACAGTGGTTGTTGTAGCAACAGGTATTATTGCAAATGAAGGAATAAACATAACTTTATCGAAAAAGAAGAAAATAATTGGCTCACGGTTCATAAAAATCCAGGGTGACGGTGTACAGTCAGATGTACATTTTCAATTTAAACCAGATGACTTAGGGGAAATTACATACCAAGCTCAGGTTTCTTCTCTTGAGAATGAAATAAATGTCCAAAATAACCGCCAATCCTTTCATTTGACAATCCTGAAAAATAGATACCGGGTCGCTTTACTTACCGGTGCACCGAATTATAATACTTCTGTGATAAAAATGATGATGAATAATCAACCACGAGTTAAGATTGATCATTTTATTTTTATCAATGATTCATTCCAGCCAGCTATAAAAAATTTCTGGGAGACTTCATACGATCTAATCGTCCTTGATAATTATCCTATTCAATCTATTTCTTCACAATGGCAGCGGTTTTTTGCGAAAAAGATTGTGGCTCAAAAAACAGCTTTGGCATGGATTATTGGTCCAAGCGTAGATCCATTATCTGCAAAATCTTTTTTTCCCTTTTTTCATTTAAAATGGTTAGAAACAAAAGTTGATGATGAAAAATATTACCAATGGTCATTCAATGAAAGAATATTGAATTATCCAATTTTCCCACAAAATGAGGTTCCTCTTAATTCCATTGATCAGACCGAACTTCCGCCTCTAAAACCTGGACTTCAGGTTTCTAGTACAAAAAAAATGATCCAATCATTGGCAGACTTAATACCATCCCAACAAATTCCGGTACTCCTTATTGGAGAAGTGGAATCCTTACGGACAGTTGTTTGGACAACCCCGGATTTTTATACACTTTATTATAAGTTAACAGGTACCAGAAGATCCGAAATGTTTGCAGGGATCTGGAATGGAATTTTTGGGTGGCTTATGAGGACCACGGGAGATAACGATATGTATTTTCGATTGGATAAAGATTTATACCAGCAGGGAGAATTAATAAAAGTAATGGGAAATAAAATCGGGCAAGCATCCCCTGCATCCCACGCTGCAATTACCTTACAGCACGATGGAAATACAATTAATTCAACAGAATTGAGATATAACCCAACTTTTCAGCGGTGGGAAGGGCAATTATGGGCATCCAAACCAGGTACCTATGACTACGAAATTATTTTTCAAAATGAAAATGCCACTTCTTCCCAAAAAGGGGTATTTATTATAAAAGAAAGTCAGATTGAACTTAATAAAGTCTTTCTCAATGATAACCTATTAAGAAAAATCTCATTGAAAACGGGTGGAAATTATTTTCACTGGGATTCACGAAATGAACTTATTGACCACATTGAACAACGAACAATTACAAAACGAAAAATGGTTTATATAGAACCACATAATGAATGGTGGATATTAATTGGATTTATTGTTCTGTTAACTATTGAGTGGAGCCTGCGTCGAAGAGCAGGCCTAATGTAAAAAATATGCTTCTGATTAGTTCAGAATATCAATAACTTTTTATTCTAATACTAAAGGAATGGTATGAGACACATAGCAATTATTGGAACAGGATACGTCGGGTTAGTCAGTGGTTCGGGGATATCTGACTTTGGACATAAGGTAATTTGTGCAGATATTGCTGAAGAAAAGATTAAGATGCTTCAAACTGGTAAAATGCCGATTTATGAACCCGGATTGGATGAACTTGTTGACCGTAACACCAAGGCAGAAAGGTTGTCCTTTTCAACAGATGTTGGAAAAACAATCCGTGACTCAGAGGTAATTTTTATTGCGGTTAGTACACCGCAAAGCGAAAATGGTGAAGCGGATATTTCTGCTGTGACAGCAGTGGCAAAAACAATCGGACAAAATTTGAATAACAGAAAAGTGGTCTGTACAAAAAGCACTGTTCCGATAGGCACCGGAAAATTAGTTACGTCAATCATTAATGAGAATAATCCTGAAAAAATGGAATTTGATTATGTCTCCAATCCGGAATTTTTGCGTGAGGGATCTGCTGTGAAAGATTTTCTCTGGCCGGATCGTTTGGTAATCGGAACAGAGTCGGAATGGGGATTTGAGGTGATAAGAGATGTATATCGTCCGTTGTATATCAATGAAACGCCTATTGTACATACAACAGTGGAAACAGCTGAATTGATAAAATATGCCAGCAATGCCTTCCTGTCGTTGAAAATCAGTTATATTAATGAAATTTCCGCTTTATGTGAAAAGATTGGTGCTGACGTTCACGTTGTAGCAAAAGCTATGGGATCTGATGGACGAATAAGTCCGAAATTTCTCCACCCGGGGCCGGGGTTTGGAGGCTCATGTTTCCCAAAGGATACAATCGCTCTCGTCGCTATGGCTAAGAATAAAAATGTGCCCATGCGTACTATTCAGGCAGCCATAGAAACAAATGCTCATCAAAAGAAAAGAATGGTAAAAAAACTTCAGGCTTTAACTGGAGATTTTTCAGGATTAAAAATTGGTATTTTAGGTTTAGCATTCAAATCCAAAACGGATGATGTCAGAGAATCAGCTTCTCTTGAAATGGTAGGATCATTACTGAATGCAGGTGCACAAGTAAAAGCATATGATCCGGAAGCAAATACCAGCTTTGCTGAATTTTATCCGCAGATCACATATTGTAAAACCTGGGAAGAAGCAGTAAAAGACACAGATGCCGTTGCAGTGATGACGGAATGGAACGAATTCAGAACCATGGACGCAAAGACACTAAAGAATCTCATGAAATCTCCGATTATCCTTGATACACGAAACATTCTTTCCCGGAAAGAATTACAAAAAAATGGATTTTCTTTTGATAATGTTGGTCGGCCAATGGAAACAAAGTAATAATGAAAGTTGAAAAAACACAATTGGATGGATTAGTTGTCATTCATCCGGATGTACACGACGATAAACGTGGTTATTTTTTTGAAAGTTATAACAAACCACTTTTTAAATCACTTGGAATCCCTTCAGATTTTGTACAGGATAATCAGGCATTGTCAGGAAAAAATACATTACGAGGACTTCATTATCAGCTCAAATATCCCCAGGGAAAATTAATTCAAGTTCCACTGGGTAAGGTCTATGATATCTCATTGGATATCAGGCATGGATCTCCCACATTCGGGCAGTATTTTGGTATAGTGTTATCTGATAAAAATTTTAATATTGTATATGTCCCGGAAGGATTCGCCCATGGTTATGCTGTCTTGTCTGATACTGCAATCTTCCAATATAAATGTACCGAAACCTACCATCCGGAAGATGAACATGGAATAAAATGGAATGATCCATCCATTCATATTAATTGGCAAATAACTGATCCGATTATTTCTGAAAAGGATTTGGCGCTGCCTTCATTAACAGAACTAGGGCCATCTTTATTACCAGCATACAGAGTTCAAAAATGAAAACCGTTTATTTTGTCACCGGAGGATGTGGTTTTATCGGAGCAAATTTTATCCAGTATTTATTGAATAAGACAAAACCCAATAGTGTCGTCAATCTAGATAAACTGACCTATGCAGGAAATCAGAAAAATCTTGCAGATTTTGAACAGGATCCCCGCTATATATTTGTGCATGGTGATATCTGCGATGCGGAATTGGTTTCAAAGTTATTCACCGAATATCAGCCGAATTATATTGTCAATTTTGCTGCTGAAAGTCATGTTGACAGGTCAATAGATGGGCCGGCAGAGTTCATACAAACCAATATTGTCGGTACATCTGTTCTCTTGCAGGAAGCACTGAAATATTATTCAACTTTGAAGGGGAAAGAAAGTGAACGTTTCCGGTTTCATCATGTTTCGACGGATGAAGTTTTTGGAAGTTTGAGTGAATCAGGATTTTTCACGGAAGAAACCCCTTATGATCCCAGTTCCCCCTATTCCGCATCAAAAGCTTCTTCAGATCACCTTATCCGTGCGTGGCATCGAACATTTTACCTTCCGGTATTGATTTCTAACTGCTCAAATAATTATGGCCCATATCAATTCCCGGAAAAACTGATTCCCTTAATGATTCTGAACTGTCTCGAAGAAAAACCATTACCTGTTTATGGGACAGGAGAAAATATTCGAGACTGGCTGTACGTGGAAGATCACTGTGATGCTATTTATACAATCTTACAAAAGGGTACTATTGGGGAAACATACAATGTTGGCGGTAATAATGAAATCAAAAACATCCAAATTGTAGAAGTGATCTGTGATATTCTGAATGATATTCATCCGGCAGGCTCAGGTAAATCGTACCATGAATTAATTAATTTCGTTAAAGACAGGCCTGGACATGACTTTCGGTATGCAATCGATGCATCAAAGTTAAAGAAAGAAATTGGATGGGAACCCAAAGAATCCTTTAATACAGGAATTCAAAAAACTATTGAGTGGTATCTGAAAAATGAAGAGTGGTGGAAAACAATTCAAGAGAATACGTACAAACAAGAGAGGCTTGGTATCTCTAATTAAACAAATGTAACCATCCTAATTAATTACCACTCATCTTCTTCATCCTCAACAATAAAGCCGTACCCTTCTGTCTCCAAGTGGCGTTTGACGATCGCGGATACATCCTGCTGCCCTTCAATCCCCCACAAGTAATCACGTAGTGCCTTCAGCATTGCTTCGGAATCCGGATGCAGTTTAGCTACATCCTTTCCCCAGGCTGATTTCACATCTTCTATCTGTTCATCAATTGGCACGTAAGGTGTCGGCATCTTTGTTCCAGGTATAATTGCTTGAGGATCACGGAGCCAATCCAGAACCCATTCTGAACGCAACCGTTCTTTTGTTAATGATAAATCTGGTGCCCATGTAAGAGCTGCCTGTTTCGGTTTGGTGGAACCGTAAAAGTGACAGTTATTACAAGCACCCATATCCTGAATAACATCACCTGCCCTGTACGAGGAGGAAGACTTAGATATTTGATGGGGGTTCTCATACGCTAATGTCTGACCGTCCTTAATCTGAAAATATTTGATGATTTTATTCCAATCTTTATCCGAAATCACTGCAAAAGTGGGCATCCGTACTTGGAGGTTAGGACGAATCATGGTTGGATGGTTTAAGAAATTAAATAACCACTCCGGTTGGACCTTTCTTCCTTCTGTGTCCAATATCGGCGGAGCAAAAGATTGGATTAAACTAGGATCCTCTGCAGAACTTGCACCTGCGATATCCCCTAACCAGGTGGCAATTGTAGGCTGGATTGCACCGCCTTTATCATCAATTATATGGCAACCCAAACAATTATAAATTCGAATTAATTCTTCTCCTGCTTCAATTGCAAGGTTTCTCTCATTTCTTTCCGGTATTTTCGATTCGGGAATTTCATCTTTTACAAAACCAATCAAAGCTGTAACAATTGCTGCAATTTCATCATCCGTAAAATCATAATTAGGCATGCGTAATTTTTCATCTGGCAATTTTACTTTTCCCCGGTCAAAAATTCGTGGTTCCTTTAATTTCTGCGTAAACCAAGCTTCCCTTGAATGGGGTATTTCAATAAATCCAAAATCAAGTTTTTCAACCAGTTTACTACCCTCAAATGTTAATTCTGTACCTATCGGCTTGTCATTTTCAAAGCCCGGGATGTCATGGCAGCCAAAACATCCATACATTCGTATTAATTTTTCACCATTATAATCCAGTTTTTCCTCAAAAGTCATTTCCCCTCTTTTTATCCGGGAATCTTTATCTGATTTCATTTTCTTAAGAAAATCAAGGGTGATTTCATCAAGAACCTTCTCATTTATACTGGGAATATTCTTTTCGGAAAATCCTTCTTTTGTTAATGAGGATAGATACGAAGCAATATCTGCAGCTTCCTGATTGGTAAGTCGAAGGTTTGGCATTCTGGTTGAAGAAGAATACTTTTGTGGGTCTTTTAACCAGGAATAAATCCAATTGAGGGAGGTTTTTGACCCTGTTCCTACCAGGTTAGGTCCTTGTTCTCTTCTAAGTGTTTCTATTGAGGTTGTTTGATTTAATGGATCTGGGGCAATCTGGTGGCAACCAAAACAGCCTAAAGATGAGACAAGTAGTTCTCCATTCTTCCCATCACCTTTTATGGGAACAGAATCCATTCCATATTCTGAACTATTTTTAAACAAATAATGAACGATCGCATGGATTTCCTGATTTGTACGATTTTGTGAGTCTTCATCACTGTTATTCGACTGGTTAAAGAAACGAGGCATCCAGGTATTATGCCGAAATGATTTGGGATCGCTGATCCAATTATACGCCCACTCCTTAGTCACTTTTGAGGCAACCTTCTCTAAGCTTGGTCCTGCCTTTGGACGATCTTTATATTTATCAATTTTATGGCAGCCAAAACATCCTGAACGTTCAATCAAGTTTAATCCCAGATTTAACTTGTCTGCATATTTTACAGAGGTCTCATTTGAATGGCATTTAAAACAACTTGCTTCTACATATTGCATTGGAAGCATTGGAGTATCCCAATGATGTAATTGATGCCAGTTATATTTTTCCTCCCATTCCTTTGCTTGTTCATGCGATGATGGTACATGAACTGTAGAAATAAAATCAGTTCCACGCCCGCGGCCACCATGGCAGCTAGTACATCCAAATTCTTCAACTGGGTGGGGTGACGTACTTGATAAATATAAATCTAATCTTGGATGTGCTTTAAATGGCTGGATATCACTTTCAAATCCTTGATCAAGAATTCCTTTATGACACGTCATACATCGGTCTACTTTTGGAACTCTAGTAAAATTAACATTATCAGTTATATCTTTAACAACAACCTGTTCTACTTTATAGTATGGAGATAAAAAATCAACAAAAGGAAAATCTCTGATTATATTTCCGATCTTGTTTGAAAAATCCATATGAACAGGGTCGAGATTTGTCAATTTTCTTTCAATAAGAGTTGCTTCTTTTGTCAGCTTTCCTTTTTCTGCTTTAACCTCATTTATTTCTTTACTGAATTGTTTAACCAAAGCAGATTGTTCATCATAATCATCTTGTGCAGCTTCCAATACCAATTGAATTTCCAACATCTCAGTTTGGATTTTTCCCAACTTTTCTTCCAACTCATTTGCTTCTGATAAATGATGTGTACCTGCCTCTTCATATTCATATTTAAGAGCATCATAGTTCGCCTTTGAAAAGTTGAATTCCTGCTGTACTCTGTATAATACTGCATCCTTTTTTAATAATTCTTCTTCAGTCCGGGAAATCGCTTCAGATTTTTCGTTATATAATTCCTTAAAATTAGTTAGTCTTTTTTGAATGTCCTTGTATTCAGCAGTCCCTTCATATAATTTAGATGCCTTCTCAAACTCTTCATTTGTTTTCTCAATTTGAAGTGCTCTGAAATCACGCTGGTAATCTTTCCATGATCTAGAATAATCATCAACAAAAGACCATACCAAAACAGCAAAAAAGATTAAACTGGAAATGGCAAACCAGATATTTAAATTTGAAATATTGTATAGTCTCTCTTGAAAGTTCTCTGGTTTTTCTGCCATATATAAGTAAGTTTATATATTGAAAAAATACTCTGGAATTGCCACAATATATTTCAAATTAAACATCCATCTGAGATACATTTTTATAGGTAGACTTATTGCAAATAAAATTAAAATAATAAAAACACTATAGCGGAGGTTGCCCAACTTCTGATGCAGTTTATTTAACATGCTTTTTGCTAACAATGGGGGTAAAACCATAAAGTATCCTAAGATCAATAAAAATCCCCACATCTCCCGGATTAAAATATTATCAGGAAGCCCCGAACGGAACCAAATTATATAAATGTATTCTGATAGATTTATATTTGTAAGCGGTGCCAATTTGTGAATATCCCAATACTCAAATGGACCGAAAAAATTCCAGTTTGGTCCTCTTAAAAATGTACCAACTATAATTAGAAGAATCCAAAGTACCAGCCATCCAAACATAAATAAGGATACAGCCATTTTTCTCTGTTTGAAACTATAGTATCCAACTCCTTCCTTATTGATATCTAGATAAGGAATTGCCATAAGACCAATAATCATGATGGTAGGAAAAAGGACTCCTGCAATCCATGGATCAAAGTACACTAACATTTCCTGCAATCCTAAAAAATACCAGGGTGCTTTGGAAGGATTTGGAGACAGGGTGGGATTTGCAGGCTGTTCTAAGGGTGCTGGTAGAGCAATTGACCACACTACTAATAAGACTGTACACAACACCAAAGCAATGAGTTCTATGTAAACTAGATCTGGCCAGGTTAATACCTTATCGTCTGGGTCATGATATTCATTTACCTTTTCATTATTATCAATCCGCTTATCATTTTCAGTGGCTTGTTTCATACTCAGCCATGTAAAAAACGCAACCAGAAAAATTAATCCAACAATAGGTACGTTATCTGGCTTCAAAACAATAAGTTTGAAATTCTCATCTGTTAATCCAAAAAGAAAAAAGGTTAACAATCCTAATAATATCAGGATTCCGCCTTTATTTGTCCAGATAAGATCTAACTTGAATTTCTTGTTCCATTTGTAGAACCAATCATTTGGTGGAAAAATGAAAAAGAAAGTTAAGAGAATAAAGGTTAACATAACGGTTGGGGAGGAAACCGTATTTATTATATGTTTTATTAACTCCACTGGTATAAGTATCTCATCAATTTAAAGCGGTGTAGTAATTCCACCATCTTTTCGAATTCTCCAGAAATGTATTGCCATAAAAATTATGATAATAAACGGAAAACCAATGCAATGTAGTACATAAAACCGTAATAGAGCAGCTTCACCTACAAATCGACCTCCAAGTAATGCAAATCTTACATCACTTCCTGAATGAACCAGGTTAATATCCCCAATTGACAGTAGAGCCGCACCAGGCCCTTCATGGCCTAAAAATGGAGTTGCTCTAGCCATATTTGTTCCCACAGTGATAGCCCAAATTGCTAATTGATCCCAGGGTAAAAGATATCCGGTAAAACTTAATAACAATGTCAAAACGAGTAGAATTACTCCTACCATCCAATTAAACTCTCTCGGTGGTTTATACGATCCAGTCATAAAAACTCTGAACATGTGAATCCAAACTGTTATGACCATGAGATGAGCTGCCCAGCGGTGGATTTCCCGCATGATTCCCAACGGTACCTGCTCACTCAAATCCATTATATCCGTATAAGCATACTCAACAGTGGGCCTATAATAAAACATGAGAAGGATTCCAGTGATAGTCAATACACAAAAAATATAAAAGGACAAGCCCCCAGCGCACCATGTGTATTTTAATCTTACAGCATGACGCGGCATCCTCACTGGGTGAAGATGGAGAAACACACTATTCAACACAGAAAACATGCGTCCCCGCCTGTTTCTTGGTATTCCTGTTCTAATTATAGATTTCCAAACCTGAGAATCTCCAAATCTGGAAATGAATCCTCTCTTCTTACCCTTTTGATCTTTAGCCATTTTGCTTGTAATCCTAATTTTTCTTTATTTTAAAATTTCTAAACGCGGAGAAATGACTCCGGGTCGCTCCATTGACCTTTTTCGTATGCATATTTTTTCGTTTTATCAATGAAAATTTGTCCATCATTTGCTAAAGCAATTTTAAATCGTTCTAGTGGCCTAGGTGCAGGACCTTCAAAATTAATACCTGTCTTACGGAAGCCGCTCCCGTGACAGGGACATTTAAATTTATTTTCATTTTTTAACCAGTTTGGTGTACATCCCAAATGTGTGCAAACTGTCGACAAAGCATAAATTTCTTCTGTAGTTCTGACAATCCAAACTCCGTATTTTTCTTTTAAACTTGTGGTAACATCGCCAACACTATAGTCATCAGGATATCCAGCTTTGAAGGTCTGTTTAGGTTCAAAAAGAACATTGGGAAACATAAATCGGAGCATAATTCCAAAAAAAGTTCCGGTAGCAGCAGTGAATGCCAACCAAGCCAGGGTAAGCCAGGAAAAAAAAGAGCGTCTTTTTATTGGTTCTACTAAAATTGATCCTTTACCAATGGAGGCACGTTTTTGAGAAGGATTTTTTTCCGGTTCGCCTTTAGGTACCTCTGGTTTTTTTGAATCCAGGTTCTGTTCATCTACAGAATCCATTTGGGGATTAGCACTATCACTACTAATTTCATCGGTCTGTCTAGAACTTTGTTCATTTTCTTCAGTATTATTTACATCATTTGGTATGTTTTTATGTTTATCCATAGGAAACATCATATTCCATCCACTGGTTAGAAGAACTCGTATTTATTTTTAACACATCCATTGCTGTTTTTCGAATGTTAATATTATTTTCCTCATCAGCCAGTTCTTGAATCTTACTATTAATGATGGGGTCATTTAGAAGTATTCCTGCTCTGATTGCAATAATTCGAGCCTGATCCCGTTCCCGTATATCCACCTCTGGGAAATTAATGAAAAATTTGCCTTCGATCAATTTTAATATTATTTCACGGCCAGAATCATCTCCAATTTTAGCAAGAGATATAGCTGCATCCCATCTAATATTTGGTTGACTATCATATAATGATTTTTTTAAATCCTCTATTACTTTTGGATCAGCAATATTTCCGAAAGCAATAACAGTTTGCAAGCGAATGTTTTCATCTTCATGATCTAAAAATAGTTTCAGTTTTTGGACTGCTTTCCCAGATTTTAAAAGACCCAGCGCTCTTATGATAGCAGGAATATTTTCAGTATTTTCATTTTCAATTTCAGAAAGTAACGGATCGATATATCTGCTATTACCAGTTCTTCCCATTGCCAGGGCAAGATATTGTCGTACTCGATTATCATCATGTTTGGACTGTTTAAATATATTGATCATCTCTGAAATAAACCGATCATCCTTTGAGATTTCATCGGAAATGTACAAAACCTTTGAAAGTTCAAAGGCAGATTGCCAGCGTTTAGTAGCGCCACCAATTTTGATATCATTCAGATAATCATAGGGGGTAGCATCCTCATAGGTCAGAAGACTAAACAAACTATAAATAAACACCAAAGATGCGGCCACAAGAAAAGGAATAATCACAAATGAGTGAAACAATATCTTAAAAATGGATTTTTCCGGTTCGTTCGGGATTGGGATTTGATCTGTCATTAATTACCTAAACCACAAATTGTATCAAGAATCAAATTAAAACTATCTCTAAAAAATTTACAAGAGCAAAAACGGGAACTTATCACCCTAGTTTTTCCCTTTTTCGAAGGTACTGACTGAGAGCAATATCCAAATCTTGATCTGTAAACAAAGGAATATAATCTATCAATCGTTTTCGGCATTGCTTTCGGTATTTATCCTGAAATTCAAGCATCAAGTCCTTGTAAGAATTACGAATTTGCCACGGCTCTGTAGTAACCAGTTCCCCTGTTTCCATATCCTTAAACCGGGTGCGGGTGTTAAAATTGAAGTTCAATTCCTGACGATCAAGAATGTGAAAGACAATTACCTCCTGTTTATTGTATCTGAAATGTTTTAATCCCCCTATAATTGCATCAAAATCATCGAAAAGGTCAGAGATCAGAATAACAAGTCCACGTTTCTTGATCCGATCAGCCATTTCGTGTAATACGTTTCCAAGCTGTGTATCTTCACCAGGATTTATCTGATCCAGTTGGGAAAAAATGGTATTTAGATGACTGGATGTTGAGCGAGGAGGAATAAATGACTGGATTTTTTTATCAAATAGAATGAGACCGATCCCATCTTTTTGATTAAGCATCAGATAAGAAAGGGCTGCAGTAAGGTAACTTGCATATTCCAATTTGGATATGTTTTTGCTACGGTAAGTCATGGATTTACTGATATCCATAATCAGGTACGAACGAAGATTGGTCTCTTCTTCATATTGCTTTACATAATACCGATCGGTTTTTCCATAAAGTTTCCAATCGATATGCCGAATCTCATCTCCCGGGCCATATGCCCTATGTTCCGCAAACTCTACACTAAATCCATGGTAGGGGCTTTTATGAAGTCCGATGATATATCCTTCAACTACAAGTCTTGCTCTTAGTGACATATTACCCAGCTTTGCTGCCACCTCAGGATGAAGGTATTTTCTTTTATCTACAGCGGGCAAAACTTAACTCTTTGCTTCCAACAATTTTACCAGGATATCATCGGTACTTAATCCTTCTGCTTCAGCATTAAAATTGGGGAGAATTCGATGCCTCATAACAGGGAAAACCAAATCCTTAATATCATCAATATTTGGTGTTGGGCGACCATCCAAGACCGCTTTTGCTTTTGCACCAAGGATAAGATATTGAGAGGCCCTTGGTCCTGCTCCCCATTCAATCCAGTCATTGATAAAATCAGGTGCAACTGCGGATCCTGGCCGGGTTGATGCTACTAAATCTACAGCATATTCCACTACATTTTCCGCCACAGGAACCCTGCGGATAAGATCTTGATAAGAAAGAAGATCGTTCCTGCCTATAACTTTTTTCAGTGTTTCAGAAGTTTGTCCGGTTGTGGTTTGTACAATGGCTATTTCTTCTGATCGATCAGGATAATTGATTTTGATATGAAACATAAACCTGTCCAACTGAGCCTCAGGAAGGGGGTAGGTCCCCTCCTGTTCAATAGGGTTCTGGGTTGCAAGTACAAAAAAGGGTTCCTCTAAAACATAGGAGGTACCTGATGCAGTAACCTTGTGCTCCTCCATCGCTTCCAACAGGGCAGCCTGTGTTTTTGGAGGTGTGCGGTTAATCTCGTCTGCCAGGATGATATTTCCAAAGATCGGCCCCTTAAAAAATCGAAACCCTCTTTTCCCTGTTGATTGATCTTCATCAATGACCTCTGTTCCAGTAATGTCGCTAGGCATAAGATCGGGAGTGAACTGGATCCGCTTGAATTTCAATTCCAAAAGTTCAGCAATTGATTTGATCATCAGTGTTTTCGCCAAGCCCGGTACACCAACCAGGAGAGTGTGTCCTTTGCAGAATAAAGCAATTAGTATATGATCCAGAACGCTGACTTGACCAATAATTGATTTCCCAATTTCTGAAAGAAAATGGGTGCGGGCTTCAGTCAATTTTTCAAGTAAGTGTAAATCTTTTTGTTCTTTCATATTATTCTCTGTTTTGATAGTTACATTCAAAAACTAAAGAGGGAAAATTACGAGCCCCTTGTCCCTTTTACAATCTTATTGTCTTGCTCTCCCAATAAAGATTTGAGAAATTCATGTTCATGTTCAACGTTAAAACAAATGAAAAAGTTCACTGGATAGGCTTGACCCGTAATGAAATGAGGGAACATGTTGCAAAGCTGGGACAACCACACTTCCGAGCAGATCAAATTTACAACTGGATTTATTCCGGGAAAATTAAATCATTTCAATCCATGGCAAATATTCCCAAATCCTTCCGCACAGTTTTGGGCCAAACATCGGGGATTCATCCCCTCTCTTTAGTTAAAATAACCGGTGAGGATTCCTCGCTTACCAGGAAATTTCTCTTCAGGCTGTCCACCGGTGAGATGATTGAATCCGTTTTAATGCAGGAAGGAAACCGAATAACTGTATGCTTATCTTCCCAGGTGGGGTGTGCAATGGATTGCGATTTCTGTGCTACAGCGAAAATGGGATTCCAAAAAAATCTCTCTGTTGGGGAAATTGTAGATCAATTTCTATTTTTGCAGCAAGAATCTGAAAAAAAAATTACCAATGTTGTATTTATGGGAATGGGAGAACCTTTCCTGAATTATGCCCGAGTGATAAAAGCTGCTGATCTGTTAAATCAATCAGATGGAATTGATTTAGGCGCACGCAGGATTACAATCTCGACTGTGGGGATTATTCCAAGAATAAAGCAGTTTTCCAAAGAGGGTCATCGCTATAAGTTAGCTATCAGCTTGAATGGGACAACCCAGAATCAACGATTACAAACAATGCCTGCGGCAAAAAAATATCCCATTCATAAGCTGATAGATGCGGCAAAAAACTACTATGAAACAGCAAAACGGTTTCCCACTTTCGAATATGTACTGATGAACAATCTTAATGATAGAACTACTGATGCTGAAAATCTCATTAAATTGATTGGAAATCTCCCTTGTAAAGTGAATCTAATTCCCTACAATGAAATTGGAGGAACTTATAAGCGTCCATCACATGACCGGTTAACACGTTTTATCAATGCACTGAAAAATGTACCGTTTACCGTGACTGTTCGTTGGAGCAATGGTACTGAAATTGATGCTGGTTGCGGCCAATTAGCCGTGAATGCAGGAGGTAGTGTTCAATCATAAACAAAAAACTCATATCAATGGCTGGGTCTATCCGTTCGTATTCAGGATTTCAAGGGAAGAAAGCAGTAATCTTAGGCTCAGGACTTGGTAGTTTACCAGATCAATTCGAAAACAAAACTATTATTCCTTACGAAAAAGTTCCTGGATATCCCAAACCCTCTGTGAAGGGACACTCTGGAGAATTTGTTGTTGGCACTCTGAATGGTGAAGAAATTCTGGCAGCAAAAGGAAGGTTCCATTATTACGAAGGGTTTGACTTCTCAGAAATTACATTGCCTATCCGTTTATTGCATGAGCTCGGTATTTCATTTGTTATAATCACAAATTCCGCTGGTTCATTACGTAAGGACTACCATCCTGGAACATTGATGGCTATGAATGGTCATCTTGACTGCACATTTATTGAGGGACCTGAATTACCAACAATAAATAAAAAACCACGTTTTTATAATTCTGAAATATTAGCATTAGCAAAAAAATGCTCTCTTGAAACTGGTGTTCAAATAAAAGAGGGAGTTTATTGCTGGACATTAGGGCCAGCTTACGAAACGCCGGATGAAGTTAAGTTCATACAAAACCTCGGTGGAGATGCGGTAGGAATGAGCACGGTACCTGAAATAAAAATGGCAGGAGAACTTGGAATTAGTTCATTGGGAATTTCCTGTTTGACAAATTACGCTGCAGGAATTACAAAAAATTCTTTATCCCATGATGAAGTGATAGAGACCGCTGATAAAGTAAAAAATCAATTTTCAAAACTAGTCGCAAAAATTTTGATTGAAGAAGACACAAATTAAAATCTATTTGTGAAAAAAGAAAGATTGTATAATTCAAAAAAACTGGATGATATTTACTCCCATATAAGAGGAGATTTAGAAAGGATTTAAGAAAATTTACTATGACAAAAAAGCACAAGAAAAATGATTTAACAGTTAATGTAAGATCAGAAATCTTTGAGATTCAGGATACCATAATTGAAACCCGGAGAGATATTCATAAATATCCGGAATTAGGTTTTGAAGTACACCGTACAGCTGGAATTGTTTCAGACCGTTTGAATTCATTTGGAATTGACGTTCAAACCGGAATAGGGAAAACCGGGGTTGTCGGGACTCTTCAGGGAGAAAAAGACGGTGCCACAATTGCGTTGCGTGCAGATATGGATGCACTGCCAATCCAGGAAACAAGTGACATCCCATACAAGTCGGTTCACGATGGGGTTATGCATGCCTGTGGACACGATGGTCATACAGCCATGCTTTTAGGGGCAGCAGAAATTATTTCAAAATTTCAGGATACCCTCAACGGTACTGTAAAATTCATTTTCCAGCCGGCTGAAGAAGGAGAAGGAGGCGCCCGTTTTATGATTGAAGATGGATGTTTGGATGGAGTTGATGAGATCTACGGAATTCATGTTTGGAGTTATCAAAAATACGGAACAATCGGTGTTAAAGAAGGCCCAATTTTAGCTGCAGCAGATGCATTTACAATAACAATTAAGGGGAAAGGTGGGCATGGAGCAGCTCCTCAGGGAACAGTTGATGCCATTGTAGTTGCTTCCCATCTTGTGACAGCCCTGCAAACCATCGTAAGCAGGAATACAAATCCTCTGGAAAGTACAGCGCTTACTGTGGGAAAAATTTCAGGAGGACACAACTTCAACGTTATCGCTGATACGGTTGAACTCAAAGGTACTGCCCGTGCCTATACTGAAGAAAATAGGCAAATGATCAAGAAACGATTAAATGAAATAATTGAAGGAGTAGGAAGTACGTATGGTGCAAAAATTGAAATGGATTATTGGGATGGATATCCACCTACTGTAAATCATAAAGTACCGGTGGAAAGATTAGTTAGATCTGCAGAAAAAATTGTTGGAGAAGGAGTAGGATTCCCATATTTATCTATGGGTGGAGAAGATTTCAGCTATTACACGCAGAAAATTCCCGGCTGTTTTTTCTTTGTAGGATCAACCCCTCCGGACCAAAAACCAATGAGCGTGCCTCACCATTGTTCACATTTTAATATTGATGAACGGGCGCTTCTTGTTGGTTCAAGCATTTATGTGCAATTAATTGAGGATTTATTAATAAAATAAATTTAATATCCTTCCGTTGCGTTTTCACCGCGGGGATCAGCGCCACCGTAAAACCCCTTCTCCCCTATCATTATTCCATTGGCCTGCCCAATAGTGCCCCAGCGATAAGACCGGATGATGTGACCACGATTAATTAGATTCTGTTCTACATCTTTGGACAAGCTTCTTTGCTCCACAATAATTGCATCAGGTAACCACTGTGAATGGACTCGTGGGACAGAAACCGCTTCCTGAATATCCATCCCGTGAATTGCAACATTTAGAATAATTTGCATGACTGTAGTGATGATGGTAGACCCACCGGGAGTACCAATGATCAAAAAAGGCTCACCGTTCTTTAGAACAATTGTTGGAGTCATGGAGCTCAATGGCCGTTTGTAAGGCTGAATAGCATTGGCTTCATTTCCAATGAGCCCGAAGATATTCGGTGACCCGGGTTTTGCTGAAAAATCATCCATTTCATTGTTCAAAAAGAATCCAGCACCCTCTACTAATACACCACAGCCAAAGCCAGTATTCAATGTGGTGGTGACACTCACTGCATTCCCATTCTTGTCAATAACGGAATAATGGGTTGTCTCTCGGCTTTCATAAGCTAAAGGATCGCCTGCTTTTACAACCGAACTTTTTGTCGCTTTTTCCATGGAAATATTCTGAATTCTCTCGAAAGCATATTCTTTTGAAACCAGCATTGATACCGGCACTTCCCAGAAATCCGGGTCACCCATGTGTTCAGCACGATCCGCATAGGCCCTGCGTTCAATTTCCGTGAGAAGGTGAATATAATCGGATGAATTCCAGCCTAAAGTATCCAAAGGATATTGTTCTAACATGTTGAGCATTTGGATCAGGAGAACTCCTCCAGAACTTGGAGGTCCCATAGAAATAAAGTCTAAACCCTTGAAATCTCCGGTAACAACAGTGCGATAAACTGAATGATAATTATCCAAATCTTCTTTTGTAATGAAACCATTGCCTTCGGCCATTTCTCTTTCAATCAATTGAGCAGTTTTCCCTTCATAAAACCCGGCGCGCCCTTTTCTGGAAATCAGCTTCAAAGTCCTGGCTAAATCTCTCTGGACTAACTTATCTCCTGCTCTCCATGGTTCACCGTTCTTTTTAATAAAAACGGCTTTTGCTCCGTCGTCATTTATAAAAAAGTCGTGGAAAATATTCAAAACTCGGGCAAACCCATATGAGATGGGAAAACCCCGCTCTGCCAATTGAATGGCAGGAAGCAGCAATTGACGCAGGGAAATATTCCCCGAACCGTGATCTCTCCAGATTTTTAATAATCCATCTACTGATCCCGGTGTACCTGCTGCCAGGTGAGAATAAAGAGAAAGGCCGTGAACCACATTGCTGGAATCATCCAGATACATATCGCGGTGTGACATACTTGGTGCCATCTCACGAAAATCCAGGCTAAATGATTCTCCGTAGGCCGTGTGAGCTACTAAAAAACCTCCTCCGCCAATATTTCCGGCCTGGGGATGTGTTACCGCCAACGTAAATCCAGTGGCCACCGCTGCATCTATTGCATTACCGCCTTTTTTTAATATGTTAACTCCAGCATCTGAGGCCAATCTGCTGGCAGATACCACCATACCATTTTTTGCATATTCCGGTTCTGCATGGGAATATTGAATGAGACACAGAAAAACGATTGTCCAAAATATTTTTTTACATTCTATCTTCTTCATTTCAGCACTGATTTATAAGGATAAACTCAATGGATATAATCCAAAGACAAAGCAAACTAAATCCGCATAGTTTGCAACATATTTTATTATTATCACTCTTTTTATCTTTTATATTAACCCTTGTTTTATTTTTAACAGAAAGGAATTAAATAAAAATTGGACAATGGCTCACTTCAGATACGGATGGCAATAAATAGTCTGGTCTATAGCATACCGCCGATTTTACAGCAATCAGGAAGATTTTCGTAAACTATAGGATCCGCCTCTGTATTATTGGCTTGATAACCAAGAGCAGAAACCACTTTTTCTATGGCAGCTAACTCAATAATCGATGCCTTGTAAGTTACATGGCCAACTTTTGTATTTAAATCAACGTCAAACTTGCTGATACCGTCAACTTTGGCCATTCCTGATTCAATAGTTTTTTTACACATACCACATTGAACGGTACTCAGTGTCACGTCAGCGTGTTTTTCTCCTTCACTGCTACAGGCCATAATTCCAAATAATAGTCCCCATAAAGCGAATATGTTTACTTTCTTCATTTTACACTCCTTGTTAAATAGAAATATTCGAAGAATTTTATTTAACCAGTTTTTCTGTTGCTCAATGACAACTACCGTACCATCCCTGACATATTTTTTAATTTGGGTATAAAGTTTCACCTTCACTTTTAGCAATTATCGCAGCTCCAATGCTGTCGCTGGTTACATTGACCATAGTTCTAAACATATCCAAAGGGCGGTCCACTGCCAGCATGGTTCCCACAATAATAGCAACATCAGGATGATCTCCAAGGCCAACGGAATCTAATACCACAAAGATCATTACCAATCCTGCGGATGGAATGGCTGCTGCACCTACAGATGCTAAAAAGGCTGTCAATACAATGACAAATTGTTGTGCAATGTTCAAGTCGAAACCGATTGCCTGGGAAATAAATAACACTCCAGCGCACTCGTATAAGGCGGTGCCATCCATATTGATGGTTGCACCCAAAGGCAGAACAAAACTGGTTGTTTTATTCGAAACTCCCACTTCATTTTCAACACAATCCATTGTAACAGGAAGAGTCGCTCCAGATGAACTGGTAGAGAATGCCGTCATGAATGCCGGGGCCATGGCTTTAAAATGCTTGATTGGACTGATCCGCGTAAAAAGATAGAAAATGACCGGCAGTGTAATCATCCAGTGGATCAGCAAGCCTGTTACAATTGTGATCATATACATCCCCACAGCTTTGAATAATTCAAAACCGGAAGTGGCCACTGCTTTGGTAATTAAACCAAAAACACCAATGGGTAATAAAGCAATAATGCCATGGGTGAGTTTCATCATGGCTTGAAAGCCATAATCGAAAAAATGTGTCAGCATTTCCTGGGGTCTTCCAGATAACCGGGTGATTGCGAAGCCAAAAACGATGGACCAAAAAATTACACCTAACATGTCGCCGTCAGCCATGGCTGCAATCGGATTCAATGGAATCATTCGAATGATAATTTCTCCAAGAGATGATGGCTTTTGCAAAGAACTTGGATCAAAAGACTGGCTTGAACTTGCATATTCGAGACCAACCCCTGGTTGAATGATATTGGTCAAAATTAATCCAACAAGGATTGCAAAAATGGACGTCGCAAAATAGTATACAAATGTTTTGGAGCCTATTCTGCCTAATGTACGGCTGTCACCCAAGCTGGCAACACCACTGGTGATAGAAAACAGAATTAATGGAACAATGATCATTTTTAATAAACGCATGAATATTGTTCCCAGCGGTGCAACAAATAACGAATTTTCACCGAATACAAGTGCAAATATGGTTCCCAGGGCCATAGCGATGAGAACTTGCCAGTGAAGTTTCAGTTTAAACATAAATACCCTTTAGTTAGAACCATACACGAGTTAAAGGTACTGCAAATTGTGGAAATAAAAAAAGCCCGAAAGAAATCAGTTCACACAGGAATCAAGCATCTGATATCACTTCCTGATTACAAAAACAGTCAATGACTTAGGGGCTGCTGATGCCAATAACAAGGTATTACTAATATACATATAAGAACGGAAAATTTTGGTGTCTATGGCGATTGGGCAGGCCTCTTACCATTCCGAATAGAGAAGTTAAGCCAACTTGCACAGATGGTACTGCCCTTTTGAGAGTGGGAGAGCATGTGGATGCCACTTTTTATACCTAGATTTAAAATGTTATGTTGTCGAGATTGACATTTCCACCAGAGAGTATAACCCCAATATTTTTGGAGTTCAGATCCGAACTTTTATTAATGAGTGCAGCGAAGGCAACTGCTGAGGATGGTTCAATGACAATCTTTAAGCGAGACCAGATCAATTTAAGCGCAGATAAAATTTGATCCTCGGTTACCAAAACAATCTCTTCAATCCCATTTCGAATAATTGGAAAGTTAATATCACCTAATTGGGTTTTTAACCCATCTGCTATGGTATCTGCAGTTTTATTGGTCTCAATTCTGCCAGATTTTAAAGATCTAAAAGCATCATCTGCATTTTCTGGTTCACCACCGTATATTTTACAATTAGGTAATCTTTGCTGTACAGCTAAAATTGTTCCAGCAACTAATCCACCACCGCCAACTGGTGTGAAAATGGCGTCTAGGTTTGAATATTTTTCTAACAACTCAAAAGCCGCTGTCCCCTGCCCCTTAATAACATCTAAATTATTAGAGGGATGAATGAAAGTGGCACCATTTTCTATCGATATTCGTTCAGCATTAGTTTCTCTATCTTTCAAAGTTGGTAGACAAATAGTAACCTCTCCTCCATATCCCTTGACAGCATCAATCTTTACTTTTGGAGCAGATGATGGCATCACAATATATGCTGTTACACCTAAATTATTTGCAGCAAGAGAAAGAGCCTGAGCAAAATTTCCTGAAGAGTGAGTTACAACACCCTTGTCTTTTTGTTCTTCTGATAAGTTAAGAATGGCATTCGTTGCTCCTCTCATTTTAAATGCGCCTATTTTCTGAAAATTTTCACATTTAAAAAACATATTGCAACCGACAATCTCATTTAAAAGAGTAGAAGTCAAAATCGGAGTTTCATGAATGTATGGCTTGATTTTTTTTGCTACATTTTTGATTGTTTTCATAATAGTCTAGAATTTGAAATATGAAAATACAAAAAACAGGCCTGATAAATGATAATACATTTTAGATGTTTAAATTAATAATTACCAACCATTGAAATTCTAGAAACTCTTATAATATAGAGATGGATACAAACGAAACCCCTGAACTTAAAGAAGTTGTCGACGTCATTGTGTTTTGTGGGCAATGTGGGCAAATA
>Ga0209445_1000095_pt1 | contig 44646 bp, 32 predicted proteins | sample MarorgKNORR_S2LV_4_FD_188223 | JGI IMG/M metagenome (GOLD analysis project Ga0209445, IMG submission 188223) | Marine microbial communities from the Southern Atlantic Ocean, analyzing organic carbon cycling - NADW_A/KNORR_S2/LV (SPAdes) (version 2) | ecosystem: Environmental > Aquatic > Marine >... | reverse complement strand
CTGGAACAGAATCCGGCCTATCCGGAAATGGCGATGCCTGACGATATGCTCGGTCTTATCGGTTTATATGAATATGGGCTGAAGTCGAGACTGTATGAGATTGTGAATCATCTGGTGGAAGATGACATGCTGCAGGCCAGTAATCGTCCAGGCTTTATCCATGAGGTAACGGTAGTTGATCTGCAGGCGCCGATTCAGTACCCCGGTAAGATCATGAATGCGGCAGGCAATTTCTACACTCATATTTGTGAAGGCTGTAGCGAAGAAGAATTAGCCGAATCCACCCGCGAACGCCGGGCCAATCGAGGTGTGCCTTATCTGTTTCTTAAGCCAAGTAGGGGTGCTGTAATTGGAACTGGGGACGACATCGTCATACCCTGGGGGCGGACTCGGACTGACTGGGAAATCGAGTTCGGCACTGTCATTGGACGTACCGGCAAATACATTCCGGCTTCCGAAGCTAAGAATTATGTGTTTGGCTACATGGTGACTATTGATATTTCGGACCGTGGTGGCAGGGGCGAGGCCAGTCGCCGTTCAGATTGGTTCGTTGGTAAGGGGCATGATACGTTCGCTCCTCAAGGTCCATGGATCGTGCCGAAGGAATTCTACGGTGACCCCATGGAGCAGCTGCATCAGCAACTCAGCATTGACGGTGTGGTAGTGCAGGAAGCCAGAGCCGGAGACATGATCTTCAATATCTGGGAACTGATGGAGTATGCCTCTTCCCTTATAACGCTGTTCCCTGGAGATGTACTAAATAGTGGTACCACAGGCGGTACTTCTCTTGCGGGATTCGACAATCTTGAGCGCAGTGGTTATCTCGTGCCGGGTGAACATATCAAGGCCACTATAGACGGTATCGGTAGCCTGGAGCACGACGCTGTTGCCGGTGAGGAGCCTCCGAGCAATCTCTCGGGCGCGCAGCTCCAGCCTGTCGGCGGACGCCGGATTAATTAACAATAGCCTTCAACACCCCGGTATTCAGGTCTGTCTTTAAGATAAATTAAGACATACACCAGTCACGAGGCATCGCAAGGCCTATATCAGTAGGGATAGCCTAGAAGCCTTGGCATCCCCGGCTCCCACCAATCTGGTAGGGGAGCCCAAGTATCGCGATTAGGCATCTCCACTTTCGGCAGGCTTTCAGCGTTGAGGACTTTGTCCTCGGCAATGACTTCATTTAGGTAGAGTAGATAGGCTGTTATCGAGTAGACCTCATCGGGAGTGAGCGTTCCTTCTGCCATTAGGGGCATGCCTCGATTTATATAATCCCATACCGCAGTCGCATAAGGTGCGCGAATGGGTAATATTCGCCCTAATGCCCATGGGCTAGCACTTGGTCCTGTATCGCGTTTTAGCAACCTAGGAGCGAGACCGCCTGTTCCTGTAATTCCGTGACACCCCGCGCACCCTTTTTGAAGATAAAGTTGCTCGCCTTCTGTGGCAGTACCGCTACCCGACGGAAGTTCTTTTCCCGAAGGGCTGATGGAAATATCCCACGCGCGAATTTCTTCTGTGCTGGGGGTTCTTCCCACACCATAAGTGGGCGACTGAGCCTGTGCCGAAATTCCCAGGAACATCAGTAATGGAAGAAACTTAAGATATCGCATTGTGGACGCTCCCGTCGCTCTCAATCCTCCATGGCTGAATTGAATTGTCTTGGCCTCTTATCCTGACTGGCTGATCCGGGGGCTGGTTCCAAAATTCAGCGATCTGTGCTCGAGAGGGCTGAACACTACCAAGCTCATCTGAGCATCGCGATTGAAGCTCGCATTCTTGTCCGTTCCAGTTCCACTGTAAGCTGAACCGGGTATGCGCCATAGGATGCGCCGTTCCGCGAATTTCGGCTTCCGCCCAGCTTCTGCCTCCGTCGGTAGACACTTCCACCTTGCTAACGGCACCGCCACCAGACCATGCTAGGCCGCTGATCTCGTAGAACCCCGGACCGGGTAGGGTTTGCTCACCCGACGGGAAAGTGATTACAGATTTTGGGCCGATTTGCATACTCAATGCGGCGTCGTCAGATTCCTGGCGAAGATGCCCGTAGTCGTTGTAGGTCATGTAAAACTGATCCACTACCTTGATTCGTCTCAACCATTTAACAGAAAGGATTCCCTCGAAACCGGGAACCAACAGCCGAAGAGGGTACCCTTGCTGCGGACGAACAGCCTCGCCGTTCATGCCGTAACACACCAGACAATCCTCCATTGCTTTCGCCATTGGAATACTTGACGCCCCTTTCACTTCTTCGACTCCTTCTGCCACAATCCAGCTCCCATCATCTTGAACACCGGCCTCCTTGAGGAGCGTGGACAGGAGCACTCCGGTCCATTCGGCGCAACTAGTCATTCCGTGCGTTTCTTGCACTGTTTTATGTCGGCGATTAGCACGGTTTCCCGCACACTCGATAAAATGAAGGCGGGTTACGGAGGGAAGTCGCCTTAATTCCTCCATGGTAAAAATTAGAGGTCGGTCGACCATGCCGTGGATCATAAGACGATGCTCTTCGGGATCGATGTCTGGAACAAAGGATCCGCGAGTGGTCCCCATATAGTGGAGCGAGGACGGTGTAATAACACCCACCGATTCCTGCAGTGGAGCTGCGATGTGAAAGTCGAGTCCAAAAGCGTCGGGTGATGGTCTGCCACCGTGCGGTATGCGCACCGAAGTCTCGAAACGAGAGCGTTTTCCATACTCTACTAACTCTTGTGTACCGAGAACATTCCCTCCAGAGGAAGGGGTCTGGCCGATAGCGGATTCCACCGTTCCTAAGCTTAACCCACCGGCTAACGCGGCCCCACGCTTTAGAAATTCCCTTCGATCAGGTGATTTCGAACCCGTGGGTTTCTCCTTATGCTTTTTGGTCATAGCTTTATCTCCTTAAACGAAAATGATGCCATTGGTTATTTCCTTCCTGTATTTAAACATAACGTAACCATTCTTCCAAAATAGAGTTACATGGCTCTTGATGGAATCAACTGGGTAGGTAGTTCATACCTTTCTTACCATAATCATTCCCTGGAGCTGCTCATAATTCTCACAATCAAGTCTGCGAATTACTTCCATAACTAAATTAATCATTTTTTGGCTGTTACCACAAACAATTTCTAAGGGGGCTTTTTTCTGATTCAATAAAATAAAATTTTCCACTAACCTATCTACGTCATGATGTCTAACGCCATGAAGGTCTATCTTCATTCGCCTCGATTTAACGATTTTGCTGCCAATCTATAAGCTCCCTGGCCTGTGTCACAATAAATCCACGAATTGCTTCTATTTGTTCATTCGTCAGTGCACCTTCGAAGTCCGGCATGCCGCGTTCGGAACGCGCACCATTTATAACGATATCTTCAAAGTCGGAATGTGTGGCTAGTGTCATTAACCGCAAGTCAGGGGCTACGATAGCCACCTCAGATGGAATACCGATGCCGCCGTGGCAACTTGAACACTGAGCATGGTAGAAGGTATCGCCTTCGTTAACGAGTTCATCGCTGTAATCGTCTGGGGGCTGATCAGGAATTTCAGATTGCACGATATCTGGCACTTGTAGAGTTGAATTACCATTGAGTTTAAATACTACCAGGCTGCCTCCAAGATCTATGGTACGGTTACCATTCATCATTGCTGCTATGTACTGTGTATTGTCAATTTGGTAACTCATCACTGAGGTGGAGCGAAAAGTACCTGGTGCGCGAAAATTCCAAATTGGCATGCCCGTGTCAGTTTCACGCACAACAAAATCGCCGGTACCTTCTCCCTGAAACATCAGGCCTGATCTGGTAGCAAGAACCCCACCGTTGTAAATAGACTCCAAAGGATGACGCCATTTGTATTGTCCGGTTATTGGATCAAATGCCCCAACAAAAGCCTTAGATTCCGGGCGGGGAGTGGCCTTAGCTTCCAGTTCACGCCGATAGGCGCCTTCGCCCCAACCTAAGCTTAATCCACGTTCACGTATCTCATATACGCCCGTTTTGACAAATGTTTCGTCCAAAGAATAAAAGTTAGCAATATCATGATAGTAAAAGTACATCAGTCCCTGATCATTATCCCACGATTGGGGCTCCCAATTATGAGCCCCAGAATTAGCTGGGAGAATCCATTGTGGGTCTGTTTCATAAACCACATCTAGATTTTCAACTGGTCGGCCTGTTTCCATGTCGACGTGTGTAGCCCAGGTAATGCCATCGGTATATGCGTGCGCGCGTAGAAGCTCGCCATCTTCCCGATCAAGTATGTAGAAAAAGCCATTTTTTGGCGCCTGCAACAAGACTTTACGTATTTCCCCGTTTAGCTCAATTTCGCCAAGAGTAATGTCCATCGCTGAGCTGTAATCCCAGTTGTCGCCGGGCACCGTTTGGTAGAACCAGTTCATACGTCCTGTTTCAACGTCAACTGAAACAATGGAGGCCAGAAATAAATCGTCACCGCCGCCGGGGGATCGAATTTCCCTTGGCCACGGGGCCCCGTTTCCAACGCCAATGTAGAGACTATTAAAATCTTCGTCATAAACCAGGGAATTCCAGGCTGTACCTCCACCACCGTATTTCCACCATTCGCCACCCCAGGTCTGAGCCGCCATTTCCATTTCTGGATGTTCGAAGGGTTTGTTCGGGTCGCCCGGCACTAAGAAGAAACGCCAGTCTACCTCGCCCGTGTCGGCATCATAGGCAGTGACATAGCCACGACGATGGCCGGACTCGGAACTCCCTTGGCCAATATAAACCTTGCCAGCGGCTGCCCGCGGAGCGCCCGTTATGTTAAAACGACCAAGGCCTTCGGGTATCCAGGTATCTACATCCCAGACTTCTTCACCTGTAGTAGCATCTATAGCGACCAAACGACCATCGAATGTGCCGACATAAACTTTGCCTTTGTACACGGCTGCGCCCCGATTATGGGCGGGACCACAACAGGCTAGACGAATATAGCTGCGATCCACTTCGGGATCATAATGCCAGATTTCTTCACCGGTGGTGGCATCAAGGGCATAAACAACGCTCCAGCCATTGGTGACGTACATAACGCCATCCACAACTAGTGGAGTACCTTGCATGCGCATATTGTAGTCACCAATTTGTCGAGACCAGGCTAACCCAAGTTCATCTATATTTTCAGGAGTGATCTGGGTTAGTTCAGAGAAACGTTGTTCTTTATAGGTCTGCCCGTAAGTAGGCCAGCTACCGGGCTCGCTAATAGGCAAATTAATGATACGTTGGTCGTCAACCCAACCCGGTTCAGTGGCGACAACTGGAGCTATCGGAGCAACTGAGCCTGCCGAATTAATCGACTCTGTTGGAGTTACAAGAGGCGGAGCCTGCACACTACTATTACTTTCAATATTGGTTGAAGGGACATCTGCATCGCAGGCTCCGAGTAATCCTGCCATAAGTAGTCCGATGGATAAATTTGTGTAGTTCTGGAACTTCCTCATGGGCTATGGCTCGCTCTTGTTAATTATTTTGGTTGTTTTTCTGAGCGTAGGCTCAGTCTAGGACGAGGTTAAACAAACCAATCTTCTAAAATAGTATGACATACACAGGGTCGGATTGAGGAATTGATGTACACCGGAAAAGTTTTAGCTTTTCCACGTATGCGAATTTTAGCTGCTGCCTTATTGTTCTATTGATTCAGCAGCAGCATAAGGGATTCCTTCGAACACCACTCCCCAAACTGGAATGTCTTTGAGACGGGTAACATCGATTTCATAAGGATCTTGCTCTAATACGGCGAAGTCGGCTTTTTTACCTGCAGAAATTGAACCTATCTCGTCTTCGAGGCCGATTATATATGCCGCTTCTATGGTAATCGCACGTAAGGCTTTTTCCCGCGATAGCCTTTCATTGGGCCCCATGAGTGTTCCCTCCATGGTTAGACGATTGGCTGCAATCCACGCTAAAAAAAGAGGGTCGGCGGGTGCCATGGTAAGGTCGGAATGTAACGCCACTATAGTGCCTTGGCGTTCAAGTGTGCCGAGACGAACAATTTGAGATGCTCGGTCATATCCCAATCCATTCTGCGCATAATTATCACTTAATACATAAACATAATTCGGTTGTGCAGACACTTGCGCTCCCAGCGTATGGAGTCGCTGGGCTTGTGCTATGGTGGAATAACCAAAATGCTCCAGGGTGAAACGATGGTTTGGTCTTGGTTTTTCAAGTTGCAGTATTTCTAGAGTGTTTAAAACCGCGTCCAGACCTTCATCACCATTAACATGAGTATGTATATGAACCCCAGCATTCCAGAAGGGCCTGGCTAACGACTCTAGTTCTGCGGGCTCTGTAAGCCATTTTCCTTCGTGGCCATCACTATAGCCTGGAGGGTTCATTCGCATATATTGGGAAAAGAAAGCGCCATCAGCTAGCAGCTTTACGCGATTATTCAGAAAAACCTTGCTACCGGTTTGCGATGACTGCATCTGATCCAGGAATTCCAGTACTGCCGTTGCTGAACCCATCTGCCCAACCATAGGCTTAACGTTAGGAACTAACATCACACGTACAGGCGAATCTTCGCGTTCGAAAGTCTGCTTAATCAGTGCCGCTTCTATATTGAAACTTGCAAACAATCCGGTTGCCATGTCAGCAATGGTTGTAACACCGTTTTCTCGCAGCATTTTTTGAATTATTTTCATGCCAGTATTTAAATGGTCTGGAGCCAAAATTACCGGTTGAAGACGCGCCAAGGCGACGCTTAGGGCTGTTTCAGAAAGATGACCAGCTGTATAGTTTGCATGACTGGGATCAATTCCGGGGGCAGAAATTATCTCAGCAAAAACCGATTCGTTATCGAGTTCAAGAAATCTCATGGCTGCTGTGTTCATGATGATTTCATGAAATGATCTATGCCAAACGATTACAGCGCGGTTAGGCTCAATCTCATCAAGTAACTGTCGGTCCAGATCTCCGTGCCAAAGTTGATGATAGCCCCAGGTGATAAATGGCTCGCTGCTTTTATTGTCGGAAATCAGCTCTCGCAGTCGTCGCTGGTAGTTCTCGGCAGTTCTTACTCCCGGAAATTTACCCGTGGGTAAATTCCAATCTTCAGGAGTAATAAATGAGGTAGGAAGTAAAACTGCTGCCATTAACGGATGTAAATGGGGATCAATGAATCCTGGCAGCAAGACCTTTTCACTAAACTGGGAATCAATGCGATAGTCCTGATTATCCAGCCATGCGTCCAATTGGGCCAATGAGTTAGCTACACTTAAAATGCGGCCATCTTCCACCACGACATACCGGGCCTCCGGTATTGATGGGTCCATGGTAACAATCTTCCGTGCCTCAAAGACCACTCGCTCGGCGGCTATGCCAATTAGTGGAAAGGGCAATAGCAAAGCGAAAGCCAAGACGGTTCGGGAGGAAACTAATCCAGTTAACATCATAATGATAATTCTATCACCAAGAAATGTGGAACCCACAGAAATTCCCCTTTATTTGCTGTATATTTTAAGATTAGAGATAAAATTCAAATAACAGATTATGGAGACACCACCATGTGTGTTCCTTCTAATTTCACATACCTTGCTCTATTTCGCCTAAATGCTGTCATACTATTTTTGTGCGCGCTTGTCCTGCTTGGGGCCTGTTCTCCCGAGAGGGCAGGACAGACAACAAACAGTTCACCATCGGGAACAGAATCCGTTGATAGTAGGCCAGTTAAAGGTCCATCCAGTGAAGTACAAATCCGTTGGACTACTTACGGTATACCGCATGTGCAAGCGGATAGCTGGGAAGGCTTGGGCTATGGGTTTGCACATGCTATCGCCAGCAATACCATCTGCGTTTTGGCGCGGGAGTTTGTCACAGTGCGCGGCGAGCAATCAAGGTACTTTGAGGCCACAGAAAGCAGCATCAACGCGGATGCATTCCATCGGGCTTTACTGAACCCAAGTAAGATTGACGAGTATCTTGCCTATGGTTCAGACGATACCCGCGCTATGAATGCTGGTTACGTATCAGGCTATAACAATTTCATTAAAATGCGGGCAGGCACCATGCCAGCTTCCTGCAATAACGCGCCTTGGATCACTCCCATTACAGAACGCGATTTGGCAAAAATGGCCATCGGTGTTGGTATCCGTTATGGACTTGGCCGTGTCACTACTGAAATCGCGACTGCTCAACCTGGTCTTGAGTTGGTGAAATTAAACACTTTAGATCTTTCAGCAGACCCGCAAATGATTGGTAGCAACGCTCTAGCGTTTGGTAGTGCTCTCACTGATAGTGGACGTGGCATCCTCATGGGTAATCCTCACTATCCATGGCAAGGACCCTCTCGGTTTCACATAGCACATCTAACCCTGCCTGGTGAAGTAGATGTCATGGGCGCTGGCTTAATAACCACCTCTGGCGTTGCTATTGGTTTTACTGAAAATGTGGCTTGGTCACATACCGTCTCCACAGCGTTACGTTTCACTATGTTTCGTCTTGATCTTGTTGAAGGTAACCCGATGGCATATCGCTTTGGGAGTGAGGTACGCGACATTGATGCGATAAAGGTAGGTGTGGAAACGGAAGATGGTACGGTTGACCGTACTATTTATATGACACATCTGGGACCGGTAGTTGTGGGAGATGGAAATCGATGGAACGATCAATACGTCTATGTTATGCGCGATGTAAACTATGAAAATTACCGGTCTGCTGATCAGTATAAGGATATTCATAAATCCCGAAATGTAGCCGAGTTGCGTGAAGCACTCGCAACCCATCAGGGTGCCGCATTTGTCAATACCATAGCGGCAGACAAAGACGGGGGAGCCCTTTATGCGGACATGTCGGCTATACCAAATGTCTCCACGGAGCTTATCCAGCGTTGCGCCATAGAGACAAGGAATAGTGGCCGCGTGATTACCTTGAATGGCTCTGACCCCAATTGTGATTGGCGAATAGACCCTGATGCTGCCTATCCAGGTTTGATGCCCCCGTCCGAACAACCTAGTCTGATAACCGATACTTATGTCAGTAACAGCAACGACTCTTATTGGTTGTCGAACCCTGGAAAGCGTCTTGAGGGCTTCTCACCAATAATTGGCAATGAGCGTGCAACCCGCTCATTGCGAACCCGTGCGGGTTTAAAGTTTGTCGAAGAGGTGATCGACTCAGGTAAAAAGTTTTCTCAGAAAGCGGTACAAAATTTGTTATTCAGTCACCGTCACTACGGTGCTGAGGTTTTTCTGGACGATATTCTTGCGGTGTGCAGCCAGAGTGAAGAGCTTACTCAACCCTGCACAATTCTGGCGAGCTGGGATCGACGCCAGACTACAGATAGTGTCGGTGCTCATATTTTTAACCAGTTCTGGAATAACGCGAGAGAACTACGTGATCACTATGCCATACCGTTTGAAATTGATAACCCTGTTCATACGCCAAATGGTTTAACTATTAGCGAGCAGGCTACCAGAGATTACATCATGGTTAGCTTACAGGCTGCTGTCGATTCACTTGTTGGTGCTAGCATTCCATTAAATGCTAAATGGGGAGATGTGCAGTTTGCCGTGCGCAATGGGCAGAAAATCGGTATTCCTGGAGGTGCTGGTGGTCAGGGCATGTTTAGTGTAATCACCTCGCGCTTTAATGCTGACAATGGTGGCTACAGCTCCATCACTCACGGCAATAGTTACATTCAAACGGTTACTTGGAGCGAAAAAGGTAGCCCGATCACCAAGGCCATACTTACTTATTCTCAATCCCCGGAACCCGATTCAGAGTTTTATTCAGATATGACGGAACTTTACTCCCAAAGTCAGTGGATTGATTTACCGTTTACGGAAGAGGAGATTGCGGCAGAGCAGATTAAGGTGGAAGTGCTGCGTTTTTAAACCACAATATATGAATCAATAGGTGTTGATTCTGCCTGATTCATGATTTGCTAGTTAAGAACGCGATAGCCTCGCCCAATGAGACAGCGTTTGATAATTCGTTCGCGTTCACGTATTCCTTGACGAATACCTCTTGTTCCACCCCCTATGGCGCCAACTCCTGCGCCGCGTTGAACTGTGTCGCTGTTACCAAGAACGGCTCCGAAAACACCACCCACTGCTGCCCCAGATGCAGCTCCTACGGCAGCCTTTTGGGCAATATCTACCTCGTTAGCGTACTGCTGACAATCTGCTAAATCGTGATTGTACTGGGTCAGGTTTACGCCCAGTGTATCTATGATGGGATTATTGGCAGTTAAATCTTCGATAGATGCACACCCGATCAAAGTCACGGTAATGAGTGGTAAAAATTGTAGTTTCATAACCTTCTCCGGTGAGGGTAAACCTGTATAAAAACTAAAATTGGTACTCTTTATTATACGGCGAAAATTGCAAAATCCGTTTCAGATTAATGTAAAAGAAACCTGTTGCAATATAAATAGGTCGAATCTAAGTTTTAAGGATTTAACCTCAGAGGATTTTTGGCTGGCTCTGCTAGAGGACTATTTTTTTCGGGGACTTGGCCGACTAAAAGTATTATCCTTTATTCGATACATTTTTAGAGTTCAGTGGACCAAAACGTCGATTTCATAGCGGTGTTTATTTTTCGTGGATCAAAACCTCAGCAAAAATGATGGCGCCATATCGCAATAATATTTTTAGGCTTCAGGTTTTACCCAAGATGCTCATTGCACTGGGTCAATCATGCGACTGAAGTCTATTAAATTAAACGGCTTTAAGTCTTTCGTAGACCCTACTACGATTAATTTCCCTTCAAGTTTATGCGCGGTCGTCGGGCCGAACGGTTGTGGTAAGTCCAATGTGATCGACGCCGTTCGCTGGGTAATGGGGGAGAGCTCGGCCAAGAACTTGCGCGGCGAACATATGTCAGACGTTATTTTCAATGGCTCGAGTGCCCGTAAACCAGTAGGACAGGCAAGTGTCGAACTGATTTTTGATAATTCTGATCGTAAGCTAGCCGGTGAATACGCTAATTTCACTGAGGTGTCCATAAAGCGTAAGGTGGATCGGGAAGGGTTATCCACTTATTCATTGAACGGGACAAGGTGTCGCCGTCGCGATATCACGGATATCTTTTTGGGCACTGGGCTCGGTGCACGCAGCTATTCCATCATTGAGCAGGGCATGGTCACGCGTTTGATCGAATCTAAGCCTGAAGAGCTGCGCGTTTATATAGAAGAAGCCGCGGGGATTTCCAAATATAAGGAACGCAGAAAGGAAACAGAGAACCGTATCAAGCGAACGAAAGTTAATCTGGAGCGTCTGGCGGATATTCGAGATGAGCTGGGACGCCAGCTGCAACATCTTAAACGTCAGTCGGTTGCAGCGGGAAAGTATGGTGATTTGAAGCAGCAAGAAAGAGAAACTGCGGCAAATCTCAATGCGCTGCGCTGGCGCAGTCTTGATGGAGAAATTAAATCTAACCAGGGCGTTATTAATTCGCTTGAGCTGAATATCGAGTCAGCTTCGGCAAATCAAAGTCAAATTGACGCTAAAGTAGAAAGCCACTTGACAGACAATGCCAAACTTACGGACTCGCTGGGCGAAGTGCAAGCTCGTTTTTATAGCCTTGGCAATGACATTGCTCGCATAGAGCAATCTATAGAACACCACATCGAGCGGGTCGACCAACTCAAACAAGATCTCACCGAAACTGAAGAAGGTTGGATGCAAACGCGTGAAGAGCTGGATGTAGACCTGCGTAAGATCACTCTCTTGGATTCAGAGTTACGTTCCATTTCCCCCGAACTGGAAACAGCCCAGACGAATGAGCAGGATTCTGCGACTCAGTTAGCCGATGCTGAGGAGGTTCTGGAAAAATGGCAAATTGAGTGGGATGAATTTATTCAACGTGCTGAGGAGCCAAGACAGATAGCCGAGGTTGAGCAGTCAAGAATTCAGCAGCTGGAAAGCGTAGTTGGAAGTGCTCTTGAAAGGAAACAGAAACTCGAGAAAGAACAATTGAGTTTAGAGCAAGAGCCGGTTGATAAAAACCTCAGCAGCGTGGCAATAGAAATTGGCAATCTAGAAACCGAGATAGAGAGTGTGCGGACTGCTAATATCAAACTAGCCAGTCAAATAGAAGAGGGCCGACGATCATTAAATTTGTGCCTCGAAGAGTTAGATACAACTCGTGGAGAATTGCAGACTGCTAAGGGTAAGCAGTCTTCTCTGGAAGCATTACAGCAGGCAGCACTTGGGCAAGATAATCAAGCAGTCAATACATGGCTGAAACATCGGAATCTCGATAATCAGGCACGCTTGGGGGAGGGTCTTAAAATTCAGGCTGGATGGGAGCTTGCTGTGGAGGCAGTTCTTGGCGAGTCAATACAGGGTATATGTATTGAAGGACTGGATAAGGTAGATGAGTTGCTGAAAGAATTGCCACAGGGAACGCTATCCTTTATCGATGTTTCCAGCAGTGCTAATACTGAAAACTCGAAAAAGCAGCAGCTGAAGCCTCTCGCAAGCAAAGTGAGCAGCGACTGGGAGCTTTCTGGCTTATTAGCCGGGATATATGTAGCCGAGGAACTTTCCCAAGCTATAAGCCTTAGGGACCAACTGGATTATCAGGAATCGATAATAACAGCAGGAGGCATCTGGCTGGGACGGACCTGGATTCAGATACGTAGTAAAAGCACGGAGGATTCGATTGCTGAACGTGGCAATTATATCTCTAAAATATCTAAAAATATCAATAAATTAAACGATATATCCGATAAATTACTTAAAAAAAGAGACAAGCTTGGGTCTACTCTCGAAAAAAACGAGGAGCAACGAGAAAAATTGCAAGAAGGAATTGCTACCAAGACGCAGGAACTCGGAGAATTGAGGTCTAGCATGACGGCTCAGCAGACCAAAGCAGAGGAAGAAACTAAAAGAAAGCTACGTATAAAGATTGAAATTCAAGAAATCACTAGTCAGTTGGTAACAGAAGAAGAAAATACTCAGCAGGCGCGCGGCCGTCTGGAGAAGGCTCTCGATAGCATGGCGGAAGACGTGGGAAGTCGAGAGGAGCTTGAAAATTTACGTCAGAAGGCTCAAAAAACCGTGGGGAATTACAAAGGGAAAGCCAATAAAGACAAAGATTTATCGCATGAACTTGCACTAAAAAATCAATCAATGCGAGCACAATTGCAGTCCACTCGGGAAAGCATGGACCGAATGGCGAGCCAGGTTCAGCGCTCCAAGGAGCGGATGGAATCTCTGACCAGCCAGATCGAGGAATCGGACGAACCTTTGGAAAAAATGCGGTCTGACCTGGAAACACTACTACAGCAGCGACTCGAAGTAGAGAAGGAGCTTGGTGTGGCGAAGTCGAAAGTAGATGAGAACGAACACACGATCCGAGACCTAGAGAGAAGTCGAAATGAAATCCAAAGTCAGTTGAACAAGCTGCGAGAATCCTTAATGCAGAAACGCCTAAAAAGCGAGGGGGCTTCTGTAAAACGAGATGGAGTGCTGCAACAGTTACAGGAAGCAAAGTTTGAACTTCCGTCAGTACTGGAAAATCTCCCTGACGACCTGGAAGAGTTAGAATGTGAAACAGAGCTGGAAAAGCTATCTAATCGCATCCAGCGACTTGGTCCCATAAATCTTGCAGCTATTGATGAATACGAGGAACAATCGGAACGGAAAAATTATTTAGACAAGCACAACGAAGACCTTGAGAAAGCGCTAAAAACGCTGCGGAACGCGATTCGTAAAATCGATAAGGAAACTCGAACCCGTTTTAAAGATACGTTTGATAAGATCAATACTGGGCTACAAGATTTGTTTCCGAGAGTGTTTGGTGGCGGGCATGCTTACTTGGATATGACGGGAGAGGATTTATTGGATACGGGCGTAGCTATAATGGCTCGTCCTCCCGGCAAGCGCAATAGCACTATTCACTTACTTTCCGGAGGGGAGAAGGCAATGACAGCCATAGCGCTGGTATTTTCAATCTTTCACCTTAATCCTTCTCCCTTTTGCATGCTGGACGAGGTAGACGCACCGCTAGATGATGCTAATGTAGCCCGCTATGCTAGCCTGGTGAAGGAGATGGCGAACTATGTGCAGTTCATCTTCATAACCCACAACAAGATAACCATGGAAATGGCGAAACAACTGCAGGGCGTGACTATGCATGAGGCCGGTGTTTCGCGCATTGTAGCCGTGGATATCGATGAGGCGGCTGAGTTAGCAGCAATATAATCTTCTAGTCAAATTCTTGACGGTAAAATCTCTTAGAAAGCGAGCTTCTATGCTAAAGAAAATAGGGTAAATGAAGGATAGTATTAGAGATTTTTAATAATTTAACCGAAATTGATACCACTATAGCTGAACATCCATGGATGCACGTGAACTAGTAATTTTTCTTGTGGGATTTGCAATCGTTTTGGTGTTATTGCGTGGACTCTACGTGGCATTGCAGGCCCGCAGGGGTCAGATTCGATTAGCGATTGATAAAAATATTCCGCAAGACGTTGATCTCGACGCGTTGGAGATGACTGAGCTCCCCAGCGGGGGTGCTCGAGTAGTAGCTCGGACACTGGAAGAAGTTAATATCCAAAACCGCGCCCACGAGACTTTCGAAGGGGTAGGCGACGAGGAAGATGAGTTGGTACCTATTTTGATGGATGCGGTCGAACTCTCAAATCCGAATGAAGCTGGTAGTGAGAACACAGAATCTGAAAATTACCTTGGTAATCGCCATAAACCGGATGGGCAGGAAGAAGTTGAATGGGAAGAGAATCTTGACGATGAATTAATGGAATACAAAAATACTGAAGAACCAAATTACGCGGCTGAACCTGTTAGTAACCCTATCAACAAGCAGGAACCGGATCGGTACGAAGAAACTGAATGGGAAGAAGATCGTGACAACGAGTTTTCCGATAGTCCCGAGCAGGTTCCAGTTGAAGCCGCTGAATCTAGTGAATACGATGAATTAGATGATGAAGCAGCGGCCCAAAGAGAGAGTGATGATGGGGAATATGATCATCCTGTGGAATCAAATTATCTTGACGAAGAATATGAAGTCGACGCTGAATATAACGAAAACGACCGCCAGGAGCCCTCATTTAGCCAAAATTTTGAAGACGACCTAGAAGAATTTTCCATGACGGCCGGAGAACGTATTGGAGAGCTTGCGACTTCGGAGGATCAAGGGGAGCTGATCGGTATGCCCGAAAATTTACCTAACACACATGTCGAAAAACCTAAAAGACGTTCACTTTTCACAATGTTTTCTCGCAGCAAAGACCCAGAACCAGCAGATTCGGGCGAGGAGACCAACGTCGAGGACACAACTGTAGTCAGCTTTGAGCCTGAGGCACATCCTCAGCATGTCTCTGCAGAGACAACAGTGTCGGATTCTTCTGGTGGTGTAGTGGAACCAATTCAGCCTGCGGAAATCGTAGTTATCAACGTAATGGCCAGGGACGGATACACTTTTTCCGGCGATGATTTGCTGCAAGTTTTAATTAACGCTGGGCTGAAATTTGGAGAAATGAATATATTTCATAAACGCCTGGGTAATGATAACAAGTCGTTGCTAGTGTTCAGTGTTGCGAACATTCTTAATCCGGGCACATTTGACCTGAATAACCTGGAGAGTTTCAGCACACTCGGAATTAGCTTATTCCTGGCATTACCCACTGCAATTAACAACATGGACGCTTTCGAACAAATGTTAGCAGTTGCACAACAGGTGGGTAGTACTCTTGACGGGGAGCTTAAAGACGATCATCGTAACGTTATGACAGCACAGACCATACAACACTACCGTCAGCGTATCAGTGATTTCGAATTGCGCCAGCTAAAGGCAGCTGGTGGCCACGGCTAACCAGTTTTTTCCTTATTTGCACCATGACCGTTCCTGAAAATATAAAGCAGGAAATTCTCGAGCTTCGTCGCCAAATAGAGTATCACAACCGTCTCTATCATACGCATAATGCGCCAGGGATCCCTGATTCAGATTACGACTCCCTCATTACTCGCCTTGAAGCACTGGAACGAAAGTATGACTTCTTCACCGCTGACTCTCCAACACAACGTGTGGGGGCAAAACCTCTAAATAAATTTGATCAGGTAACGCACGAAGTTGCGATGCTCTCCCTGGATAAGGTGTCGGATCAGCAGTACTTAATCGATTTTGAAGTACGTATCAAGAAACGCCTCAATGATCAAAGGCAAATTGAATACAGTTGCGAGCCTAAGGTGGATGGTGTTGCGGTTGGGTTGCTTTATCGAGACGGTATTCTGGAAAGAGCAGCAACTAGGGGGGACGGCATTACCGGTGAGGACATCACTCATAATGTGAGAACCATTAAAAATGTTCCTCTCAGAATTACGGCGCTTTCAAAGGGAACTCTTATAGAAGTAAGAGGCGAAGTTTTTCTGAGCAAGAAGGGGTTCGCACAAGTTAATGAGCGCGCTGAAAGAGAAGGTACTAAGATATTCGTAAATCCGCGCAATACAGCGGCTGGAGCAATACGGCAACTAGATTCGCGGAATACGGCAAAAATTCCATTACAAATGTATTGTTATAGCGTTGGTTTTGTACAGGAGATCGTACTTCCAGACAACCTTAGCGAAGTATTCGATAAACTTGCGGGCTGGGGATTACCAGTGAATTCTGAGCAAAGTACCGAGCGGGGGATTGCGGGATGCGTGCACTATTGTGATCAGTTGCTCGAAAAACGAAATACCTTAGAGTATGAGATTGATGGTGCTGTTATTAAGGTAAATGATTTCAATGCTCAAAAAAAATTGGGTCAAAATTCCAAAAGTCCCCGCTGGGCTATGGCCTACAAATTTCCAGCGGAAGAAAGATCCACCAGAGTGCTCGACGTAGAATTTCAAGTGGGGAGAACCGGCACCATAACGCCTGTGGCTCGTCTTGAACCCGTCTTTGTAGGTGGTGTAACGGTTAGTAATACAACGCTACACAATATGGATGAGATTGATCGCTTGGGATTATGCATTGGCGATACTGTTATAGTCCGACGAGCGGGAGATGTCATTCCAAAAGTTGTGCAGGTCATAAACCTACAACAGAACAACAAAAGAAAGCCTATTAAGATGCCAAAAGCTTGTCCAGCTTGCGGATCTTTTATTGAGAAAGATGGCCAAGTTCTATTTCGCTGCAGTGCTGGCATTACCTGCCCAGCACAAAGAAAAGAATCGATAAAGCACTTTGCCTCTCGGGCGGCTATGGATATTGAAGGACTCGGTGAAAAACTTGTAGAAATATTAGTTGACCAAAACCTTATCGATAGTGCTGCCGATATTTATGAATTGAACGAAGAACAACTTTTGAACTTGGAACGTATGGGCCCGAAGTCAGCTGATAACTTGATTAAGGCAATTGACAAAAGCAAAGGCACCAGCCTGCAACGGTTTCTCTTCGCGCTGGGAATACGGGAAGTAGGAGAGGCAACGGCGGCAGCCCTGGCAAATCATTTTGGTGATCTTCCATCCATTCAGGATGCTAGCCAAGATGAGTTCGGGAAAATCTCTGACATAGGCCCTATAGTAGCGCTGCACATTCATACTTTTTTTGCGAACATTCAAAACCGGGCATTAATTGTTAAATTGCAACACGCAGGTATTCGCTGGCCTAAGGTAAAAGTATCGGATAGCGATCAGCTACTGAAAGGGCTTACATATGTGCTTACCGGAACTCTCAAGGGGATGTCTCGAGATGAAGCGAAATTCAGGTTGCAATCACATGGGGCCAGCGTAGCGGGAAGCGTATCAAGCAACACCGATGTGGTAGTGGCCGGACCCGGGGCAGGATCCAAACTAAAGAAGGCGCAAGAATTAGGGATAAAAGTAATTAATGAAGGAGAATTTTTAACGCTGGTTGATACACTCAGTTCGTAAAGCATAGTGTATTTATTGAAAGCAGTAAGAGGCACAATTTATTTTAGAGAGTGGAGAGTGGCCAATTGAATTTTTTAATTCGTCGTCTAATTTATATTATGTTGGTAGCTGTTAACTTGACTGCTTGCGTAGCTACACAACCCGAGAATATCACTGACGTGTGCGCAATTTTTGAGGATCGTCGTTCCTGGTACCGAGCAGCAAAAAATTCCGAACAACGCTGGGGTGTTCCTATTGCTGCGAATATGGCAATTATCTACCAAGAATCTAGTTTTCGGGCTAAGGCTAGACCGGAACGCTCAAAAGTACTATGGATTTTCCCCGGGGCACGGCCATCTTCAGCCTATGGCTATGCTCAGGCCCTTGATGGAACTTGGCAGGACTATATCCGTGTTTCGAGTAATCGCAATGCCTCACGTAGCGAATTCGATGATGCTATCGATTTTGTAGCATGGTACAACTCGCGCTCTACTCGTATAAATAATATCGCTCGCGACGATGCTCGTGCCCTCTACTTTGCCTACCATGAGGGTAACGGTGGCTATCGGCAAAAAAGCTATCTAGAAAAACCATGGCTAGTCGAGGCTGCAAATCTAGTACAATCTAATTTCAACAGGTTTTCTTCACAACTGGCCAACTGCAGACTTGAATTGGACAAGAGCTGGTTCCAAAGGCTTATTAGCTAGTAATCGTGACATAGCCTTCCTGGCAATCAGGCATCGTACTGGCGAACTAATATTTTTTATTTGTATAACGGGAACTATTTTTCATGAGTTGGTGGGGCAAGGTTGTCGGAGGTACATTCGGCTTCATGATGGGAGGACCTCTTGGCGCTCTGCTTGGCGCCGCGCTGGGTAACTATTTTGATGGCGGATTAGAAGCTATTAGCGGTGATGGTTCGCTTGGTCTGGGCGAGAGGGAAAGAATTCAGTCGGTCTTTTTTACAACAACTTTCGCTATTATGGGTTATATCGCAAAGTCAGATGGCAAGGTAACAAGAGATGAAATCGCAATGGCAGAACAGGTTATGCACCAAATGCGCCTAACCGCTCACCAGAAAACTGTTGCGATTAATTTATTTAACGAGGGCAAGAAGGATGATTTTCCAGTTCATGAGGTACTAGCTCAATTTAAAAGAGAGAGCTTTAGGCGCAGTAATTTGGTTCAGATGTTTCTTGAAATCGTTGTCTCTGTTGCTTTTGCTGATGGAAGGTTTGATCCTGGCGAACAGCATAAACTCGAGGGTATTGCCAGAGAGCTGGGTTATTCACACAGGCAATTTAATGAGTTACTTACCCGCTTGTCAGGGCAAGCAAATTTTATTGATCTAGTATCCGTTGAAGACAAATTATCCGCGGCATATGAGTTACTTGGTTCGCGCCCCGGGGCTAGCCTTCCTGAGTTTAAGAAAGCCTACCGAAGGCAAATGAACCAGCACCACCCAGATAAATTGGTAGCGAGGGGCATGCCAGAAGAAATGGTTGAAATTGCTACGAAAAAAACACAGGATATTAAGGCTGCCTATGAGCTCATAAAAGCTCAGAAGTCTTAACCCAAACTAGCGGAATGTTTCATTGATATCAATGAGTACTTCATTGCCAGGGCAGAGGTCGTGGTTGCCTAGCGTATTAAAGGGTTTGTCCACTGTATCTTGCAGTTCATGAAGATCTGACGTGGATTGGTTTATATAAAGTAAACCTGTTGCAATCTTTCCCTGTTTTTTGTGCTTATTGATATGATGCAGTGCATTTTCTTTGTCGTAGGGGTCGTATTTGCCGCTTGTTTTGTGCAGGTGGATTACTGAGCCGTCGTGTAGGGTAATTTCTTTGGCTTTGCCAGCCGAATAGCTTGTTGTAATTTCCTTTCGCATGGGCACAAAGTCGATTTCACTGAGCGCTATATAGTTTTCCCAAGTATTCTTGTAGCCATGGGTGGAATAATCAGTGTTATTAAAGGTTACACAGGGAGAGATAATATCGATAAATGCAAACCCTTTGTGATTCAAGCCGGCTTGAATAAGGGGTATGAGTTGCTGTTTGTCACCGGAAAAACTGCGCGCAACAAAACTCGCGCCTAACTCGATCGCCAAGTTAGCTAGGTCAATATTATCGTAGAGGCTTTCTTCACCTGTCTTGGTCTTGGATCCTAGGTCTGCTGTCGCGGATAACTGACCTTTAGTTAAACCGTAAGTACCATTATTAGCGACAATATAAAGCATGTTAATTCGCCGCCTGACGATGTGGCAGAATTGACCTAGGCCGATCGATGCACTATCACCATCACCGGAAATGCCAATATAGGCCAATTCCTTATTAGCAAGATTAGCGCCAGTTGCAACAGAGGGCATGCGACCATGAACAGTGTTAAAGCCATGAGATTTACTCAAAAAGTAGGAAGGAATCTTAGATGAACAGCCGATTCCGGATATCTTGGCCACTTTGTGAGGTTCAAGCGCCATATCAGCAGCCGCTTGAATAATCGCAGCACTGATTGAGTCATGACCACAACCTGCGCACAGTGTCGTAAGTGTGCCTTCATAATCTCTGCGTGTCAGGCCAAGTTCGTTAGTCTGTAACTGAGGATGTTTAAATTTGGGCTTGTTAATGTAACTCACGTTCTCTTTGCAACTCTGTTGGTTATTTAAGCGGGTACTTCACTGGTTTCCTGCAAATTCGGCATGGACTCAAGTATTGCCTCTTCAATGTGCCCGGCAGTTATAAGAACTCCGTTGTAATTAGAAATGGAATACATTTTCTCTTCATTAATATTACTTTCTAACTTCAAAAGGCTTTTTAACTGTGAATCTCGGTTCTGATCAATAACATATACAAGTTCGTGATTATCGATAAAGGTTTTTACACTCTTATGAAATGGGAACGCCTTAATGCACATGGTATCTAGGGAGATACCCTTCTTGCCAAGATTATCGAGCACCTCTTGGATTACAATATTAGTACTACCGATAAAAACCATGCCTAGCTTTTGCTTTTTCATGTCTGAGATTTCGGGTTCAGGCAAGTAATTAAGCGCTGTTTTAAATTTACGTGCCAAACGATCCATAACCTCAGCATAAACGTTTCCATCTTCCGTGTATGCGGCATTGGCATCGTGGGAACTTCCGCGCGTGAAGTAACTACCTTTGTTTGCATTAGTGCCAGGATAGGTTCGGTAGGGGATGCCGTCAGCATCAACGTCTTGGTATCGGCCATAGTTCTCTATTTCTTCTAGCTGCTCGGAGGTAAGCACTTTACCGCGATCGTAGATACGGTTGTCATCCCAAATAAGCTTGTCGCATATTTGCTCGTTCATTCCCAGTTCCAAGTCGCTCATAACGATAACCGGAGTCTGCAACCTATCGGCAATGTCGAACGAATCAGTGGCGAGCTCAAAACACTCTTTTGGCGTAGCAGGAAATAATAGAATATGTTTAGTATCTCCATGGGAGGCATAGGCGCAAGATAACAGATCACCTTGTTGTGTGCGGGTTGGCATACCGGTAGAGGGGCCAACCCGTTGTATATTAAAGAGCACTAAGGGAACTTCTGAAAAATATGCTAGTCCCAAGAATTCCTGCATCAACGATACCCCGGGCCCGCTACTAGCCGTAAATGCACGCGCTCCATTCCAGCCTGCCCCTATAGCTATGCCAATTGCGGCGAGTTCGTCTTCAGCCTGAATAATTGAATACTTCTTCTTTCCTGTACCGGGATCGATACGAAGCCGCTTGCAATATTTATCGAAGCTATCGACTACTGAGGTTGAAGGTGTGAGCGGATACCAAGAAGCAATCGTAGCACCCCCATAGACGCAGCCCAGTCCCACCGCGGTGTTACCATCCATTAGTATTTTGCCTTTATTCTTATTGCTACGCTTGAGTTGTAAGCGAAGAGGGCACTTAAAGTTGTCAATGGCATACTGGTGACCCAACTCCAGAGCGTGAATGTTAGGAAGGATCAACTTCTCTTTGCCGCGAAATTGATCGCTTACCATGGATGTGAGAATTTTAAAATCAATTTTTAGAAACGCAGCTAGTGCGCCAATGTAGACAATATTTTTAAAGAGTTGGCGCTGTGCAGGATTAGGAAACTCGTGTAAACAAATGTCTTTGAGAGGAATAGGGAGATAGTTTACATTTTCACGGACAAGGGCGTTGGCCAAAACTTTGGACGAGTCATAAAGCACATAGCCACCTGGTATAACATCTTTGATGTCTTCCTTGATAGTTTGTTCGTTCATGGCGATCAGCAGGTCGACATTGTCACATCGGCCCAGATAGCCATCTTCACTAATTCGCACTTCGTACCAGGTTGGTAAGCCTTGGATATTGGATGGAAAAATATTACGCGGGCTCACCGGTATTCCCATGCGAAAAACCGATTTAGCGAACATATTGTTGGCACTAGCTGAGCCAGAGCCATTAACATTGGCAAATTTCACAACAAAGTTATTTACCTTTGTTATAGATTGTACCTTGGTGGAAGTGGACGTAGCGACTAACTTTGGCATGCGTCAACAGCCTTGGCAGTATCAAACAAATATTTACGCATATCCCATGCATTGGTAGGACAGCGCTCAGCGCAAAGCCCACAGTGCAGGCATAGGTCTTCAGTTTTTGCCATTATACGGCCGGTGTTCAACAGGTCAGAAACATAAATATCCTGATCCAGATCTTCTGCGGGAGACATCAGTCGTTGGCGCAAGTCATCTTCTTCGCCATTATTTGTAAACGTAATACAGTCCGTTGGGCAAATATCAACACAAGCATCACATTCGATACAGAGTTGGTCTGTAAATACGGTTTGTATATCACAATTGAGACAACGCATGGTTTCCGCGAAAGCAAGTTCGGGATCGAAACCTAATTCCACTTCCATGTTCAAGTCTTTAAGCGTTTTTTCCTTGGCTGCATGAGGCACTATGTAACGTTCGTCGTTACTTATATCATTATCATAAGACCATTGGTGAATGCCCATCTTTTGACTATCTAAAGTAGTAAGAGGGTTAGGTCTGACAGAGATATCCTGGTCATCACAGAGCAAACGAATAGAAAGCGCGGCTTCATGTGCGTGAGCCACTGCCGTAATTATATTGTCTGGTCCCAATGCTGCGTCTCCACCGAAAAAGACTTTTTTATGGGTTGATTGATAGGTCTGTTTATCAAGTATCGGTAATTCCCATTTATCGAATTCGATACCGGTCTCTTTTTCTATCCAGGGGAAGCTATTTTCCTGTCCAATAGCACAAAGCACATCATCACAGGGCAGTATGACAGGATCTTCTCCGGTAGGAATAAGCAATCGGCGGCCGTTTTTATCGTACTCCTTGCGTACTTTCTCAAATTCCATTGCTACCAGCTTGCCCTTTTCCAGTATGTACCTTTTAGGCACATGAAAATTCAGGATGGGAATGTCCTCATTCTTCGCATCCTCTATTTCCCACGGTGAGGCTTTCATTTCGTCGAAACCGCTTCTTACAACTACGGTTACTTCTTTGCCACCTATTCGCTTAGACGTTCGGCAGCAGTCCATCGCTGTATTACCGCCGCCGAGGACTAATACGCGTTTTCCGATTGACGAGACATGCTCGAATGCCACATTAGCCAGCCATTCAATGCCGGTATGGATGTGATCTTTGGCTTCTTCTCGTCCGGGTAAGTCCAGTTGTTTACCAAATGGAGCGCCAGTGCCAACGAATATGGCATCGAAATCTTCTTGCAGTAATGTTTTCATGCTGGTGATTTCTTCCCCAAACCGGCAGTTGATGCCCATATCGAGGATGTAATTCAGTTCTTCTTCTAACACCTCGACCGGGAGCCTGAATTTGGGAATCTGGGTGCGCATTGCACCGCCGCTCACCTTATCACGCTCAAACAGAGTGATCTCGTAGCCTAGGGGCAATAAATCACGAGCAACAGTAAGTGACGCAGGCCCGGCGCCGATCAAGGCAATGTGTTTGCCATTTTTTTTCTTTGGAATAGAGGGCAACCGATCTGTGATATCGGATTTGAAGTCGGCCGCGACACGTTTTAATCGACAAATCGCTACCGGTTCTTCTTCGATACGGCCACGGCGGCACGCCGGCTCGCAGGGCCGGTCACAGGTTCGACCGAGAATGCCAGGGAAGACATTTGACTGCCAGTTGATCATGTAGGCATCGGTATACCGTTTTTCGGCGATAAGCCTAATGTATTCCGGCACCGGCGTATGGGCTGGGCATGCCCACTGACAATCAACTACTTTATGAAAGTAGTTCGGGTCAGAGATATTGGTGGGTTTCATTTCTTAATATTTACTGCAAACTCAATGATGGCGCGGGTTTAGCCACTCTTCATCTTACGAAAGTGACCAACACTACTAGCGGCCACGGGCCCCATTTCTTAATGCTTTCAGCTTCTCACATTTTTTTGAGTTCGGCCGTCGCATCACTCCTGAAGGAGCCCAGTATTATTGGCGGGCCTAGTATAGAGAAATGTCGGCCAATTGTAAGTAATTTATGGCAAGAGAGGACAGGAGAACGTGGGATGCAACCGCATATTAAGCCCGAGGAGAGAATTCGAATTCTGCTAATTTTTCACGGAATTTATTCAAGATTGACATTGAAGTCCAGGGCGGGCTGTTGCTAGGATATTGTATGAATTCCAGGCAAAAAAAACCCAACAACTCGCGTTGTTGGGTTTAACACACTATCAAGGGAGAGATAAATGGAACAAAAATTACAACTTTGTACAACATCTACCTACATTGATTGAGACTGTGACCGAAGGGTAAAGTTCCCTTAAGCTTCAGGTTTTTGGACTATTTCCAAGAATTTAAAAACAATTAAGAAAACACAGTCAATATTTCGATTTTCTATAAATCTACTACTTTGAACCCTAATTTTGATAAAGAATCCGTTGCTCCTTTATTAGTGATGACACCAATGCTTGCTTTATCGGGGTTGAAATAGCGACATGCTACGTTTCTCAGATCCTCAAGCGTCGTTGCCAATACCCGGTGTCTGAATGTCATTCTATGTTCTATGTTGCTCCCAAACAAATTGTTGTAGAACGCCTGTTTCGCTTCTCCGGCAGGTGACGAGGGCTTATCCATGGACGCAATTACTCCGAGTATTGCCTCTTCAAGCTGGTGACCTTGGTGTTTTCCAGAGACAACCCATTCAACGGCGTGGTCAAAGTCATCCAGCGTTGCTTGCAGCCTTGGGTCACGATAAGAGAAAAATCTAAAAGAGGCCGAATTTGAGTCCTGACCAGCGCCGCCACCATAAGCACCGCCTTGTTCTCTGATAGTGCGATGTAAGTAGCCATTTCGCATAAAGCCGGCAAGGACATGAAGCAATGCATTATCTTCGTGTGTGGAAGGTACCGTAGGATATGCTTTTGCACAAAAATTTACCTGTGTTGACGTGGTCCAAGCTTCAGTTACTTGCTCCCTGAGTGGAGCTAAGCTAAAAATAGAGCTACGTTTTGGGCACTTCGAACCAGACCAGGCTTTATCGATGTCTTGAATCAGGGCGCTTTTGAGCTCAGGCTCACCAATAAGCAAGAACTGGCGGGGAACGGAGCACACCTTTTCATGAAGGCGCGCAAGTTGTAAAAATAGGTGTGTTCTAGTTTCCCTTAACTCGAGTTGATCGTGCAGTTTTTCTAGTCGACGAATCCCTTCAAGACCCCCAAAATTATGCGCTAGGTGAGAAGCGGCACTCATCTTACTGGAAGCCAGAATCATTGCTAGGCTGTGACCTTGTCCGGTGATGCTGGCCTTTTTTCGAGTAAACAGTTGCTCGATGAGCTCTTTCAGACGCTGTTCCTCGTTAAACCGGACAGACGAAATCGTTTCAAAGAGCAGGTCTGACATTTTACTGTGGTTGTTTGCAAGAGATTTTGAGGAAAAGGTCAACAAAGCCCTAGTTTGCTGGACATCGTCCAGACTGCTCCGAATACTGCTAAAGCAATTTATTCCCCCGCTTACCTGTGCCTGCCAGGCCTGTACTTCTTCATAGCTCTTTTCCCCGATACCGAATTCACTTAAACAACTTGTATAAAGAGGTAGGATTTCCAAAAGCTCCGGGCTCAATAAAGGTAATTCCACGACCACTTGCTGATAGCTGAGCCCATTTGTGCCTTGGCCATAGAAGGAAACAGGTAGGCTGGAGCACCCGAGCGCCTCATCTTCACGAGCAGGCTCACTTATTTTGGTTGGCACATCTGACAAAGTTACTTTGGGTAGCAAATTAGAATCATCTTCTTGTAACTGCCGGGCGGCAAGTATCTTGGCCTGTTGAATTATCTGATCAACCCCCGATGTGGATAATGAAGATTTAATATCTTCAAGCGCTTTCTTTTCAGCATTTATTTTTTGTTTTTCTAATTTGCGGTCGGGCTTAAGGGTCAGTGAAACCCGATGGGGATTATCTAATAACAGCTCCTTAACGAGATTCGGGATAAACTGCTTGTCTTTGATTGCTTCGCGTAAGTCTGCCAATACCTGGTCGATGTTCAATAACTTGATAGGATCACCCCGATGCACCGCTGTGGATAGCCCGGTAAGAATCAGTTGTAATCCATAGGGGTAACTGTCACCAGAAATTTCCCGCTGACTCAACTCTAACTGATGCAGTGCCGCTTCAACCTGTTCTTGCGGTAGGCTTTGGTCTGTCAAGCTCTGCAATGTATCGAGTACCAGAGCTTCCACTTTATCGCGCACTGAAAAAGCGCAGCCTTCAAGACCAGCTATAAAACTCACTTCTCGATTGGAGTCTTCGAGCCCGCATATACCGGAAGGCGCACTTCCGAGCTCGGAGGTTTCCAGTGCTTTTAATAATGGACTCGCGCTATTGTCGAGCAACACACTGGAGAGTAGCTGGTACCTGAATAGCTCAGACAGGTTAGTGCTTTTCCCGAGTAGCCATCCGATAACAACATGACATTTGTCAGGGTTGTCATCATCTGAGGCATAGGCTTCTTCGACCTTAATAGGAGCCGGGTAGCGTATTTCATCTCCAACTCCGATATTAGTATCGAGGCGTTCGAAGCGGGATAATGCAAGCTCTTCAAATGCCTGGTGGTGTTCACAGGCAGGAATATCGCCATAAGTCATAAATACGGCGTTGCTCGGGTGATAGTGATTTTCATAGAAACTGATCAGTTCTTCATAAGTTAGGTTGGGGATATGATCCGGTTCACCGCCACTGTTGTAATGGTAGGTAGTTGTAGGAAAAAGGTGCTTACTCATGGTTTGCCATAAAACGCTATCTGCGGAACTCATGGCTCCTTTCATCTCGTTATAGACGACGCCTTTGTATTGCAATTCACTGGCCGGGTTATCGGGTTCCGCAAACTCAAGACGATGACCTTCCTGCGCGAAATCCAGTTCATGTAGTCGTGAAAAAAAAGTCGCATCTAGGTACACATTTAAAAGGTTATTAAAGTCTTTCCGATTTTTGCTGGCAAATGGGTAGGCTGTCCAATCGCTGCTGGTGAAAGCATTCATAAATGTATTCAACGAGCGACGAATCATCATAAAGAATGGATCCCTGACTGGATATTTCTCGCTTCCGCACAGCACGGTGTGCTCCAAAATATGTGCTACGCCAGTGGAGTCAGTCGGCAGTGTTCTAAAGGCGACCAGAAACACATTCTCATTATTAGTACTGGCCATATGGTAATGAATCGCGCCAGTAACCGTATGAACATATTTTTCCATCACGATATTCAGTGATGAAATTTGTTCACTGCAATGCCATTTGAAAGCAGAATGTGCGTCGGAAGGAGCCAGACTAATTGTAGGCTCGGAGCGTTCGAGAATAGGCGTGTTTACCATGGTTACTTAATGTTTTTAGCTCTTTTTTGGCTAATGTCTCCAACCAGCTTTGCCATAGGCGCGGAGCTAGTCTGGAGCGTGTTCCAAACTTAAGGGGCCTAGTTTACCTGAGCGAATATCATTTAGTAATACTTCAGATGCTTTGTGGAAGTCGGGTTTGCCACCCTTGTCGAGGCCACTTCGGGTTTGCGCTATATACAGTAATAGCTGGTTTGGAGATACCACGTCTTCGGGTAATTTATAACGCTCTGCTAACGGGTTTCTGAAGCATTTTAGTAATAGTTCCGAAGCAAACCAACCAATTTCTTCCACTTCGTATGCTGTATTCCGAATGCTGCCAAGCATTGCGAGTATTCGGGCTCCTTCCTGATCTTCTAGCTTTGGCCACATGATTCCCGGCGTATCGATCACGTACCAAATGTCATCCAAATTTATGCGCAGCTGAGTGCGGGTCAAAGCCGGTTCATTACCAGTTTTAGCTAGTTTTCGGTTTGCTAATTTATTTAGCAACGTTGATTTTCCAACATTGGGAATGCCGATGATGGCGAGCTCGTGCTTTATCTCTTTATTTTCATTGTTTCCTCTGATTACATGCCTAGCCTCTTGCAGTAGCTCCTGTTTTATTGTTGAGGTTTCGAATTCGCTAATGAGGCATGTCATGTTTGGTTGAGTGTTCAGGTATTCCTGCCATTTGGCAGTAGCTTGTGGGTTAGCTAGATCAGCTTTGCAGAGCACTTTGATACGAGGCTTGTTCCCACAAACCTCTGCTAGCATAGGGTTAGTAGTGGCGTTAGGCGCCCGAGCATCCAGTACTTCTATGACAGCAATTACTTCCCGCAATAGCTTAACTAATGCCTTACGGTTTTTGTGCATATGCCCCGGATACCATGAAATGCTCATTAAAAGACCTTCTTGAAATAATAGCGGACTGCAGTTTAGCGACGCTTAAGTTCAATCTCCACTACGATGCAATCTATCGTCGCGTTATAATCTGGCTATGGCTACATTGTAATCAAATACAAATAAAATAGAGCATCGAATATGGAACAACGGTCAATCACCGAATCAATAATCCATTCAAAAATTGAGAAAAATCTCACGCCTACTGTACTGAGGATTGAAAATGAAAGTCACATGCATGGCGGGTCAGCGACAGACTCACACTTCAAGCTGACCGTAGTATGCCAATCTTTCAGAGAGCTCTCTCGCGTAAAGCGCCACCAATGTATATATGCGCTTCTATCTGAAGAGTTGAGCAGCGGTATACATGCTTTGGCTTTGCATTTGTATTCGCCGGCCGAATGGGAAAAACAACAAGGTAATATTCCTGCGTCGCCAGACTGCCAAGGTGGCAGTACAATCGGGAAGGAATAAAAGTTCAGAGGTTTAATAACTATTCATTTTATAATTTCATACACTTCCATTTGCGATGATTCTGTTTTTGGTATGGTCATTCCGCGCATTCAGGTGATCTGAATGCTGAAATATTATGACTTGTGTTATGCTGAATTCGGTCGATATAGACTTGAATTGGCTTTAGTTCTCAATGGCAACTTGAATTTATGTTTATATATATCATATAGATGGGCTTATATTTTATTTTTAGAAAAGACGGTGAAGAGTAAGTCTAGGGTTCCGGGTAAAAAATCACACGACCAGCGAAATAGGTAGTTATTGTTAGTCTTGCTATGAAGGGTTTACTTAACGATTTTCGCGCACGCAGTTTGCTGGCTCCCGCTGGGCTGCTCACGGCTATTGTCAGCTTAATTGTAGTTTTACAATTTTTAAATCCCACTGACATCACTAATCCCGTGCCTGACAAAGATCAGGTTCCTGTGGTTGTGTTCCCGGATTTCACCTCAATACAAAGTGTCGAGTTAAAGAAGCAACAGTTTTTGGATTACTTACAAGGCTTTATTGTTGCGGAAAACTTCGGAATTACAACTCTACGCAAAGAATTAAAATCCTATGCAGATATTTCAAATAGTGGCTTTACCTTTAGCCCTACCGAGAAGCAGTGGGTGTCAGATCTTGCCGATATCTATCGCATAAAATTGGAGCAATTCAACAGCGACAACGACATCATAAATGAGCTTATGCTGCGCGTTGACGTCATACCAGTTTCGCTAGCTCTAGCGCAAGCAGCTAATGAGTCTGCGTGGGGAACATCCCGATTTGCTCTGGAAGGCAATAATGTATTCGGCCAATGGTGTTATAAAGAAGGGTGCGGAATGGTCCCAGCTGAACGCCGCAAGGGGGCAACACACGAAGTAAAAAGCTTTCAATCGGTGGAAAGCTCGGTTAAAGCCTATTTTTTAAATATTAACAGCCATCCATCCTATCGATATCTAAGAGAAGTGCGGGCAGGCATGCGTCAGCGCCAAGGGGAGCTTGACCCAGTGAGGTTGGCGTATGGGCTGGATCGATATTCGGAACGTGGTGATATTTACGTGGATGAGCTTCAAAACCTAATTATCCAGAATAATCTTCTCTTGAGAGATGACGGTTAGAAACTTCTAGTTTTCCGAATGTATCCATTGAACTGAGTACCAATAGTAGCTGTTAGTTCCTGGATCCGGAGCTGTGCAAATATATCGCCAACGTCTTCCACTGTATTCCTGATCAGGAACCAGTTCTACCAGACCTGCTTCTCGATCCAGCCAGTTCATTGGAATAGGCTGATTGTTGGCGAAACATGCTATCTGCGAAAAGCTGTAGTTACCGGGACCGAATTGCAACGTAACAGAGGGGTTCCGAACGGTGACCACTGGAGATTTCGGGCTTACCAGCATTACGTTAAAAGCCTTGGTATCAAACTTTGTGCTGGCCGTGTCCAGGTTCGCGTAAATGCTAGCTAGAGGATAGCGAGGTAGGGCGAGAAAATCTGAATTAAACCCGACTGCTCCGGAATTTTGTGCTAGTCCTATGAAATCAAGTTCTGCAAGCATCAACTTGATTGCCGGATTAAATTCGCCGTAGGGGTAAGCCAAGTATCGATGTGATTGACCGGTTTCTCGGGTAATTGTTTCTTCCGCTACCAGTAATTCGGCGCGCTGACGCTCTAGCCACTGTTCCTGTCCCTCACCATCGAATCGATTGAGCATATAAGGGTGCTCTACCATATGGTTAGCAACAAGAGCACCGGCTTCGGACATTTCCCTCACCTGTTCCCAGCTCATGTAATTTACCTGGTTACGATTGAGTGGATCGGAGCTCACGAATAACGCAAACGGAAAATCAAAGGATTGAAGTAGAGGAAAAGCCTCTTCATATATGGATAAATATCCATCATCAAACGTGATAGAAACAGCCCGATCTGGAAGCTGGCGATTGTTTTTTAAGTTTTCAATGAGTGAATCTAGCCGAATTACGTTAAATTGATTATCGCGCAAGTATTCAAGGTGCGCTCTGAAATCATCCGGAGAGATGCTAGTTGAGGAAGGTGTATTGGTGGCTATGTGGTGATAAAGAATTATCACGCCATTTTCCGCGGCTAAGCTTTCCCGCGCTATGCTCGTAAGCAGCAACAGAGTTATGAGTAATGCTCTCACTGGCTTTCTCCCCGAGGATACCTTAATGCTACAAATGATACCTCAAATCGTCAGGGGCTAGCTGTACCCGAATCTTCTTAATCATCTGGGCCAAAGGTATAATGCGGCCCCCTAAGTAACAGGCTATAACTGAAACTAATTGGAGAGCAAGATGATTTATCAAGGCAAGGCGTTAACAGTGGATTTGTTGCCATCTCGCGTCGCTCATCTAGTCTTTGATTTGGAAGGATCCTCGGTTAATAAGTTCAACCAGCAGACTTTGGAAGAACTGCAGGCAGCGGTAGCTAAACTTCAAAATACTAATATAAAAGGTGTGATTTTTTCCAGTGCCAAGCCTGCCTTTATTGTGGGAGCTGACATTACTGAATTTATTGCGAAATTCAGTGAACCTGAAGGTCAGATAATGGATTGGTTGGTGGATGGCAACAAAATATTTAATGATATCGAAGACTTACCGGTCCCCACAGTAAGCCTCATAAACGGTTTCGCGCTCGGCGGCGGATTTGAAATGGCAATTTGCACGGACTATCGAATTGGTACTAGCGGCGCAGTGGTGGGCTTCCCAGAGGTTCGGCTTGGTATCCTTCCGGGATTTGGAGGTACCGTGCGCATGCCAAGGTTGATAGGTGCTGATAACGCAAATCAATGGATAAGTAGTGGTTCCCACATTAAATCTCAACAAGCTTTCGAAGAAGGTTTATTAGATGCAATTGTAGAAGAAGAAAAGTTATTAGAGGCGGCAGTGACTCTCATTCAACAATGCAATGAGGGTAAGTTTGACTATAAAAAAATACGTCAACGCAAAACTTCTGCATTGACCCTTACGCCGATTGAAATGAATGTAGCTTTTGACTCGGCAAAGGGGATAGTGGGCAAAAAGGCAGGTATTCATTATCCAGCGCCAGTTACCGCCATACAAGTGATGAAGAATGCGGCGACTCTGGATAGGGCGGGAGCATTGGAGGCTGAGCACAAGGGCTTTGTAAAGCTTGCCAAGTCTAAGGTTGCGGCCAACTTGGTACAGATGTTTCTCAATGACCAGTTCTTGTCCGGCAAAAGCAAAAAACTTATTGCCAGTGCAATAGAGATCAGACAGGCGGCCGTGCTAGGGGCTGGCATAATGGGTGGTGGTATTGCCTACCAATCAGCATTAAAAGCCATCCCTATCCTTATGAAAGATATTGTTCAGGAAGGAATCGATCTGGGTATGAGTGAGGCGTATAAATTGGCAAATAAACAGGTGTCTCGAGGGAAAATGGATTCCGCCAGGATGGTCAACCTGATTTCCAATATTCAACCTACTTTAACCTATGAGGGTTTTGATAGGGCCGATATTGTGGTGGAAGCCGTTATCGAAAATACAAATTTAAAGAAAAAGGTACTGTCTGAACTTGAGGAACAGGTCCGTAACGACACCATTATCGCTACCAATACTTCGACTATCTCGGTGGATGAACTAGCAATATCTCTTAAACGGCCGGAAAACTTTTGCGGGATGCACTTTTTCAATCCAGTATCAGCTATGCCTTTAGTAGAGGTAATACGTGGTGCCCGCAGCAGTGAGACGGCTGTCGCGACTGCTGTCGCTTATGCGAGGAAGATGGGTAAAACGCCGATCGTAGTAAACAACTGCCCCGGATTTCTCGTGAACCGCATTTTGTTCCCCTACTTTGGTGCTTTTTCCCAATTAATTCACGAAGGTGCAGACTTTCGCCAAATTGACAAGGCATTGGAAGCTTTTGGGTGGCCGATGGGTCCGGCATATCTTCTGGATGTGATCGGAATTGATACCGCCGTTCATTGTCAGGAAGTAATGGCGGCAGGTTTCGAGCGTATGATCATAACATTTGATAGTGCTATCGACAGGCTTTATGAAAGGAAATATTTCGGGCAGAAAACGGGTAAAGGCTTTTATCTTTATGAACCTGACAAACGAGGTAAGCCAAAGAAACTACCAAACCCAGAAGTAGGCTCACTAATAGCTGGAGCTCAGTCTGCTTCAAGCAATTACAGTGATGAGAAAATTATTGAGCAGATGATGTTAGCAATGTGCTTGGAAACGGTGCGATGCCTAGAAGATGGTATCGTTGAAACACCGATCGAAGCGGATATGGGTTTGGTTTTAGGTCTAGGATTCCCGACATTTCGAGGTGGTGCTTTGCGTTATATCGACAGTCTAGGCATTGCTGCTTTCTGTGAAAAGGCGGATAAATATAGTGAGCTTGGTGAAATCTATAAGCCTACCGAAAAAATGCGAGCTAAGGCAGCCGCTGGCGAAACCTACTACGTATAAAGCTAGGGAGAAAAGGATGAATTTGAATGATAGAGATGCGGTGATTGTCGATGGAATCAGGACGCCGATGGCTCGCTCCAAGGAAGGCGCATTCAGGAATGTGCGCGCTGAAGAGCTTTCGGCCCGACTTATCGATATCCTAGTAGAGCGAAATCCATCTGTTAAAGCCGAGGAAATGGAAGATGTTATCTGGGGCTGCGTTAATCAGACTCTTGAACAAGGTTGGAATATTGCGCGAAATGCTGTCTTGATGTCGGTATTACCTCATTCAACTTGTGGTCAGACAGTAAACCGGCTGTGCGGTTCTTCCATGTCGGCTCTGCATACAGCGGCCACCGCAATTCAGAGCGACAATGGTGACCAGTTTATTGTAGGTGGTGTCGAACATATGGGTCACGTAACAATGACACATGGGTTAATACCCAATCCAAAAGCGTCAAAGCATATCGCCAAAGCTTCTTGGATGATGGGAGTAACCGCTGAAGTGCTCGCTAAAATGCACGGTATCAGCCGCGAACTACAGGACGAATTTGCGGTACGCTCCCATAAGCTTGCCGATCAGGCCCGTGGTTCTGGTGGATTTGAAAATGAAATAGCGCCAATTGAGGGACACAACGGCGAGGGTTTTAAAACTCTTATAGAGCATGACGACACTATTCGGGCTGAGACTACCTTGGAAAGTCTTGCTCAATTACGGCCAGTGTTCGATCCTGCTAATGGAACTGTCACCGCGGGAACCTCCTCTCAGATTGCAGACGGAGCTTCAGCCATGCTGTTGGTTTCGGCTGAAAGAGCACGGTCGTTGAATCTGAAGATCAGAGCTCGAGTTAGGTCTATGGCTTATGCCGGTGTGGATCCCTCTATTATGGGATATGGTCCTGTTCCTGCATCTCAGAAAGCGCTTAGGAAAGCTGGTTTAACTATAAACGATATTGACTGTGTAGAGTTGAATGAAGCTTTTGCCGCTCAATCGCTTCCGGTGCTGAAAGATCTTGAATTACTAGACGTTGTCGACGATAAAGTAAACCTCAAGGGAGGGGCAATCGCACTTGGTCATCCTCTTGGTTGTTCTGGTACCCGGATTACAACCACTCTGCTCAATAATATGGAGGAAAAGGATGTGGACTTGGGCCTCGCCACTATGTGTATCGGGCTAGGTCAGGGTATAGCGACAGTCTTGGAGCGGATTTAATTTCCAGCCTACGGAGATTTGCGTGACTATAAAAAAAGATCAGTTTGAGCTTAACAGGAGCCAAAAAAATCTGCGGCGAGATGTTGGGCGTGCCATTGTTGATTTCAATATGATCGAGGATGGTGATTTGGTAATGGTGTGCATTTCTGGGGGAAAAGATTCTTATACCCTTTTAAATATCCTTCAGAGCTTGCAAAAATATGCGCCGATTAAGTTTCGGATTCACGCAGTGAATCTTGACCAGAAACAGCCTGGATTCCCTGAGCATGTATTACCCCAATATTTAGAAGAATTACAAATTGATTACAAAATTATTGAACAAGATACATATTCAATAGTTAAGAAAAAGATACCGGAAGGGAAAACATATTGCGGGCTCTGCTCGAGATTGCGTCGTGGCATTCTGTATAACTACGCTGAATCTTTAGGAGCCGACAAAATTGCTCTGGGTCATCATCGTGACGATATAGTAGAAACACTTTTTCTTAATATGTTTTATGGAGGGAATCTCAGTGCAATGCCTCCAAAGCTGTTGAGTGATGACAAACGTAATATAGTTATTCGGCCTCTTGCCTATTGCAAGGAATTGGAGATTGATCGTTATGCCAAACTTATGAACTTTCCGATCATTCCTTGTGACCTGTGTGGAAGCCAAAACCATCTTCAACGACAGTCTATCAAGTCTATGCTACGACAATGGGATAAAAAGAACCCAGGTCGAATAGAGTCAATATTTCGCAGTATTACCAACGTTTCCCTCTCCCAGCTGGCAGATGTCGGTCTTTTTCCTTTCCGGGATCTGCATATAGAGCGAGAGCTTAAGCGCCGCCTGGATGTGGCAGAGCTAGTTTAGGTGTTTTACTGTCTGCTTGGCGGTCTGAGTGGGATTCTAAGATCACAGTAAATAATGTTAATCCCTTATACTAAACTTTCGGAAGAAGCTCTCAGGGCCATAATTGAGGAATATATTACCCGTGAAGGGACAGAATATGGTGTAACAGAATATACATTTGAACAAAAAATAGAACAAATTCATCAGCAGTTACTGCAAGGAGAGATTAAGATAAACTTTGATACCGAGACAGAAACCTGCAATTTGTTTCCCATTAAGTGACCTCTGAGAGAATACCGGCGAATTTGAATAAAAAAGTAAAGCAAAGGGATGGCGTAGCGCTAAATCAAGAACTAGATGCAACGGGGTTATACTGTCCGGAGCCAGTAATGCTATTGCACAACAAGATTCGAGACTTAAGCCCTGGAGAATTTTTGAAATTAAGGGCCACCGATCCGTCAACAACTCGAGATATTCCAAAATTTTGTCTTTATCTTGGACATGAATTACTAGAAACCGGGAAAAAAGATGAAGAGTACTTCTACATAATTAAAAAAAAACCTGACTAAAGGATACAGGTCAGTGAGTCATTTGCTAACTCCGGGCCCAGTCTACTTGATAGACGCTTCTATTTATATTTTCAGAGCCCATTTCTCCCCTTACGTCGAGTGCCATGATGAAAATGGAGAAGATTTAAGCGCGTTGTATGGATTCATGAGTTTCCTGTTCCAGTTTATGCGCCGTGTTCAACCTAGTCATGTGGCCATTGCGCACGATGCAAGTTTGTTTTGTGGATTCCGACACAAGCTCTGCGGAAATTATAAGTCGAACCGTGAATTACCCGATGAAAACCTTGAAATACAGTTAACAGGGTGTAGTGAGTTCTGTTCCATAATAGGGCTGGCATCTTTTGTGAGTAAAGTATACGAAGGAGACGATATTATAGGCACAATTGCGAATAGGGTTCGCGCAGAAAGCGATTGTGATGTCCACATTATTTCGCGCGATAAAGATCTTGTTCAATTGCTGCAAAAAGAAGCTGATTGCTTATGGGACTATGGTAACAATCGTAAGCGATTCCGTGCTAACGTCGTAGACGAGTTCGGTATTTTCCCGGAACAGTTTCCAGATTATCTAGGGCTCAGTGGTGATTCGGTCGATTGCATTAGCGGTATTCCAGGGGTTGGGCCGGTAAAAGCTAAGGAGCTATTGAATAGATTTTCATCACTGGAAGCTATCTATGGGAATCTCGATAAAGTAAGAGATTTACCTATCCGCGGGGCTGGGCGCCTAACAGAGTTACTGAGGGAGCACTGTGAACTAGCGAAGCTAAGCAAAATTCTAGCGACTATTGTTTGCAATGTTGAGGATCCAGAAGAGTCATTTGGCCACGTCGTGTTAGAAGAGTTAAAGCCGGAACGAATGAACAAAGGTTTGTTTGGTGATTTTCTCATGAATTACAAATTCAGGACGCGAGACCGGGAGCGGCTAATGACTTTGGCTCATCGAGTTAGCAAACAGTAAATTTCCTATGAAGATAGTTGCAGATACCAATTTGTATGGTGTGCAGACGACTTTTGAGAGAATCGGCGAGCTGGTACTTGTTCCGGGACGAGAACTTAATAAGAGTCACTTGAAAGATGCGGAAGCCCTGCTAGTACGATCTATTACACGGGTAGACGCTGATCTTTTAGAAGCTTCCAGTATCAAATTTGTAGGTACGTTCACGAGTGGTGCCGACCACATTGATAATACTTATCTGCAAAATAAAGGTATAGCCTTTGCTGATGCTAAGGGCAGTAATGCCAACGCAGTAGTAGACTATTGTTTTGCCGCTCTCGCTTACTGCATCAAAACGAAATCTCTCGTCCTGAAAGATTGCAAAGTGGGTATTGTAGGGGGAGGCCATGTAGGTGGATTATTTGCGGAGAAGTTAAGACGATTAAATGTTGAAGTGCTTATTTGCGACCCTCCCTTGCAAGATTCGGTTACTGAGCCTGCGCTCGAGAAATACTGCCCCATAGAAGCAATAATGCAATGCGACGTAGTTTCCTTGCATGTACCACTGACTAAAGATAACGAGCATGCAACCTATGGGCTGCTAAATTTTGAGCGTTTATCGGCATTACCCCAGTCGGCTCTACTGATAAATACCTGCCGGGGGTCTGTAGTTGATGAAAATGCCCTGGTGGAGCTTTTGAATCAGCGATCCGATCTTACCTGTATCGTCGATGTTTGGGAAAACGAGCCAGTTACCAATTCTGCTTTAGTTCAAAGGGTGGATATTGCAACACCACATATTGCCGGATATAGCATGGAAGCGAAAAGAACTGCGATGGTACGTATTTTTGAGCAAATTCAGAAAAAATTCAGTTTGCCAGTACAAAGTCAAACTATATGCGAGAAAGATAAGGAAGTTAAGATAACTGGTAATTTAAAAGAAGATCCATGGGCAATCGTATTGGAACTCTTTCCATTATGCAGCCTTAGTGAAAAATTCAAAGAATCCCACAAGCATGAAAATGTTGCCGATGCTTTTGATCAGCTTCGCCGCAACATGGTAGGTCGAAGAGAATTCAATGAGATAATGCTACCGGGAACCAATCTAACAGAATTGCAGCGGGCCGTACTGCAAGTTTTGGGGGTTAAGTTTTATTAAGTGGTTCGATAATTTGCTAATAAGCGATCAATCTTCCCAATTGCTTTCTTAAGCTCATCTTCATTGGGCAGAAATACCAGACGTAAGTGCTGCTTGTCACCAACATTGAAAGCGCTCCCCTGTACTACAAGAATTTTTTCCTGGTGGAGAATATCCATTACCAGAGCCAAATCATCTTCGATTTTATACACAGCTGGGTCCAGTCGAGGGAACATATAGATCGCCCCTGTAGGTTTGACACAGGTCAAACCCGGAATCTGGTTTAACAACTCCCAAGACAAATCTCGTTGCTGTCGGAGCCGCCCTCCGGGCAAGACAAACTCGTTAATACTCTGATGACCACCTAACGCAGTTTGCACAGCGAGCTGAGCTGGTACATTTGCGCACAAGCGCATATTGGTGAGAACTTCGAGGCCCTCAATATAGCTCTCAGCACCATTCTTGGGCCCGCTTAAAATCATCCAACCGGAACGAAATCCCGCCAGTCGATAGGATTTTGATAAACCGTTAAAGGTGACAATAAAGAGGTCGTCACACAGAGAAGCCGCTGGAATAAACTTGGAATCGTCGTACACAATCTTGCTATAGATTTCATCGGCAAATAGGATTAGTTTGTGCTTACGAGCCAGGTCAACAAGATCTAACAAAATTTCTCGGCTGTAGACAGCGCCCGTTGGGTTGTTCGGATTAATGATAACCAAGGCCCGAGTGCGGCCTGTAATTTTTGATTCGATGTCTGTAATTGAAGGGTACCAATCCGCCTGTTCATCACACAAATAATGTATTGGTTTCCCACCACTTAAACTTACCGCCGCGGTCCATAGTGGGTAATCAGGAGCTGGGATCAATACTTCATCGTTATCGTTAAGCAGCGCTTGCATCGCTATGGTGATCAGTTCGCTTACGCCGTTGCCCAGGTATATATCTTCGATATTGACATTGTTGATTTGTAATCTCTGGCATTCTTGCATGATGGCCTTGCGAGCTGAATATAGGCCTTTGGAGTCACTGTAGCCTTGTGCATAATGAAGATTCTGGACAACATCAATCAGGATTTCGTCTGGGGCATTGAAGCCGAAAGCAGCTGGGTTACCTATATTGAGTCTCAATATCTGGTGGCCTTCGTCTTCTAGCTTTTTTGCTTCTTCTAGAGCTGGACCACGAATATCGTAGCAAATATTATCGAGCTTATGAGATTGCTCAATGTTATCGGGGCTGATTGCTGTTATGGGTTCTATCTGTTTCATAATAGATTTGTCGGCTTTGCAGGAGATGATGTAACTGTTTTTCGATTCCGATAAAATCTTGGGTTAACGGAATAGTGACTAAACGGAAGAGCGAAGTATTAAGCGCAACACTTCAGGCTTGAAAGTCCATATTCTACAATAAGTTATGTTAGACATGAAATGGTGATTGTAAGCAATGACAAAAAATTCTGATACGACGAACAAGGTCACAAAAAGCGAATCCCAGTGGCGCGAAGAATTGGAGGCGGAGAGCTACCATGTGCTCAGAGAGAAGGGTACTGAGCCTGCATTTAGTGGTAAGTACTGGAATTTAAAGGATCAGGGCATGTATCACTGTGGAGCTTGTGGAGAGCCTCTTTTTTCATCTGAAGCTAAATATGATTCAGAATCGGGCTGGCCGAGTTTTTACAGGCCCTCCTCTGAAAACGATATTACCGAGATAGCGGACCATTCTTACGGCATGATTCGGACCGAGGTGGTATGCAGAAAATGTGATTCCCATCTTGGCCACGTATTTCCCGATGGCCCACCAGAAAGCGGATTACGCTATTGCATAAACTCTACTTCTCTAGTATTTCAAAAGAAAGAATAAGAGCTGTGAATCCCTCAAGCAGAATTGGTCTCCGCTAGCTTAAGGTTGCAGCTAATGAGTTATCAGCTCTGACTGTAAAATCAGTGTGTAACCCTAAGCTAGCGAGTACTAGTAACATAATCGTAACGAATTAATATTTAAAGAACGCAAAAAATATGCCACCTCTCTTGAATAAAGTGGTTTGTACATATTTTAAACAATAAAAATAATGCAACTAATTCAATAAGATATCGATTCTTTTTGAAACATGGGGGTCATTGTTTTCCTTTTTAAAACAATGGGATAGGAAATGTTTTTAAACGAACAAAAAAAAATTGGTTCCAATAAAAATCAAAAATATTTCATGTTTCGGTGAAATTTTCGGCTAACTGGAGTGATTTTTTCGTATTAATGTTTAAAAAATGCCGATGGTCAGTATTTTTGAATTTTACTAGTACATTATCAATTAACGGCATAATTAATTTCGGTCCGAACTGGCCATTTGCGACGGCTTGCTCAATAACGGGCAGAGTCTCGAGAGACCATAGTGAAAATAGAGGTTGCGTTTGCCCGCGGCCTTCACTCCATGCTACCCGTTTGCATTGGGTTTCTAATGCTCGTGTTAGCTGTTTTATCAAAGTGTCGGGAAACCAAGGTACATCAGCTGGGAAGCATGCTAAATAAGTTGAGTCAGGACTTTTCCCCGCGGATATCATCCAGTACATCGCGCTTAAAATTCCCACCAATGGACCAGCATAGGCCTGTTTGATATCTGGAATTAGAGGCAGTTCTAGGTATTCAAACTTTTCAGGATTTCGATTCGCGCTAATTACCAGTTGGCCTACTTGGTTACTACTATTTCTGATGACATGCTCAATCAGAGGAGTGCCACCTAATCTGGTGAGGGCCTTGTCACAAAAACCCATTCGTGATGATTTCCCGCCTGCTAGTATGACGCCGGTAATTTGCTGTCGTTGTATCATCGTGTGCAAGTGTAATTATTAAGGTTTTTCCCGGTCTCATTCTATAAAATTTGATTAGTAATAATTTCTAGCTGAGAAAATTCATCTAAAAACGCCGACAGCTCACTTTTCCTTTCTTTCCTGCTACTGACCCATGGATTGAAGTTGATATATCTATATGGGAAAATCGCGCACTTCGCGGTCTGACTGAAGCACAATAACTCATTGAATTTTTTTACTAATCAGTATCCATTTTTCGGCATTATACCCATTCACCTTGAATCTTTGCTGTTTAATAGCACCACCATTTTTCAACTAACAACTCATGGGCCAGAGTAGTCTGTGAATGAAGAGGCTCTAAATGCAAGTTTCTATTGAAACTAATGAAGGATTAAAACGGAAAATGACCATAGCCATACCCGGTGAAAGGGTCGAAACGGCAGTGAATGCGCGACTACAAGAAACAGCAAAGACTATCCAGCTTAAAGGATTTAGAAAAGGGAAAGTTCCCTTCAAGGTTGTAAAGAGTAAATTTGGGGAAGGTGTGCGGCAGGAAGTTATTGGCGAATTAATGAATCAGAGTTACTTCGAAGCCCTGAACCAGGAAAGTTTGAAGCCTGCTGGTCAGCCACAGATTGAGGCTGGAAATTTGAAGGAAGGGGAAGACTTCGAGTTTTCAGCAGTGTTTGAAGTTTATCCTGAAGTTGAATTACCGGATTTTTCTAAGATTGAGGTGGTTACACTCCATGCAGAAATAGGCGATTCTGATGTGGATGAAATGATTGAAACTCTGCGTCAACAGCGGCAGACCTGGGAGAAAGTTGACCGAGCAGCTCAGGAAAACGATATGGTTAATATCGATTTTGTTGGTAAGAAAAATGGGGAAGAATTCGAAGGCGGTCAAATGACAGGAACAAACCTGGAACTCGGTTCGGGGCGCATGATTCCCGGATTTGAGGAAGGCATTTTAGATCGGAAGATTGGAGAATCATTCACCTTGGATCTTCAGTTTCCTGAACAGTATCACAATGAAGAATTAGCAGGTCAGGCAGTCCAATTTGATATAACGCTTAACTCAGTGAGCAAACAAATCCTCCCGGAGGCTGATGAAGAGTTTTTTCGTAGCTTCGGCGTAGAAGGAGGGGGCGAGGGTGCTTTTCGTGAAGAAATTATCAACAATATGACTCGCGAGATGAAAACAACAAGTCGTAAGAAATTCAAAAACAAGATTGTGGATGCTGTTATTGAATTGGTAGATATCGCTCTCCCGGAAGCTCTTATTATGGCGGAAGTTGAACAATTGAAAAATCAGGCTTTTCAACAAATGGGCGGTAACAAGGAAGTCGATCTTTCTATGCTTCCCGATGAACCTTTTCAGGAACAAGCTGGGCGGCGTGTTATATTGGGTTTGGTATTAGGAGAAGTCATACAGCAGCAAAAATTACAGGCAGAACCAGCCAGAGTTCGAGAGTCTGTCGAGGAATTGGCATCGACCTATGAGTCGCCTGATGATGTAATTAACTGGTATTACGGTAACAAGGAACAATTGGCCGCGATCGAATCGGCAGTACTGGAAGATCAGGTTTTTGACTACATTATCGAGCAGGCCAGTATTACCGACGAGCAGGTTTCCTATAAAGAAATTATGGAGCCAGAACCCAGGAGTGATCAAACAGACATCAGTTGATGTTGATTGAGCCCGCTATTAGCCTAACGCCAAAGTACTCAAGATTTGCGTTAACCCGGCTGACTATTTTGGCTATAGAGGCGTCTCGTAGGAGATGTAACTGCTAGACCAGCTAAGACCAGTCAGAATTTACAGGATTTCATTATGGTCAAAACTTCACAATCCAAAGCCGCATTGGTACCAATCGTTGTAGAGCAAACGGCTCGGGGAGAGCGTTCCTACGATATTTATTCTCGATTACTTAAGGATCGAGTCATCTTCATGACTGGCGTTATTGAAGATCACATGGCCAATCTTATTGTCGCCCAACTTTTGTTTCTTGAATCAGAGAATCCAGACAAGGATATTCATCTCTACATAAATTCACCTGGAGGCTCAATCACGGCAGGCTTGTCTATCTACGATACGATGCAGTTCATCCAACCTGACGTTAGTACGATGTGTGTGGGGCAGGCAGCCAGCATGGGTGCCATGTTGTTGGCAGGTGGGGCCAAGGGTAAACGCCTAGCTCTTCCGCACTCTCGGATGATGATTCATCAGCCAAGCGGTGGGGCTCAAGGCCAAGCATCGGATATTGAAATACAAGCAAATGAAATCATAGAGTTAAGAAGATTACTTAATGTTTTACTTTCGATAAATACAGGCCAATCGGAAAAATCCATAGCCCGGGATACGGAGCGAGACAATTTCCTGAGCGCCAAAGAGGCGCTTGATTACGGTTTAGTGGATAAAGTAATTGCGCGAAGAGAAGATAATAAAAAGAGTGATATATCTAAGTTGGAAGAGTAAACCTTCGGAATCTAAATTAATTGAAAAGGTTTGGCTTGCAATTAAGGTCGCTTCACTTCATTTTATGAGGGCTTGTGGGTATTGTATTATAGACAGGGGGTTTAAACGTATCCGCAACGGGAGCACGTTCGACACTCTGCCAGAAGTTACCGCCTAATTGTAAAAATTAGTTGGAAATTTTTAGGTGTTTTATTGAGAATGTAAAAATAGGTTTTGAAAAATTATGTCTGACGATCGCCACAGTAAGGGAGATGATAACGGCAAGTTGCTGTATTGCTCCTTTTGCGGGAAAAGCCAACATGAGGTGCGAAAGCTCATCGCAGGACCCTCTGTTTTCGTTTGTGACGAATGTGTAGATTTGTGCAACGATATCATCCGGGAAGAAATCCAAGAAAAGGACGCGGATTCCGCTATCCGCAAATTGCCTATCCCGGAAGAAATTAAGAATATTCTCGACGACTACGTTATCGGACAAGAGAGTGCTAAAAAAGTGTTGTCGGTGGCGGTCTATAATCACTACAAACGCCTTAACTATGATAAAGCCAATCAAGAGGTTGAGCTCGGCAAAAGCAATATCTTGATGATCGGGCCGACGGGCACAGGTAAAACCTTATTGGCAGAGACCCTGGCGAGGCTTCTAGATGTTCCGTTCACTATTGCCGATGCGACCACTCTCACAGAAGCAGGATATGTCGGTGAAGACGTTGAAAACATTATTCAGAAGTTACTGCAAAAATGCGATTACGATGTAGAGAAAGCTCAGATTGGTATCGTTTACATCGATGAAATTGATAAAATATCGCGGAAGTCCGACAACCCGTCAATTACACGTGACGTTTCGGGTGAGGGTGTGCAGCAGGCCTTATTAAAGTTAATTGAGGGCACAATAGCTTCAGTGCCTCCTCAGGGGGGACGCAAACATCCGCAGCAAGAATTTCTACAAGTCAATACATCCGATATATTATTTATTTGTGGTGGGGCGTTTGCCGGATTGGATAGGATTATCCGCGATCGATCTGACAAGGGCGGCATAGGATTTACAGCCGAAGTCAGAAGCCATAATAACGATACGCAATTAGGTGAAACACTGCGGGAAGTTGAACCCGAGGATTTGGTGAAGTATGGCCTGATTCCCGAATTCGTCGGTCGGCTACCCGTGATCGCTACCCTCGACGAGCTAGATCTTGAAGCTCTGGTAAGGATTGTTCGCGAGCCAAAAAATTC